>OGXW01002212.1_pt1 | contig 13986 bp, 10 predicted proteins | sample 1576341 | NCBI WGS metagenome assembly OGXW01 (sample SAMEA3541592, study PRJEB24748) | human gut metagenome | biome: human gut; feature: human-associated habitat; material: faeces | place: China | collected 2012
CGGAGATGTTAAACGAAGCCAGACAGATTGCTGTAAAGCGTATGGTTGATGAAGCCAAGGCGCTGGGAGCAGATGCTGTAATTGATGTGAAGTATGGTTCTTCACAGGTTATGTCAGGGGCTGCTGAGGTGATTGCCTATGGAACTGCCGTAAAGATTCTGGAAGGAGAGAAATAATAGTGGAGATTCAGACAATTCCAGCATTATCTATGGCAGGAACACTGGTAAAAAAAGGAGACAGATTCTTGCCAGTGGTTACACTTGTGTTGTATTATGGAGAAGAAGAGTGGGATGGACCAAGATGCCTGCATGATATGCTGGTAATACCAGATGAAATCAAGGAGTACATTGGCAACTATCCTCTCAATATCGTGACAATGCGAAATGCAGATTTGAAATTTCATGACCAGAAAAACATAGATTTATTTAAGGTTATGTCCATAATATATGATATTTCGAAATCAAGAAGCCAAAGGTTAGATGAACTCAGACAATATGAATCAAACCGGAGCATTGACGAAAAGGTAATAGACGTAATCGTAGCATTAGCAAAGGATAATTTTATAGGAAAGGTAAAGTAATAAGGCCATGCAGGTAATTTTTTTACATCACAGCAGTTTTTTAATAGAAATAGACGACAAAGTTATTATATTTGACTACTTTGACGGAAACAAGGTGACTGGCTATACATTTAGAGGTAAAATTCCAGAATATGCTCCAGATACTAAAATATATATGTTCGCCAGCCACAGCCACAAGGATCACTATGATATGGATGTACTTCGTCTGGCTGACAAATATGAGAATATAAAATACATTTTTTCAAAGGATATAAGGATAAGCCCTAATTTTTTATCAAAGCATGGCATAAATCCCAAAGTAAGAGACCGTGTTACATTTGTGGTGCCTGACAAGGATTATGATGTGGATGGCATTAAAATCAAGACGTTAAGGTCTACAGATACAGGTGTGGCTTTTTATGTCAATGTGGATGGAGTGACTCTGTTTCATGCGGGAGATTTGAACGACTGGCACTGGGATGGCGTGGGTGAACTTATGAATGGCAGGATGAAGAGAAATTTCAGGCATGAGATTAATAAGCTTAGGGAGCTTCCTATAAATGTGGCTTTTATGCCCATGGACACAAGGCTTGGTGCTTTTGCTAAGGACGGAATAGATTATCTGCTGAAAAATACAGACGCAGAGTTTGTGTTTCCAATGCATATGTGGCAGGATTACTCACCAATTAAGGAATATAAGAAGAGTATCAGCAATCTGGGCATGGCTGACAGGGTGATGGAAATCACCAGGGAAAATCAGGTGTTTTTGTTTGGGGAAAATTGATTTTTAGATTTTGTCTTAAGCGGCCCCAAATTTATGCTGTATAGAAATTGCTTTAAATTATTGAATTAAGAAAAAATATGGGATATAATTAAACGAAATGCTTTTGTTGACAGGAGGAATTGTGATGGTTGATTTTTTAATGTGCATTGCACAGTACCTTATTATTATGGTTGTTTTAGCTGCAATAGGATGTGCAGGAGGATTCATAGGAGTTAAGCTTCGCAAATCCAAGGATGCGAAAAAAGCAGCAGCCGTAGAGCAGGCTGTAAATTCTGAGGAATAAATCAAAGGAGATAAAGTAACAACGATGAAGAAGAGTTATGGCGTAAATGAACTTCGCCGCATGTATCTTGAATTTTTTGAAAGCAAGGGACATCTTGCTATGAAGAGCTTTTCATTGGTTCCACACAATGACAACAGCTTATTACTGATAAATGCAGGAATGGCACCACTTAAGCCTTATTTCACAGGACAGGAGATTCCACCGAGAAGAAGAGTGACAACATGCCAGAAGTGTGTTCGTACAGGTGATATTGAAAACGTAGGAAAGACAGCCCGTCACCTTACATTCTTTGAGATGCTTGGCAACTTCTCTTTTGGAGATTACTTCAAGCATAAGGCTATTGCCTGGTCTTGGGAGTTTTTGACAAAGGTTTTAGGTCTTGAAGAGGACAGGCTTTATCCATCTATCTATGGAGAGGATGATGAGGCATTTGATATCTGGACCAAGGAAGTAGGCGTTGCTCCAGAAAAAATCACTAGATTCTATCGTGACCCTGAGACAGGTGAGTGCGATAATTTCTGGGAGCATGGAGCAGGACCATGCGGACCATGTTCTGAGATTTACTATGACAGAGGAGAAAAATACGGATGTGGCAAGCCTGATTGTAAGGTAGGCTGTGACTGCGACCGCTTCATGGAAGTATGGAACAACGTATTTACCCAGTTCAATGGTGACGGACATGGCGGCTACGAGGAGCTTGAGAATAAGAACATAGATACAGGTATGGGACTTGAGCGTCTTGCTGTTGTTATGCAGGATGTTGATTCTGTATTTGATATTGATACAATGAAGGCTATACGTGACAAGGTCTGTGGGCTTTGTGGCAAGACTTACCAGACAGATGCTTTGGATGATGTGTCAATCAGACTTATTACAGACCATATCCGTTCTTCTACATTCCTTATTTCTGATGGTGTTATGCCAAGCAATGAGGGAAGAGGATATGTTCTCCGCCGTATCATAAGACGTGCAGCCCGCCATGGCAGAATGCTTGGTATTGAGGGCACATTCCTTGCAAAGATTGCACAGGTAGTTATTGATGAGAGCAAGGATGGATATCCAGAGCTTGAGGAAAAGAAGGACTTTATCCTTAAGGTGCTCACTCAGGAAGAGGAAAAATTTGCAAAGACAATAGATCAGGGCTTAAATATTCTTTCGGAGATGGAAGAAAAGATGCAGTCAGAGGGTAAGAAGGTTCTCTCAGGAGAGGATGCTTTCAAGCTCTATGATACATATGGATTCCCAATCGACCTTACAGAAGAGATTCTTGAGGAAAAGGGATTCTCATATGATGAGGCTGGCTTTGAAGCCTGCATGGAGAAGCAGAGACAGACAGCCCGTGGTGCCCGTAAAGAGACTAACTACATGGGTGCTGATGCCAATGTATACAATGATATTGATTCTCCAATCACAACAGAATTTATTGGATATGACTGCTTAGACAGCAGGGAAAAAGTTGCTTTCCTTACTACTCAGGATGAAGTTGTTGAGGCTTTATCTGATGGAGACAAGGGTTCAATCATTGTTGCAAAGACACCTTTCTATGCTACAATGGGAGGCCAGCAGGGAGATAAGGGTATTATTAAGTCTGCTACAGGTACATTCGTTGTTGAGGATACAGTAAAGGTTGTTGGAAACAGAGTAGCTCATGTTGGATATGTCTCAGAGGGTATGATCAGCAGTGATGAAGAGGTTGAGCTTCACGTAGACAAAGTACTTCGTGCTAAGACCTGCCGTAACCATTCTGCAACCCACCTTCTTCAGAAGGCACTCCGTGAAGTACTTGGTACCCATGTAGAGCAGGCTGGTTCATATCAGGATGGAGAGAGAACACGTTTTGACTTCTCTCACTTCTCAGCTATGACAGCAGAGGAAATCGCTAAGGTTGAGGCTATTGTAAATGAAAAGATTGCTGAGGCTATTCCTGTTGAGACAGCAGTTATGTCTGTCGATGAAGCTAAAAAGACAGGAGCTATGGCTCTTTTTGGTGAGAAGTATGGTGAGAAGGTTCGTGTAGTTTCTATGGGAGACTTCTCTAAGGAATTCTGTGGTGGTACTCATGTAAAGAATACAGGAGAGATTTCAGCATTCAAGATTATTTCTGAGAGCGGTGTTGCTGCAGGAGTAAGACGTATTGAGGCTATTACAGGAGACAATGTATTTGCTTATTATGCTAAGCTTGAGGAGGAGCTTAATCAGGCTGCAAAGGTGGTTAAGTCAACCCCTGCTAATCTGGTTGACAGACTTGAGCATCTGATGGCTGAGCTTAAGGCATTACAGAGTGAAAACGAATCATTAAAGAGCAAGGCTGCAAAGGATGCTCTGGGTGATGTTATGGATCAGGTAGTTGAGGTTAAGGGAGTCAAGCTTCTTGCTACAAGTGTAGATGGAGTGGATATGAACGGACTTCGCGACCTTGGAGACCAGCTCAAGGAGAAGCTCGGTGATGGTGTAGTAGTTATTGCTTCTTCATGTGATGGTAAGGTTAATCTCATTGCCATGGCTACAGCCAATGCTATGGCTGCTGGTGCCCATGCAGGAAATCTCATCAAGGCAATCGCTTCAAAGGTAGGCGGTGGCGGCGGTGGACGTCCAAATATGGCACAGGCTGGTGGTAAGAATCCGGCAGGAATTCCTGATGCAATCGCAGAGGCAAAGGCAGCACTTGAAGGCATGCTTAAATAATTTTAATAAATTGTATTAAAAGTATTGACAAATGAGAATAATTGGTTAAAATATTTGTTAGTGCAAATTAGTAGAGAATTACCTAACAGTTGATGCACAATACGCAACTGGAGGGAGGTTAGGATTTAGAATGTCTAGTGTTATTGTAAAAGAAAATGAGACTTTAGATAGCGCATTACGTCGTTTCAAGAGAAACTGTGCTAAGGCTGGTATCCAGCAGGAGATTCGTAAGCGTGAGCATTACGAGAAGCCTAGCGTAAAGCGTAAGAAAAAATCTGAAGCAGCTAGAAAAAGAAAATACAATTAATGTATTTGAGAGGAACTACCATATGATGGTAGTTCCTTTTTACGTGCGAGCCTTGTGATGCACCTTTCTAGTGCCTTAGTATGCAAGAGAAACTGTTACAGGCGGGTTCAGTTAGTTACTGTGTAGAGGAGGACATGAATGAACGAGAATTTGAAAAAGATGTTTAGTTACTACAAGCCATATAAAGGCATATTTTTTGCTGATATGTTTTTTGCAACTTTGTCAGCGGCTGTTGCACTTACGATTCCACTTGTAGTCAGGTATGTAACATCGACACTTATATATAAAACCACTGCCGAGATAGTGCACCAGATTGTTTTTATTGCAATAGGACTTCTGCTGCTTCTTGCAGTGGATTGTTACAGCAGGTTTTTTATAGGAAATTATGGACATGTAATGGGCGCAAAAATGGAATATGACATGAGAGCAGAGCTTTTTGCTCATCTACAGAAGCTTTCATTTTCCTTCTATGATGATGCCAAGGTTGGTCAGCTTATGAGCAGGGTGACATCGGATTTGTTTGATATTACAGAGCTTTTGCATCATGGACCTGAGAATATTATTCTTTCATTGCTTAAGATTGCTGGAGCACTCATAATTCTTCTAAATATCAATGGCTGGCTTGCTCTTGCTGCCTTTATAGTGCTTCCATTTATGTTCTGGTTTGCTCTTGTGCTTAATAAGAGAATGAGGGCAGCCTTTAAGAGCAATCGAGTGAAAATTGCAGCAATCAACGAGCAGATAGAGGATAATCTGTCAGGCATACGAGTAGTAAAATCCTTTGCCAATGAAGATATAGAAAACGAAAAATTTAAGATAGGAAACGATGGCTTCCTTGCAGCAAAGAAGAACAGTTATCATTTCATGGGAATATTTCAGTCAGGAGTAGGTGTTTTTTCAACACTTATTCAGGTGAACGTAATCATAGCAGGAGCAATCCTCATCGCATACAGCAAGATAAATATCAGCGATTTGATAACCTTTCTACTCTATATTAATGTGTTTACTGACCCAATCAGGACACTGGTTGACTTTACAGAGCAGTTCCAGAACGGATATACAGGCTTTGAGCGATTCAGGGAGATAATGGATATAGAGCCGGACATTAAGGATTCAGAGAACGCGGAGGAACTTAAAAATGTAAAGGGAAAAATTGAATTTCAGAATGTGTCCTTTAAATACAATGATGGAGCAGAGGGAGTCTTAAAGAACATCAATCTGACGGTGCCGGCAGGAGCCTATATGGCGCTAGTGGGTTCCTCAGGAGCAGGAAAGACCACACTGTGTTCATTGATACCGAGATTTTATGATGTGACAGAGGGCACAATCAGGATAGATGGAAAAGATATAAGGGATGTGACTTTGAGCAGTCTTAGAAATCACATAGGAATGGTACAGCAGGACGTATATCTTTTTGCTGGTACCATATTTGAAAATATAGCCTATGGAAAACCTGGGGCAGGCAGGGAAGAAGTAATAGAAGCAGCAAAAAATGCAAATGCTCACGAATTTATCATGTCATTTCCAGATGGCTATGACACAGACATAGGACAGAGAGGAATCAAGCTGTCTGGAGGACAGAAACAGAGACTATCAATAGCCAGAGTGTTTTTAAAGAATCCGCCAATCCTTATATTTGACGAAGCAACCTCAGCCCTTGACAATGAGAGTGAAAAGGTAGTGCAGGAATCTCTGGAGAAGCTTGCCAAAAACAGGACAACCTTTGTAATTGCCCACCGATTAACCACAATCCAGAACGCAGAGAAGATACTCGTGCTCACAGAGGAAGGAATCGCAGAGTCGGGCTCACACGAGGAGCTGCTCGCTAAGGGGGGTATTTACGAGAAGCTGTATCATATGCATAGATAAAGACATAAGGTTTATTTCTACAATAATTGAGCAGACAGTGATAACTTGATTAGACTGAAACAATATTATATTTATTAAATAGATTGAGTTGTACCTTCGCTAAATTGAATAAGGCTAAATATATCTGGTACCTCACGCCTGTGAGTTTTGTAAAAAACTTGTTTTTTCATATTTGGGTATACACATAACAGTAAGAGATATATTATTTTATGGAATATTTATTTGTAGCAACATCAAAGCGTAGAAATACGAGTCAGGTCAGGCAAGCCCCAGCATGCAGGTGTCAGACCTTAAAGGAACGCCGGCACTTAATGAGCACCAGCATGCGCTGGCGCGAATTTAGTACCGCTGCGTCCCGACCAGAGCGAGAGCGCGTCTGACACCTGCATGCTGGGGCTTGTCTGACCTGACTCGGAGCCACAACTCTATTTCAAAAATATGAAAAAAAAATAAACAAAATGCAAATGATTTGCATTATTTAGAAATAGCGAGTAAAATACACTTGGTAAAAATATAAATTGCGCAAACCGCGTTTAGATAAGGAGTGAATAGAAATGACAAAGATTGACATTATTTCAGGATTCCTCGGAGCAGGAAAGACAACATTCATCAAGAAGATGATAGAGGAAGCTTTTAAGGGGGAACAGGTGGTTCTTATTGAAAATGAGTTCGGAGAGGTCGGAATCGACGGAGGATTTTTAAAGGATTCTGGAATCCAGATTACAGAGATGAATTCAGGATGTATCTGCTGTTCACTGGTAGGAGATTTTGCAACAAACCTTAATGAGGTTATTACAAAATATCATCCAGACCGTATCTTAATCGAGCCATCAGGAGTCGGTAAGCTCTCTGATGTTATGAAGTCAGTCATCGATATTGAGAAGGAACAGGATGTAAAGCTTAACGCACTTGTAACTGTTGTAAATGCCTTAAAGGCAAGCAAGCAGATGAAGGCATTTGGAGAGTTTTTTAACAACCAGATTGAACATGCTACAACTGTTATCTTAAGCAGAAGCCAGAATGCAACACCAGAGCAGTTAGAGTTCTGTGTAAAGCAGATTCAGGCTCTTAACCCAAAGGCTGCAATTATCACTACAGACTGGAATTCAATTTCGGGAGAGAAGATTCTTGCTACAATGGAAGGTCAGGACAACCTTGAGATGAAGGTCCTTGCTGAGACTCACCATGCACAGGAAGAAGCTGAGCATGAACATGAGCACCATCATCATGACCATGAGGAGCATGAGCACCACCATGACCATGAAGAGCATGAGCATGACCATGAAGAACATGAGCACCACCACGACCATGAAGAACATGAGCACAATCACGACCATGAAGAGCATGAGCACCATCACGAACATGACCATGGCGAGAATTGCACATGTGGCTGCCATGACCATGACCATCATCACCACCATCATGCAGATGATATTTTCACAAGCTGGGGTAAGGAGACACCTCATAAGTTTGAAAAGGCTAAGCTTGAGGAAATATTGAAGGGCTTTGTTGACAATGATGATATCCTGAGAGCCAAGGGAATGGTTGAGTCAGTAGATGGAACATGGATTTACTTTGACATGGTTCCGGGCGAGTATGAGATTCGTGAAGGTGAGCCTGATTACACAGGAAGATTAGTTGTAATCGGTACAAATATTCACGAGCATGAACTTGAGGAATTATTTGGAATCGTTTAGTTTTGCACTTTGAAAGGAAACGATATGGCACAGGAGATACCAGTTTATTTGTTTACCGGATTTATGGATAGTGGTAAGACAACCCTTGTTGAGGAGACTCTCTATGAGAATGACTTCAGCGAGGGCGCTAAGGGGCTTCTCATTATGTGTGAGGATGGAGACAAGGAATATAACGAGGACAAGCTTAAGACAGTGAACTTTAAGCTTACAACAATTGATTCTGAGGAAGAGTTTACTTCAGAAAAATTAAATGAGCTGAATAAACAGTTTTTGCCTGAACAGGTATTTATCGAGTATAATGGCACATGGGGCATAGACAGGATTCTTGAGGCCCAGCTTCCAAAGGACTGGGTGATTGTCCAGCACCTTACAACTGTTGATTCTACTACATTTGACCTCTATATGAACAATATGAGAGCTATGATGCAGGAGCAGGTCTTTGCCAGTGATGTTGTGATTTTTAACAGGACTGATGATGACACAGACAGGGGACATCTGAGGAGAACTATAAAAAACATCAATAGAAAAGCCCAGATTGTCTATGAGAGAAAAGATGGAACAATTGATGACAGACCAGAGGAACTGCCATTTGACATCAACGCAGATGTGATTGAACTTTCTGATGCTGATTATGCTATCTGGTATATGGACGCAATGGAGAATTATAAGAAGTACGATGGCAAGAAGATTAAATTCCGTGCGCTTGTATACAATCCTGACAAGCTCAAAAAGGGCATTATGGTTCCGGGCAGATTTGCCATGACCTGTTGTATAGAGGATGTTCAGTTTATAGGCTTCAAGTGTAAATATGATGATGAGGCATCTATACCACATAAGTCATGGATTGACATCACAGCACAGGTAAAGGTGGAGTTTGCCAGAGAATATAAGGGCAAGGGACCAGTGCTTTACCCTATATCAATCGAGAAGGCAGAAAAGCCTGAGGATGAGCTGGTATACTTCTCATAAATTATTGTTATAGAATATCACATTTGAGATATTGATAAATTATATCAATTCATATACAATAAAGAGACGTGGAAACGTCTCTTTATTATTTTAAAATGTTAAATTGTTTAACATTTGCCAGACTAAATATTAATAATATAAAGAATAATTTATAAGAGAAGTGAAACAAAAGGGATTAGAAAACACTAGGAGGAAGCAATATGTATCCAATCGTGCGTAGAGAGCAGCTGGCAGATAACATTATTTTAATGGATATCAAAGCACCGAGAGTTGCAAGAGAATGCCTGCCAGGACAGTTTATTATTGCAAAAACAGATGAGGTAGGAGAGAGAATTCCACTTACAATCTGTGATTATGACAGAGAAAAGGAAACAGTTACAATTGTTGTTCAGACAATCGGAGCTGGTACAGAGCGTATGATGGCTCTCAAAGAAGGCGATGCCTTAGAAGACTTCGTAGGACCGCTTGGTTGTCCATCAGAGCTTTGCGAAGAGAAAAATCTCGAAGAGACAAAGAAGAAAAAAATCGTATTTATTGCTGGTGGACTTGGTACTGCACCTGTATATCCACAGGTTAAATGGCTTCATGAGCATGGCGTAGACTGTGATGTAATCATGGGATTTAGAAATAAAGACATTCTCTTCTACGAGGATGAGATGAAGGCTGTTGCCACAAATGTATATGTATGTACAGATGATGGCTCATATGCATTCCATGGAAATGGAAGCCAGTGCCTGGAGTCTCTTGTAAATGAAGGAAAATCATATGATCAGTGCGTCGCAATAGGACCGATGATTATGATGAAATTCACATGTCTTCTCACAAAGAAGCTTGGCATCCCTACAATCGTTTCAATGAACCCTATCATGGTTGATGGAACTGGTATGTGCGGAGCCTGCCGTCTTGTTGTTGGAGATCAGGTTAAGTTTGCCTGCGTAGATGGCCCAGAGTTTGATGGACATCTGGTAGATTTTGACCAGGCTATGAAGAGACAACAGCAGTACAAGACAGAAGAAGGACGTGCAAAACTTGCATACGAAGAAGGCGCTACTCATCATGGTGGCTGCGGACATTGCGGAGGTGACAAATAATGGCACAGGATGTATTAGTTAGAGTACCTGTTCGTGAGCAGGAGCCGAAGGTTCGTGCTACAAATTTCGAAGAGGTTTGTTATGGATATAATGAGGAGGAAGCTGTTTCAGAGGCGGCAAGATGCCTCAACTGTAAAAATGCACAGTGTGTAAAGGGCTGCCCTGTATCAATCAATATTCCAGCATTTATCGAGCAGGTTAAAAATGAAAATTTTGAGGCAGCTTATCAGATTATTTCTGAGTCATCAGCCCTGCCAGCGGTCTGCGGACGTGTATGTCCACAGGAGAGTCAGTGTGAGGGAAAATGTATCAGAGGCTTCAAGGGAGATCCGATTTCTATTGGTAAGCTTGAGAGATTCGTTGCTGACTGGGCAAGAGAAAATGGAATCAAGCCAAAGGGTGCTGCAGAGAAAAATGGTAAGAAGGTAGCTGTAATTGGTTCGGGTCCTGCTGGACTTACATGTGCAGGAGACCTGGCAAAGCTTGGTTATGATGTGACAATTTTTGAAGCACTTCATGCTGCCGGTGGAGTATTAAGCTATGGTATTCCAGAGTTCAGACTTCCAAAGGACAAGGTGGTTAAGGCTGAGGTTGAAAATGTCAAGTCTCTCGGTGTAAAGATTGAGACAAATGTAGTAATCGGAAAATCTGTAAAGATTGATGAGCTTATGGAAGAAGAGGACTTTGATGCTGTATTCATCGGTTCAGGTGCCGGACTTCCAAGATTTATGAATATCCCGGGAGAGCAGGCTAATGGTGTGTTCTCTGCAAATGAGTTTCTTACAAGAAACAACCTCATGAAGGCCTTCAAGGAAGGCTATGAGACACCCATCTCAAGAGGCAGGAAGGTTGTAGTTGTCGGCGGTGGAAACGTAGCAATGGACGCTGCCAGAACAGCCTTAAGACTTGGTGCTGAGACACATATCGTATATCGTCGTGGAGAGGAAGAGCTTCCAGCCCGTAAGGAAGAAGTACATCATGCAAAGGAAGAGGGAATCATCTTTGATTTACTCCAGAACCCAACAGAAATTCTTGTAGATGAGAATGGATGGGTTAGGGGTATCAAGCTTGTCAAGATGGAGCTTGGAGAGCCGGATGAGTCTGGACGTAGAAGTCCTGTAGAGATTCCAGGTTCTGAGTATGAGATAGAGTGTGACACAGTAATCATGTCACTTGGTACATCTCCAAATCCACTTATTTCCTCTACAACAGAGGGACTTGAGACCAACAGAAGAAAATGTATCGTGGCTCAGGAAGACACTGGTGCAACCTCTAAAGAGGGTGTATACGCCGGTGGAGATGCTGTTACAGGAGCTGCTACAGTTATCCTTGCTATGGGTGCTGGAAAGGCTGCTGCAAAGGGAATTCATGAGTTCCTTTCAAAACAGTAAATTAAATTCGTTAATCAGGACATAATAATCTAAGATTTTGTGATAGAGGTGTGGTTGTTATGTCTGATAATGAAAAAACACAATGTGAATATGGTCTTTCCGATGCAGAGGTGGAGGAAAGAATCGCTGCTCATGCAGATAATTGCAAGGTTGAATCGTCAACACAAAGTATTTCAGATATTGTGAAATCAAATGTGCTGACCTATTTCAACCTTGTTTTTCTTATACTTGCAATTCTTTTAGGGATAGTCAGGGCGTGGAGTGATATGCTCTTTATACCGGTAATAGCTGCAAATACCTGTATAGGAATAGTGCAGGAAATCCATTCTAAAAAAGTCCTGGATAGGCTATCAATTGTCAGTGCGCCAAAGATAAAAACACTTAGAAATGGAAAAATACAAATACTTTCATCAGAAGAACTGGTCAGGGATGACATATGCATTTTTGAAGCGGGCAGCCAGATACCGGCGGATGCGGTGGTGTTAGAAGGAAATGCCAGCTTAAATGAAGCCCTTATTACAGGAGAAGCAGATGAGGTCGCAAAGGAAGCAGGGGATGAATTGCTTTCAGGCAGCTATGTGGTATCAGGCAGTCTGAAAGCAAAACTTGAAAAGGTAGGGGCGGAAGCCTTTGCCTCAAAGCTTACTATAGAAGCCACCAGAACCCATAAGAAAGAGCAGTCGGAAATGATCCGCTCTCTTAATAAGCTTATAATAATGATTGGAATTACAATTATACCTATAGGAATAATGATATTTGTCCAGTCTTTTGTCAATATGGGCAGGAATTTAAAGGACAGTATAACGGGAATGGCAGCTGCTGTTATCGGAATGATACCTGAGGGGCTGTATCTGCTGTCAAGCCTTGCATTGGCAGTGAGCACAATAAGGCTTGCGGCTGATAAGGTGCTGGTGCATGATATGAAGTGTATTGAGACGCTGGCAAGGGTGGATGTCCTGTGCGTTGATAAGACTGGAACCATCACTGAGCCTGAGATGGAGGTGTGCGGATATATTGTATACGATGGTGAAACAAATATTATAGAACAAGAAGAATTTGCTTTGCCCCCAAATGCCGCAGGCAAAAATGGAACAGACGTAAATGAAATAGATGAAAGCAGTGCAGAAAAATGCAATATGATAAAAAGTTTATTAGAAAATTATATATTATGCATGCATGATGATAATGCAACAATGAAAGCACTAAAAAGGTTTGTAGAGAATTCATGTCAGACAGCACAATCAGATATGGCGGAGAATACACAAGCTCACATACAAAAAAATACAAATGAAATAAGTGGCATACAGCCCTTTTCTCCGGAAAAGAAATACTCAAAAGCCACGATAAATGGTGAGACCTGCTATCTGGGCGCTCCAGACATAGTAATGGCAGAAGCATATTCCAAAATAGAAAGGGACGTGACAGCTTATACAGAGCAGGGTCGCAGAACGCTTGTATTTGCAAAGGAAAATCATATGCCACTTATACTAATCGCACTGTCAAATCCAATTAGAAAGGGTGCAGGGGAAATATTCGATTACTTTAATGATAACGATGTGGCAGTAAAGGTTATATCAGGAGACAATCCGGAAATGGTGTCAAGAATTGCCAAAGCTGCTAATATCAAGGATGCGGATAAATATACCGACACCTCTGATTTAGAGACCCCAGAGGATTACAAAAACGCGGTCAGCCAGTATACAGTCTTTGGACGGGTCAGACCCGAGCAGAAAAGACAGCTTGTGAGCGCCCTTAAAAATGAAGGGCATATAGTTGCCATGACAGGGGATGGGGTAAATGATGTGCTTGCCCTAAAGGATGCTGACTGTGGCATAGCCATGGCTTCAGGCAGTGATGCGGCCTGCCATGTTTCCCAGCTTGTGCTTATGGACTCGGATTTTTCAAAAATGAAACATGTAATTGATGAGGGCAGAAGAGTGGTAAATAATATCGAGAGGTCGGCATCACTTTTTCTGGTCAAAAATATATTTTCCATGCTCCTGGCTGTGTTTTGTGTGATTTTTATTGTGGAATATCCGTTAAAACCGGTTCAGGTGTCGATTATAAGCATGTACACAATAGGAATCCCAGCTTTTATACTGGCACTTGAGCCAAATAACAATCCTATAAGAGGCAGTTTCCTGAAAAAAATCCTTAAAAGGTCACTGCCTGTTGGTATTGGCGGGTTTATGGCAGTCAGTGGGCTGATAATATTAGGTGGTTTTGCCGGATTAAGTGCAGACAGGCTTTCAAGGCTATGTCTGATTCTGGTATCGCTGATAGGCTTTGAAGCCTTGTACAGGGCTATGAAGACTGAGACAAAAATAAAGCAAGGCTATATCATTATGCTG
>OGXW01002216.1_pt1 | contig 13977 bp, 12 predicted proteins | sample 1576341 | NCBI WGS metagenome assembly OGXW01 (sample SAMEA3541592, study PRJEB24748) | human gut metagenome | biome: human gut; feature: human-associated habitat; material: faeces | place: China | collected 2012
AGCATCTGCAATGCCTACGTGTGTGGAGCGTGATTCCAACCTGCGCCCAAGAACCTGAACGTCGGCCTTATACTGGCCTACGGCTGCGGCGTTGTCGGTCTCGGCGCTTCCCTCTTTACCACCTCGAGCGCCCCGCTCGCCATACTGTTGGTGTGCATTTTCCTCTACGGCATCACCCACGGCTCCAGCGCCGTTGAGACTCCGATTATCGCCAAGGCCTGCTTCGGCAACGGCAAGGACTACGCCCGCATCTACTCCAACGTCGCAAGCGTCAGCTCCTTCAGCTCCGCAATCGGCTCCACCCTGCTCGGCTACATCGCCGACTGGACCGGCGGGTACGAGGCCGTGTTTATCCTCTGCCTGGTGCTGGCCGCCCTCTGCTTCGTCTTTGCCAAGCTCGCGGTAAGGATGTCCGCAAAGCTGGTGCGTGAGTAAACAGTCTTGAATAAGCCGCCGCTCTGTTAAAGGGCGGCGGCAGAATATTTTGCACGCCCTGGGACATAAGACGGTAGCCCTGAATCTCCTGCGCACGGAAACGCGCCGGGCAATATCCGGGAGCAGACGCTGCAGAGCTACGTCGACTGCGTGGTCGCCGAGCTGGACAGGCACGAACAGCCAGTCATACTGGTGGGCCACAGCATAGGCGGCGCAGTCATTACGACGGCGGTCTGTTCTCGTTCTCGGGCAGCTTTATGCCGCTGATAGTCGTGTTCGTTTCCGGACTGGTGATGGCCGGATTCATATACCTCTCCGAGAAGAAAAATCTCGCATGGGTCGAAAGCTTCTCGATCGCAGGAAGCATGCTTATCGGCATGGCAGCGGCGGTCGTGGTCAAGCTGTTTATGTAAGGAGGCGCACAATGAACAACAATTATTTTGAAAGCTACAATAAGCGCACGCACGTTATCGGCCGCATTAGCTCGGCGATAGCGCTCGTCATGCTCGTGGGCGCTCCGTTTCTCATAGGCAGGATACTCGGCGCGATGCCCGATATCGGCGCCGTGGGCAAGGCATTTTTGTCCGTCGGCCTTGTGTGGACGGTCAGCAGCGTTGTCGAGTTTCTTGTTTACACCCCGATGCTCGGCGCAGGCGGCGGCTATCTTGCCTTCATAACGGGCAACCTAATCAACATGAAGATACCCTGCGCTGTGAACGCGCGCGACATCGTCGGCGCAAAGACCGGCACGCCCGAAAACGAGATCGTGTCCACCCTGTCTATCGCAACCTCGTCGCTGGTTACGATAATCGTGCTGGCGCTCGGCGTTGCGCTGCTCGTTCCGCTTCAGCCGGTGCTGCAAAGCCCGACTCTCCAGCCGGCGTTTGAAAATGTAGTGCCCGCGCTGTTCGGCGCAATGGCGTATAAATATTTCCGCGGCAACATGAAGATCGCCGCGGCGCCGCTTATCGTTATGAGCATTCTGTTTATTCTCGTGCCCTCGCTCACGGGCTCGACGAGCTTCATGATAATCCCTGCCGGTGCGCTCGCCATCGGCATAGCATATAAATTTTACAGGAAAGCCGGTGCTTGATAATGAAAAGATCACTGTTTTTGATCCCGGCCGCGGCGGCGCTTTCGCTGCCTGCCGCAGCAGTTGTGCGCACGGTTCTGACGCCGAGCAAGCACTCGGACTACGCAGCGCCCGAAGCCGGCGACTACGCCCTTGAGCTTGCGCGCAAGCTGTCGGAAATGGTGCGGTACGAGACTGTCTCGCACGCGAATGTTGCCGAGGCCGAGAAATTCCTCGGCTTCCACAAGGTGCTCGAAAGGCTGTTTCCGCTTGTGCATGAAAAGCTTGAAAAGACCGTCATTGACGGCAATCTGCTGTTTAAATGGAAGGGCACGGGCGACGGCATGCCGATACTGCTCATGAGCCATCAGGACGTTGTACCTGCCGAGGGGAAATGGGAGCACGAGCCGTTTTCCGGCGACATCGCCGACGGCAAGGTCTGGGGTCGCGGAACGGCTGACACCAAGGCCTCGGTCATGGCATTTTTCCAAGCGGTCGAGGAGCTTCTGAAGGAGGGCTACACGCCCAAGTGCGACGTATATCTCGCCTCGTCCTGCACGGAGGAGTGGGCCGGCGACGGCGCGCCGAAAATCGTAAAAGAGCTTCAGCGCCGCGGCGTTGAGCTGTTCCTCGTCTGTGACGAGGGCGGCGGCATAATCTCCGAGCCGATCGGCGGCGTTAAGGGCAACTTCGCCATGGTCGGCGTTTTTGAAAAAGGCAAGGGCGACGTTAAGTTCACCGCGCGCTCATCCGGCGGCCACGCAAGCGCTCCGACGAAGAATACGCCGATAGCGCGGCTCGCAGCATTTGTTAACGACGTTGAGACGCACAACTATTTCCGCCGCGAATTTCCGCCCGAGGTCGCCGCAATGTTCAAAAGCCTCGCGCCGTATGCAGCGTTTCCGCTGAAGCTCGTCATGGGCAACCTGTGGCTGTTCGCGCCGGTGCTCAAGCCCGTTCTCGGCAAGATAAGCGCTCAGGCAGGCGCAATGCTGCAAACGACTGTCGCGTTCACGATGCAGTCAGGCTCGGACGCATGCAACGTTCTGCCGCAGGAGGCGACGGTCAGCGCGAACATGCGCTTCATTCCGCATCAGGGCGAAAAGGAAAGCCTTGAGATCATCCGCAAAATCGCGGAAAAGCACGGACTTGAGACTGAGGTCATACACGCGAACGACTACACCTCGGCGGTCGATATAAACGGCGCTGCGTTCCGACAGGTCGAGTCCGTCATAAACGAGACCTTCCCAGGACTGCCGGTCAGCCCATACGTCATGACCGGCGCTACCGACGCGCAGTTTTATCAGCCGGTATGCAAAAGCTGCATCCGCTTTGCACCCGTTATTTATGGGCCGGAGCAGATGAAGGGCATGCACGGGCTGAACGAAAACATCGAATACAACTGCCTGCCCGGCGCCGTGAGCTTTTACAAAAATCTCATCCGCGCACAGGAAAAACGCTAACAAAAAAAGACCGCCTCGGCGGTCTTTTTTTCATGCTCTGAGTTCCGTCAGCGCCGCTAAAAGGCGCGACAGAACGGCGGCGGACTGGCCGCGCGTGGCAGTTTCATTCGGAGCAAAGCTGCCGTTCGGGTAGCCCTGAATGACTCCGATATTCGCCATAACGTCAACCGACTCGCGGTAGCATTCGGCGATCGAGCCGTAATCGCGGAAGTCATTGCGGCCGGAAAGCCCGCCGAGCACATCCGCGCTCACGCCGAGCTTCAAAAAGCGGTACGCAAACGCCGCCATCTGCGCACGGCTGATCTCGGCGTTCGGCCTGAACGTATTATCCGTAAAGCCGGTTATTATGCCGGCCTTAACTCCCCATTTTACAGCCGCGGCATACACCGCGGAAACAGCATTGGCATCGGCAAAGCCGAGAGACGTATCCGAAATTTCGGGGCGGCCGCCCATATTATACAGCATCATGACAAACTGCGCACGGGTCACGTTCTGCTCCGGGCCAAAGGTCCCGTCAGGGCGGCCGTTTACGATGTCGGCCATGTAGCAGGTGATGATATAGTCGTGATACCATCCGGAGATATCCGAAAACGGCTCGGTCTTATCGGCGCAGACGAGCTTTGCGCTGCCGAAGCTGTTGCCAAGGCCGATATCTATCGCCTTCCACTGAGCGATCGAGCCTGCGTAGTAGATATTTTTAAGCGCGTACACATCGTCAAATGCACCGTCTCCGATGCGCCCGAGCGTGAGCGGCAATGTGGCGGTCTCGATCAGTCCGCAGCCGGAAAATGCGCCGATTCCGACGGAGGTCACGCCGTTTTCGACAACAAGCTTCCGCACAGCTCCGCGCTCGGCATACCACGGCGCTTCACCGGCGGCAAAGTCCGTCATTTCGCCTTCACCGAACACCGTGAGCACGCCGTCATCCGTCAGCGTCCAGCTGACAGACTCGCCGCACACGCCGTCCGCCATCGCCATGGGCGCAAAAAGCGCAAGCAGCATCACCGCTGCACATATCACCCCGATAAGTCTGTTTTTCATAATGACCTCCCATTTGCGAAATTTCCTTATAAAGTATATTATACAAATAAACGCATTGCAAGAAAAAAATAACTCCACGTCCGAGGACGTGGAGTTATTATCATAATTGGTTTTTACTTTGCGAACTCGCGGTAAATGAAGGTGACTGCCTGTGCGCGGGTGCAGGTATCATTGGGCGCAAAGGTGGTCGTGGTCTTGCCGTTGGTGATGCCGTTTTCAACAGCCCACATAACTGCATTGTAGCAGTAGGAGCCTGCAGCAACATCGTCAAACTTTGCAAGGCTGCTTACGATGGGGGCCTTCTCATAGCGCCACAGGAAGGTGACTATCTGGCCGCGAGTGCAAACTGCATTCGGGTCGAAGCTGGTAGCGGTCTTGCCGGTGGTGATGCCGTTTTCGACAGCCCACATGATCGCGTTGTAGTAAGTGCTGTTTTTGCTCACGTCGGTGAACGGGTTCTTAACGTTCTCGACCTTCGGCTGGCCTGCCGCGCGATACAGGAAGGTGACTATCTGAGCGCGAGTGCAGCCGTTGTCAACGCCGAATACAGTGTCGGAAATGCCGTTGGTAACGCCGTTGCAGTATGCCCACAGGATCGCGTCATAGTAAGGTCCCTTCTTGACATCGGTGAACGGGTTGTAGCCGGGCTGCTTTGCGTCGCAGCGGGTGCAGACGCCCTTAACATAGTTGTGGCCGAGAGCCTTGACTTCGGTGCCCTTTTCGATGGTCTGCTTGCAGACGGTGCAGACCTTATCGCCGGTGTAGCCGGCCTCGAGGCAGGTCGCTTCCTTAGCGTTCACAAGCTCGGTCTTGTGGCCGAGTGCGGGAACGGTCTCCTGAGCGCTCAGGACGGTGCCGCAGACCTTGCAGACAGTGCCCTTGGTAACGCCGGGCTCGGTGCAGGTGGGAGCCTTTGCATCAACGTCCATGGGGGTGTGGTCGACCATGGGGATCTCTTTGCCTTTCTCCATGACGATGCCGCAGAACTTGCAGACCTTATCGCCGGTGTAGCCGACTTCGGTGCAGGTCGCTTCCTTGACATTGGCAAGCTTGTCGGATGCGGTGTGTGCGACCATAGGTGTTACTTCAACATACGTCGTACCATCAGCATTCATGAGTTTAGCGCCGCAGAGCTTGCAGCTCTTGTAGGCCAGGCCCTGATGCTGGCAGGTTGCTTCGTAGAAAGAATCGAGCACATAATCGTGCTTGCCGGGAGCTGTGATGGGGATCTTCTTGCTTGCGTCGCCTGTAGTAGCATGGCAGCGAGTGCACTCTTTGTAGTTAACGTACTCAAAGCCACTCTGGAGGCAAGTTGCCTTTTCACCCTCTACGAGAACATAATTGTGGCCAAGAGCTTTAATCTCTGCGCCTGGCTGAGATTTAACGTCGCCTGTGGTCTTGTCTCTCCAGTATATTGTTGCTCCAACGCCCGCTTTTTCGCAGGTAGCCGGCTTTGCATCCTCACCATACCAGGTATCATACATACCCATTGCGCGAATGGTTTCGCCGCCCTTGTAGTTGCAAGTGTCGCACTTTACAACATCAGCCTTACCGTCTACGCCCTTGAGGGTTTTCTTATCAAATGTAGCAAGTTTGCTATCGGTAGTGTCGACCGTAAACTTATGCGTAATAGGATCACCGGTCTTAACGCCTACGCCGCAGTCGGGGCAAATCATGTCTCCGGTATAGCCTTCAATAAAGTTTGCCGAGTTTTCAACAGTTTCATACAGGCCGGTTTCAGGATTAAGCTTGTAAGCTTTTTCTCCAACGGCTGCAACATGCTGTGCTTTCTTCGCAGGCTCAAGAGTAATTTCATTGCCATTAATATCTTTTGCCGTAGTCTCCTTAGTTACAGCAACAAGCAGTTTAGTATTGCTGTGATTGGGATTGGTAGGCTCAAACATCTCATAGACTGCACGAACACGATTTGCATACGCAGTTGCATTGCCGTCAAAGTCGGAAAACTTCAGCAGTTTAGTTGCCGCCTTCTCACCCTCGAAGTAAGCTGCATCGCCGCAAAGCTTGCATACAGCATAGCCGGTGCCGGACTTAGTGCAGGTGGGAGCCTTTTCAATGTGGAAATCACCATAGACGTGCTCAAGTGCTTTTTCGATCTTATAGGTGCTGTTGCCAAAATCCTTATTGGCGAACGCCTTACCGCACTTCTCGCAGTAGCTTATGGTAAGACCTTCGTTGCGGCAGCTTGCAGCCTTGACGATCATGGTCTTGCCGATCTCGCACTTCCTGCACTGGTTCCATAGCAGAGCAAATGCTTTGATGGAGATAGACTTAGTGTCTATCTTGCCGCATTCCTTGCAGACTTTGTACTCTACGCCGGGAGTTTTCTTCTCAGCGTCCTTCTTGATGCTAACAGTGGTGTACTTATGCTCATGAGTATCCGTTGCCGACACATCTGCCAGAGCGGCAGCAGGCAGCAGGGACGCGATCATGAGAACCGCCATCAGCATGCTGATAAGTCTCTTTTTCATGTTTCCTCCTGAATTTACTTTTTATTGAATTTTTGCACCGATCGTACCAAATCGGCAAATGATAGTTAGATTATAACATATTTGCCCGACATGTCAAGATACAAGCCTCCGTTATGAGCATGCGGCTTTGCCCGATTTTTGCTTGAAACAGCGCGAAAAACCGGGCGTTCAACAAAAACGCCCGGCTTTCATATACTATTAAATAATTATTTTTTCACTGCACAAGAGCCGATTCGATCTCGTCGTCGAGCGCGAAATCGAAGTGGTCGGCGAGCATCTGCACAAGCTCGTGCAGAACGCTTGTCGCTATCGCGCGCATGTCAAGCTCAAGAATGCGGTCGATTATCCGCCGCCGCTCGTCCTCGGGGACGTTATAAACGCCGAGGCTCATGCTCAGGAACCGTTCGAGCTTCCTTTCCAGCGTGAAATACATGTCGCAGCCGCGCGACATATAGCCGCGCATTATGCCGGCCGAGCCGATCTCCAGCTCGTAAAAATCGCTCTCGGTATAATCGGGCAGATAAGATCCGAAGATGCGGTAAAGCTCCGCCGTCGTGCTTTGATAGATATACTCCATCGTCGCCTCGTGCGAATACGCCTCGACATAAATATCGCGCAGATTGTCGTTAAGCTCGGTTATCGTAAGCTGAAGCGCGGTCTCGATCGCATATAGCATTGCGGGAGAATCGCCGGGATCAGCCACCGTGCGCGCAGCCTTGAACTGACCGGCAAACATGAACGCCGCAAGCTCGCTGAGCACTCCGTCCTTGGAACGGAAAATATTCTGGAACGAGCTGGCGGATACGTCAGCTTCCTTGATTATCTCGGCAACCGTCGTGCCGTTATAGCCGCGCTCGATAAACAGGCGAACACATGCCGTGAGTATTCGCTTCTTTGCAGCCATGCTCGTATGTGTGATAGTGATACTGATCCCTTCCTTCTTTGTGTTATTATTGGTATGTATACCAATAATAACACAAACTTTGCATATTTGCAAGTATATTTACGCAAAATTGCCCTGAACACGCAGTTCAGGGCAAGAAATGTTAGAATTAATAGCCGTACCGCTTGCGCTTTCCGATGAGGAACAGCACCGTTGCCGTTATCGACATGACCTCCGCGCCGACGATGGACAGCCATATTCCGTCCAGCTCCCAGATGAGCGGAAACAGAAGCACCGCAGCAAGCTGGAACACCAAAGTTCGCAGGAACGATATCATCGCGCTGGTCAGGCCGTCGTTGAGCGCGGTGAAAAACGATGAGCCGTAGATCGAAAAACCCGAGAACAGGAACGAGAACGAGAATATGGAGAATGCGTGGACCGTCATTTCAAGAAGCGCCTCGTCATATCCGACGAACAATTTGCCAAGCGGCCTTGCAAAAAGCTCGCCGGCAGCGAACATGAACACGGCGCACACGCCTATTATGCGCAGGCTTTTTGACAGCAGGCCCTTGAGTTCGGCCGTGTTCTGCGCGCCGAAGTTGAAACCGACTATAGGCGCCGTTCCGACAGCAAATCCGATAAATATCGCCTGGAATATCATGCTGACATACATCAGCACGCCGTATGCCGCAACGCCGTCGGCTCCGGCGTATTTCATCAGCTGCATATTATACAGCATGCTCACGATCGACATGGAAACGTTGCTCATAAACTCCGACGAGCCGTTCGTGCAGGTTTTGAGCAGCGCCTTGCCGTCGAATTTGAATTTCACAAGGCGCAGGCGGCTGTCATTTTTGCGTGCAAAGTATACAAGCGGAACAACGCCGCCGATAAACTCGCTTATCGCGGTGGCCGCCGCAGCGCCGGTCACGCCGAGCGGTATCACGCCGACGAGCAGAGCATCGAGGATCATGTTCGCTACGCCGGACGCGACGGTAACGTACAGGCCGAGCTTGGGCTTTTCGGCCGTCGCGAACAGGCATTGGAACTCAAACTGCAGAATATAAAACGGCAGCGCAATAAGGATGATGCGGCCGTAAATTATGCTCTGCTCTAAAAGCTCGCCCTCCGCGCCCATGAATTCCGCGACCGGGCGCAGCAGGAAAAATCCAAGCACTGCAAGCACAACGCCGCACAGCGCGGACACTGTGATTATAAGCGTGAATATCTCGTTTGCCTTGTCCTGCTTTCGCTCGCCCATGGTTTTGGCGATGAGCGCTCCGCCGCCGGTTCCGAACATGAAGCCGACGCAGCCGAGCACGAGCAGTAGCGGCATTATCAGGTTGACCGCCGCAAACGCCGTCTTGCCGGCATAATTTGATACAAAAAAGCCGTCTACTATGCAGTAGATCGACGTGAAGATCATCATTATTATCGACGGCAGCGCAAACCTGAGCAGTCGCTTATAGTCAAAATGATCCGAAAGCTTTATGTTCATGAATGCACCTCCTGCGCCCTTGCACGCACAGAAACAAGAAATTCCTCCGTAAGCCGAATGTATTTTTCAAGATCCTCTGCCGGCCATGAGCCAAGGATCTCGTTTTCTATCTCGATCACCTTTGCCACGGTTTTTTCCGCAAGCTCCGCTCCCTTCGGCGTGAGCGTGACCGTCTTGTGCCGGGCGCCGCTGCTTTCGGTCGTGACGCTGCCCTCGGCTTCAAGCTTGCGCAGGGCGGAGTTTACCGTCTGCTTCGTAAGCCCGGAAAAGGCGCAGATATCGCGCAGCGGGCAGGCCCCGTCCTCTGACCTGAGCGTATAAAGTATCTGAAACGCGCTGTCGGAAAGGCCGAGCCGATTTGCAAGCTCGTGGTATACCGCGTCCGTTTCGCCGACAAGGCGGTTGAAGCGGCGCAGCTGTTTTGATTGCTGTGTCATGTTTACCTCGCTTTAGTCCGAAATCATACTGGCAAAGTATAGTACGATTTCGGACTATTGTCAAGAGATAGATTGCAAAAAATCACACCGCACGAATTTCGTGCGGTGCGTTTGTATTCTTTGCGCTTACTGTGCTCTGTACAGGAACGTTACGACCTGGCCGCGTGTGCAGGTTGCGCTCGGCGAGAAGTGCGTTGCGTCGGTTCCCTTGGTTATGCCGTTTGCGACTGCCCACTGCACGGCGTTGTAGCAATACGAGCCGGCCGCTACGTCAACAAATCCGACGTTTCCGCCGACTGCCGGCTCACCTTCGGCGCGGTACATGAACGTTACCACCTGGCCGCGAGTGCAGGTCTCGTTCGGCGAGAAGTGCGTTGCGTCGGTTCCCTTCGTTATGCCGTTTGCCACTGCCCATTTAACGGCCTCGTAGCAATACGATCTGGGCGCCACGTCAACAAATCCTACGTTTCCGCTGACGGTCGGCTCACCGGCTGCGCGCCAGAGGAAGGTCACGACCTGGCCGCGTGTGCAGCCTGCGTTCGGCGAGAAGTGCGTCGCATCCGTGCCGTTGGTTATTCCGTTTGCGACTGCCCACTGCACCGCGTCATAGCAGTACGACCCGGCCGCCACGTCGGTGAAGTTTGCCTGCGGCTTGTAGTTGGGGTCTTTTGCTCCGCAGCGTGTGCATGCGCCGTTTTTGTAGTCGTGGCCGAGGGCGTCCTTATAATCGCTCTTGTAGCTGTCGCCGCAGGAGCAGGTATAGGTCGTGTATCCGGCTTGAGTGCAAGTCGGCTTCGTCACGACTGCTTTGTAGTCGTGGGTGTGCGGCGGAGTTGCGCCGGGGTCTTTTGCTCCGCAGCGCGTGCAAAGGCCGTTTTTGTAGTCATGGCCGAGGGCGTCCTTATAATCGCTCTTGTAGCTGTCACCGCAGGAGCAGGTGTAGGTCGTGTAACCCTGCTCAGTGCAGGTCGGCGCCGTTACGGCAGCCGTATAGCTGTGGGTGTGTGCTGTACCGCCGTAGTGGATCGTTGCTCCGGTGAGCGGCTCATTGTAAGGCTCGATCTTTATAGCGTTCCACTGCGCAGCGTCGCCGGCATAATACACATCCGCAAGGCTCGTGCAATAGCGGAATGCTCCATTACCTATTGTCTTAACACTCGTTGGCAGATACACCGTGGTGAGCGCTGTGCAGCCGGAGAATGCCGAATTTCCTATGCTGCTGACCTTATTAGGAATATTGATCGTCTCAAGGCTCTTGCAGCCCTCAAATGAGAAATCGCCGATTGAGCTAAGATTTGCCGAGAAAGTTACATTCTTAAGGCTCGTGCAGCCCTGGAACATATAGTCCTTAATATAATTGCAAGATTTTAAATCTACATTCGTCAGGCTCGTGCAGCCGCTGAATACACTATCACCGATGCTCGTCACGCTGTTCGGGATATCAACGCTCGCAAGGCTCGTGCAGCCATAGAATACACTATCACCGATGCTCGTCACGCTGTTCGGGATATCGATGCTCGCAAGGCTCGTGCAGCCGCTGAATGCATAACGGTCGATGCTCGTCACCGCAACGCCATCAATTTCTGCCGGTATAATCGCTTTCGTTACCGATTCATCACAGTCTGTTATTGTCCCCGTAGCTTTGTTAAAATAGATATTGCCGCGCTCTACGGCATAGGCAACATCTGTGTTGCTTTTGTCCGCCAGTGCGCTTATAGGCACCAAGCTCACGACCATGAGCAGCACGAGCAGCAGACTTAATACTCGTTTTTTCATCTTTTCCTCCCAAAAATTCAATTTTTACAAGAGCAGGTATCAAAAGGTGTACTTTTTGATAGTAAACCTCTTGAACGAAAAATGAGCTTGGAGGTGCTAACGACTGGCAAAAATGCAAGTATTTTTAGACAAAACAGGCGGTAATGTATTGCATTTTTGTGAACATTCTGTTATCATAGCATGTAATGACAGCAACTATCAAAAAGTACACTTTTTGATAGTTTTGAGAGTTAAAAAGGGCAAAAAAGTTGCACCGCACGGGGGATAACCGTGCGGTGCGTTTGTATTTTGTGGGGCATATTCTCCCAAATTGAAGGTCACGGCGCGGCGCTTTCGCGCCGGCAGGGTGGGACGGTGACCGTCAATTGCCCTCTTCCATAAATTATTATACCACCTTTTATCCATTTGATAAATAGTGATACTCGCCAAATTTGCAGGCCTGCATTTGTGTGTTTTTTCGGTGGACAGAGAAAGTCCCCCGGTCCGCGACCGGAGGACTCCCCCATTCCATCTACTATTCTTCCGTATCTCCATCGAGCCACTCTTCGGGCTCGTTAATACCTTCTTCAAATTCCTCATCCGGCTCGAGGTCGTTTCCGTTATAATGCAGCGCACTGCCGGATACGAGTCTGCGATGGGATATTTTGCGCGTTATGCTGCCGGCCACACCCTTGACCATAGCCTGAGCCGCCATGTGCCTGCCGATGATCGCGGCAAGGTCGGTTTTCGGCGACAGGTCTGAGACCGTTCCCTCCATGATCGACAGGCTGCGCCAGAACATCGTGAATGATTTCGGCACCTTGATGCCAAAGTCACGCGCGATGCGGTAAAGATCGGCAAAAATATCGACCGTGCTGCTCATCTGCGCCATGGATATGACCCTGTATTTGTCCAAATACGCCTGCATACGCGCATAGTACGCCTCGCGGTCAAGCTCGGGATCGTGCTCGCAGATGTTCAGGACGGCGTCGGCAAAGCTTACATAGTCGTTGCTGAATATCGCCTTCATGCATACCTTGATAAGCTCGGCGTCGGCCTTGGTCAGCGTGCCCATCATGCCGAGATCAAGCCAGACTATGCGCCCATCCCAGATATGGACATTGCCGGGGTGCGGATCGGCGTGGAAAAATCTATCCTCGGCAAACTGCTTTATATAGTTATTTATGAACTTAGTGCAGACCTCCTGCACATCGTAGCCCTGCTGCTCCATCGCGGCCTTATCTGTCAGCTCAAAGCCACCGATGTATTCCATGACGAGGACGTGCTTTGTTGAAAGCTCGTCATACACCTTCGGGCAATAGACATATTTTATGCCCTCGATATTCTCGCGCACACGGCGGATATTCGCTGCCTCGCGCTCGAAGTCCATTTCCTCCTGCGCAACGGCCCACACTTCGTCGATAGTCTCGCCGAGATTCATGACGTTATTGATCTTTTTGAGCTTGACGACATTCAGAGCGCTTTTCAAAAGCCGAACGTCGCGCTCCATGACCGAGTATATCTCCGGGCGCTGGATCTTTACGGCGACATGCGTTCCGTCAAGCAGAACAGCCTCGTGCACCTGCGCGATCGACGCTGCGCCCAATGGATACGGCATGATCTGCCTGAAAACCTGACTCCACGGGCGGCCGTATTCCTCGGTGATTAGCTCGCGTATCTGCGCCGTCACAAGGCGCGAGGCATCCGTTCGCAGGCTCTCGAGCTTTTTGCAGTGCTCCATCGGGATGATCTCCGGATGCATGGAGAGAAGCTGACCGAGCTTAACAAAGGTCGGGCCAAGCTCCTTGAACATGTCGCACAGCTTTTCCGGGCTTATGCCCTGCGTTACCTTATATTTTGATATTACCTTTACGATTTCAAGCAGGCGCTTTGCGTCCGCTCCCGTTTCCATCACGGCATTTGCCATTTATTATCCAACCTTCAGATCTCAGTATCAAGGACATAGCATGTGTGGGTCACGTTCCCGTCATCGGTGAAGCTGACGATGCTGCCCTCGACAGTTTTATAAGTATCCGGCCTTACGGCAAGGACAAGATCCGTGTCCTTTTCCCAAAGGTACACGGCGTTTTCGTATTTAATATCGCCGCTGCGCAGACCGACGCGCACGGTCATGCTGACATTATCATAGGTGTATTCTTTTGCGTCGCTTATCTTTATCCTGCCAAGCTCGACCGGCGCGGTGACCGGATCGATGATATATCCGTGCAGGCGCTTTCCGCTTGCGTTGAGAAAGCTTACGGCCGTAAACCCTGTCTCCTCGGCGGAAGCGTCGATCTCCAACGTTTCGGGTTTGACGAGGTAAAGCGTCTTTTTTCCTGCCCACACCCAAGCGCAGCCCGAGTGTTTCTCGCTCTGCTCGGCAAAGCGCGTATATGCCGCGCGGCAGGCGGCCTGCGCCTCGGCAGGCGTTGCCGCATCAAGCCCGTCAACGCGGATCTGATACACCGGCGCTATCTGTGCGATCTTATATTCGTGTATTCCGAATATCACGGCAAGCACTGCAATCGTCACTATTGCGCATATTATGTAAACCTGTTTTGAGTTGCTTCTGCTTCGCTTTTTTGCAGGCATTGCTCTGCCTCCCATAACATGACTTTTTCTATTTTAACAGAAAAAAGCACATTTAACAAGCCATATATGAAAAACAAACAAAAATCAGCCGTAATTTATACGGCCGATAGACATTTTTGCTACTTTTGTGCACCAACGAGCGCCTTATGCGGAGCATTTTGCGTGATTTGTGATCATCCGGCTTGCTCGCACTGTATATGATACCGCGAGCGGTAAAATACACATAAAAATGGCCGTTGAAAAACTATACTGCAAATGAAAGATAATAGAGCAGCAGGGGAGCTCGAGGGGTAGCGAAGCGGCGGCGCGGTA
>OGXW01002221.1_pt1 | contig 13959 bp, 8 predicted proteins | sample 1576341 | NCBI WGS metagenome assembly OGXW01 (sample SAMEA3541592, study PRJEB24748) | human gut metagenome | biome: human gut; feature: human-associated habitat; material: faeces | place: China | collected 2012
CGGTGCTTCTGCTTCGCAGAGGTGTCCACCGGACACCCGCACCGCAATGACAGGGAAACGGATTGCCGCGATTGCTTTGCTTACGTGCAATGACTATTTATAGGTATAAACAACGGGGCTGTAAGGTACAGCCCCGTTTGTTTTATTGCCTTTTCTTTTTAATTATTATAAACGCCGCCGTTCCGCCGCCTATAACGATCACCGCCGCCGCTATTATTATGTATAACGCTGCGTTGCTTTTGCCTTTCTCCGCCTTGTCTGCCGGTGCGCTTTCGACAGCGGATTTGTCCCCGCCGCCCAATTTGCATATTGCATAATCGCCGAGCGCGGTAAGCTTGGCGGAAAGCGTTTTGCCGTCCTCGGAAATATCGCAGTCAAGCCTTTCGCTTGTGCCGTCTGCCTTTATAATGTAAAGCGCAATGTCCCTGCCGTAGCCCTCAGGTATATTAAAGGTTGCGGTAATCTCGCCGCCGGGCGTTACCTCGGCGCCGTCTAATAAAGCCTTAATATTGTAAAGCTTAAATTCATTACATATATCTTTAAGTATGTTTTTTGCCGAATCAAAAGTCGGGTTATCGGTTTTTATTTCCTCAACCGACAATTGCGTTCCTGCGGCAAACACGCCCTCGCTCGTCTCAAACAGCGTACCTGTCGCCTCGTCCTGCGCGGTGCAGGGTATAACCTCGCTTGCGGTCTCGCCGCAGCGCCTGCATTTACCCTCTTTAAGTCCCGTTTCGCTTATGGTAGCCGCCTTTACTATTGTGGGGTTTTCAAAATCGTGGCCCAATGCCTCGGTCGTCTTGGTTTCCGAAGCGCCGCAGTCGGCACACTTGCGTTCCTTTATTCCGCCCTCGGTACAGGTGGCGGGCTTTGTATCCTCCCACGCGCCGAATTTGTGTCCTTTTGCCTTTATGGTGTTGGTTGTAGTCTGACCGCAGCGGGTGCATTTGCCCGATTCAACGCCCGTTTCGGTACAGGTGGGCGCTTTTGTAACGGTAGGATTCGAAAAGCTGTGTCCCAAGGCGTTTATCGCCTTTGTTTCGGTATGGCCGCACTTTGAGCAGCTGCGATTTTCTTCGCCCGCGGCGGTGCAGGTGGGAGCCTTGCTTTGCGACCAAGCGCCCATACTGTGCCCTGTTGCGTTTATAGGCTGAGTTTCGCTTTTGCCGCAGACCGAGCAGGTGCGGGTTTGCGTTCCGGGTGTGGTACAACCGGGATTTTGCGTTACCTTATAGCCGCCCCAGCTATGGCTGTTTGTTTTGGCTATTGTTTCGTCCTTTGCGGCGCCGCAGGCGGTGCAGGTGAAGTGTCTTGTGCCGCTTTCCTTGCAGCTTGCCTGTTTTGTAACCGTACCGCCGTCCCAAGCGTGATTTTTTGTTTCCTCATATCCGCAGACAGAGCATACGCGCTTGTGGGTGCCGTCGTTTACCTTTGTATAAGCGCCGAAGTTGTGGCTTGCGCATATAATTTTAATGTCTTTGCTTGCCTTAACGCTGCCGAGGAGTGACGAGCCGTTTCTTATATCCACTGTAACCGAAACGTTCTGCGCGGTTTTCGACGCCGTTTTTGCCTTTAACACAAATTCGCAGAAAGCTCCGTTTGGATTGCTTTCGCCGTTATACATAACAGTTCCGTCGCTTGTGTTTTTGTCAAAGTCTGCCATTTGGGTGTTTGCAGTCAGGAATTTTCCCGAAATCAGTTCAAAATTACTGCTTGCCGCCACCTCTATATATCCTGAGGTACCTCTGCCCGCTCCGCTCAGCGATACGGTAAAGGTTACGGTATCCCCGGCGCTTACGTCGTTTTTAGAGGGCGAAAGGCTTACCGCAAACCCTGCCGCGCTTGCCGGAACCGCAAATGAGACAATTAAGCACAATGCTGCTAATAATGATATTATCTTTTTCATTGTTATAACCCCTTTTTATTTTGTTAACGGATATTTTTCGGGTCTGAAAATATGCTTTAACAGATATACCGCGTCCGCGTCGGTTATTTCCCCGTCGCCGTTATAATCGCACGGCTGATTTACCGGATATTTTTCGGGACGGAACGTATGCTTAAGCAGGTACAACACGTCGCTGTCCGTTATACCCTCGTCCCCGTCTAAGTCACCGGGGGTGTAAGATTTATCGGTTTTGACCTTTAGCGGTGCGCTGCTTTCCGAAACATAGGTTGTATCTGTTTCGGCTATTCTCTGATAAAATGTATATTCGGTATCTTCCGTAAGCCCTGTAAATACATTGCTCTTTTGCCATACCTTGCCATCGGCGCTGTATTCATATCCACTTATGTCTTTAAGTGTTACGCTGTTTGAAGTTTTGCTTAAAACGGTAGGTGCGGACGCTATCTCTTCGTTAATGTACTTAACTTTTATAAGGTTTCCCTTTGCATATGCTTCTGCATAGCTTGATCTTTCTGTAACGATTGTAAGATTATCACATCCGACAAAAGTAGTGTTTTCCATTTTTTTAACACTTTTAGGTATTATTGCCGTTTTAAGCCCTGTGCATCCGTCAAACACATTATAATCTATATATGTTATACTATCCGGAATCGTGATATTAGTAAGTTTGGTGCAATTACTGAAAGCCGCACATCCTATCTTTTTTAGTTTTTTTGGCAGCGTTACATTTTCAAGCTCTGTACAATCTGAAAATGCCTCTAAGCCTATGCTTGTTACACTATCTGGTATTGTTATACTTTTAAGTCCTTTACACCCCGAAAAGGCTAGTTCTCCTATGCTTGTAACGGTATCAGGTATTGTTATACTTGTAAGACCTGTGCAATCTCTAAAAGCATTCACACATATATTTGTTACGCTATCCGGTATGGTTATGCTTGTAAGCCCTGTGCAACCGAAAAAAGCAGAATCCCCTATGCTTGTCATGCCATCAGAAATTATTACACTCAGTTCTTTGCAACCCCCAAAGGCTTCCCATCCTATTTTTGTTACATTGCACGGTATTGACACACTTTTAAGCCCAATGCAATCGTAAAAAGCTCGATCTCCTATATTTGTAATGCTATCGGGCATTCTTATGCTTTTCAGTTCATTACATCCATAAAAAGCATAATAACCTATGCTCGTCACGCTGCCGTCGGACGGAATAACGCTGTTTTTACAACCTACCAATAATTCTTTTGTTTCTTTCTCTATCAAACAGTTGCCATTACTTTTATAAGCCTTATTGCCACCTTCTACTGTTATGCTCTCAAGTTGGGAACAGCCCGAAAAAGCCCGTTCCCCTATACTTGTAACAGTATCAGGTATTGTTATACTTGTTAATCCTGTACATTCAAAGGCATAGGGTCCTATATTCGTGACACTATCGGGTATTGTTATGTTTTTAAGTTCGCTGCAATTATAAAACGCATAATAGTCTATGCTCGTCACACTGTCGTCAGACGGAATCGTACTGTTTTTACAACCCAAAAACAAGTTTTTTGTTTCCGTTACTATCAGACAGTTTCCGTCGCTGTGATGTCTGATGTTATTTTTATCAACATATATACTTTCAATATTAGTGCACTCGCGAAAAGCTCCCTGTCCTATATTTGTGACGCTGTCGGGTATTGTTATGCTTTTAAGTCCGTTACATTTATAAAATGCAGAATAACCTATACTTGTCACACTACCGTCAGACGGGATAATGCTGTTTTTGCAGCCAAGTAACAACTCCTTTGTCTCTGTTCTTATCAGACAGTTGCCGTCACTGCGATAAGTTGCGTTATTTTCATCAACGCTTATATTTTCAAGTCCTACACAATTTGAAAAAACGCCGTCCTTTATAACTGACACACCGCTTCCTATGCTAATGTTTGCAAGTTTTACACATCCTTTAAAAGCATATCTGCCTATACGTGTTACACTATTTGGTATAGCTATACTTGTAAGACTTGTGCAATCGTAAAAACATCCGTCTTCTATACTTTTGATATTATTGGAAATGATTATGTTTGTTAAGTTCGCGCATTCTCGAAATGAATACTCACCTATACTTATGACGCTGTCGGGTATGGTTATACTTGTAAGATTCGCGCAACCGTCAAAGGCCCGATCACCTATGCGTGTAACGCTGTTACCTATAGTTAAACTTGTAAGCCCTTTGCAGCCGCTAAAAGCGTACGCACCTATACTTGTCACACTGTTTGGTATGGTTATGCTTGCAAGTCTTGCGCATCCGTTAAAAGCACATCTGCCTATGCTTGTTACACTATCAGGGATTACCAATTTGGTAACCAATTCACCGTTTAAATATAAGGCTTTTGCATAATACAACGGATTTGAAGCAAAAGATATAAAAGATATATTGCACCATGCGGTTATATCTGTTATATATACACTTGTAAGACCTGAACAATATAAAAAGGCATACTCACCTATATTTGTGACGCTGTCTGGTATGGCTATACTTGTAAGCCCTGTGCATCCATTAAATGCAAATTCGCCTATGCTTGTTACACTATTTGGTATGTCTATATTTGTAAGGCTTGTGCAATCGTAAAAAGCATAATAGCCTATACTTGTTACACTGCCGTCAGACGGAATAACGCTGTTTTTACAACCTGCCAATAATTCTTTTGTTTCCGTTTTTATCAAACAGTTACCGTCGCTGTGATAAGTGGCATTATTTTCATCAACGCTAATTCTTTCAAGATTAGCACATCCAGCAAAAACACCCCACCGCCCTATAGTTGCAACATTTTCAGGTATTGTTATGCTTGTAAGCCCGGTACAGTTCTGAAACGCCTGAATACCTATTTGCGTTACATATTTCGGAATTGTTATTTGCTTTATTCCTGCACAACCATAAAAAGCTCTCTCGCCTATACTGGTAATACTATCAGGCAACGTTATACTTGAAAGTCCTTTACAGCATGCGAATGAATCATTGCCTATGTTTGTTACGCCATTATCAACAATAACTTTTGTAACCACATTAGACCATGGCGCTTCAGGGTATTCATGATCACCCATTTTTCCATTCCCGCTTATGGTAAGCACAGTGCCCTCAAGCGTCCAGGTGCAATCGCCGGTTGTACCGCTTTTAATATCTGTGCTTTCCGCAAAAACAGAAAGCGGTAACATTGAAACAACCAAAAATGATGTTATAACAAACGCCAAAAGCTTTTTAAACACCGTAAATCAACTCCGTTATAATTTTTTAATATAAAAACGCCACTCTATATTGTAATATTTGTTCACTGATTTTTCAGACTGTTCATAAGAGATTTTGGCACGCCTTTTATAATCTTCAATGGTCTTTGCCGTATTGAATTTTCCGCGCTTTTTACTTCCGACTGCTGCATTATTGCCGTCAAAAATATAAATCCCCGATTCATCGCCTACATATTTACCGTTTAATTCTTTTGTAATGTTAAAATACTTTCTCAGATTACACGGTCCGTTACATTTAGGATTATCCGCCTTTCTTATAAGTACATTTTGCGGATCTCCGTCTTCGTTTCCTGTTGTAATCATAAGCATATCGGCATACACAAATATATGTCCGCCCTGCATAAATGATACTTTGTTATTTGCGGTTTTACCGTAACGAACGCCGTAACAAAACGGATCTTTACTGCCGTACGCCTCTGTTTCGGTTATAATTGCGCTTTTACCGTTATATTCAATTGTTTTTCCGATTAAAGCCTTTGCGACTGTTTGGGCGTCTCTTTTAAAAAAGCTTTTGTTAATCATTTTTTACTCCCCTGCCTTTCTCAAAAGGTGTACCTTTTGACATAAGCCCCAAATTAAAAAATTCAACCGTTTTTAAGGCTTTAAAAGCCGAAAATCGCAAAAAAGTATTGCAAAACAGGCTTTTGGGTGGTAAAATAAGGTAAAAAATAAGGAGTTCAAAAGGTACACCTTTTGAACTCCTGTTTTATTTATAAGGTAAAGAAAAGCCGTTATGTAAGAGTGCAGGGAGCGGATTGCCACGGGAGAAACGGATTGCCACGCACCTGACGGTGCTCGCAATGACGGGTGATTTAGAACGGATTGCCGCACGCCTTATGTATTTGCAATGACTAAACGACTTGTCATTCTGAGTGCGTGGCACGAAAGAATCCGTAATTCCCATTAAAAAAAGAACGGATTGCCACGCGCCCTACGGCGCTCGCAATGACAAGGGGAGCGAAAGCCGCAAAGCCAATTGCAATGACAGCAAAGGCTTACGGGCATAACAAAAGGGCTGTAAAAACAGCCCTTTTAAAAAGCCTTTATTTCGCGTAATCCACCGCGCGGCTTTCCCTTATTACGTTAACCTTTATCTGCCCCGGATATTCAAGCTCGTTTTCAATACGTTCGGAAATATCGTGAGCCATAAGCACCATCTGATCGTCCGTTACCGCGTCCGGCTTAACGATTATGCGCACCTCGCGGCCCGCCTGTATTGCGTATGAGCTTTCAACGCCGCTGAAGGAATTGGCGATTTCCTCAAGCTTTTCAAGACGTTTGATATAGTTTTCGATATTTTCACGTCTGGCGCCCGGTCTTGCGGCGGAAATTGCGTCCGCTGCCTGAACGATGCAGGCGATAACGTTTTTAGCCTCAACCTCGCCGTGATGAGCGTGGATAGCGTGGATAACCGTTTCGCTTTCCTTATACTTTTTGGCAACCTCAACGCCAAGCTGAATGTGCGTGCCCTCCTGCTCGTGGTCAAGCGCCTTGCCTATATCGTGAAGAAGACCCGCGCGCTTTGCAAGGGTTACGTCCGCCCCAAGCTCCGCCGCCATAAGGCCGGAAAGGTGGCAAACCTCAAGCGAGTGGTTAAGCACGTTCTGACCGTAGCTTGTGCGGTAATGCAGCTTACCGAGAAGCTTTATAAGTTCGGGGTGCAGGTTATGTATACCTGCGTCTATCATTGCGCGCTCGCCCTCGCGTTTGATCGTAGCCTCAACCTCGGCGGTTGCCTTTGCAACGGTCTCTTCAATTCTTGCGGGGTGGATACGTCCGTCGAGTATAAGCTTTTCAAGGGTCACGCGCGCTATTTCGCGCCTTATCGGGTCAAAGCTTGAAAGGGTGATGGCTTCGGGTGTGTCGTCTATTATAAGATCAACGCCCGTAGCGGTTTCAAGCGCGCGAATGTTGCGCCCCTCTCTTCCTATAATTCTGCCCTTCATTTCGTCGTTCGGAAGAGCCACTACCGAAACGGTCATTTCAGAGGAATGATCTGCGGCGCAGCGCTGAATTGCGTGGCCTATAACGTTTTTGGCAATCGCGTCCGATTCCTCTTTGAGCCTTTGCTCGTAATCGTGGATCTTAACGGCTTTTTCGTGTGTCAGCTCGCCGTCAAGCAGCTCAAGCAAATGCGCCTTTGCCTGTTCCTTGCTGTAGCCCGAAATTTTTTCAAGCATATCCATTTGGCTTTGCTTGATCTTATCGCATTCCTCAATTCTTGCCTCGATCTCCTTTGAACGCGCGGCAAGCTTTTCTTCCTTTGCTTCAAGATTATCGGTTTTGCGGTCTAAGGTTTCTTCCTTTTGCTGAAGGCGGTGCTCCTGACGCTGAATGTCGCTGCGGCGCTCGCGTATATCGCGTTCCGCCTCCTGGCGCATCTGGTGAATTTCGTCCTTTGCTTCTACCAAAGCTTCTTTTTTCTTTGCTTCTGCGGTTTTCATCGCGTCGTTTAAAATGCGTTTAGCCTCGTCCTCGGCTGAGCCTATTGCGGCCTCTGCCGATTTGCGGCGGTAAGCCGAGCCGGCAAAAAATCCGACCGCGGCAAGAACAACGGCGATGACAGCTAAAATAACATATAATATAGCCGGCATACTTCTTATTAACCTCCTGTATAATAAAACGCGGATTTTTCATCTGACTTTCCCTTAAACGGGATATAGAATGTAAACGGGAGCCGCGTATATATCCCCCGTGATATAATCAACCGCTATGCGCCGCACTTCGCCATAAGCGCGCGCTTCGGGGCTGTCACAAAAAACGGCGTAAAACCGCCGGATAAGTGATTTATCCTGTTAATTTTACCACCCGACAGGCAATATGTCAAGAAATACATACCCGTATGCGGCGAATTATCAATAATTTTATAAAATTCACGAAAAAATTTATTTTTACAAAAAATGAGCAAACGTTAGAAAAAGCGAGGAAAAACGAGTATCAGGGAGTTTCTTAAAACACAGCATATTTTTTGATAGAAAAATGTTGAAAAATCGCAAAAAGCACTTGACATTTAAAGGGTTTCATAGTATAGTCAATACTTAGTTAGGCGAACAACTAAATATTAAGCATCTGTGTAGAGAGCAGCCTCAGATTTTATGCCGTAGTTTCGGGTCAGAGGACTTTGGAAAACTATGAAAAACCCTTTGTTCAGGGCATATTACGAAGAGACTGCGGGTATCGCACAGGGAAAAATTATTCTTGTGTCGGCACTTGAGTGTTGAACAAAGGGGGATGCTTTATGGAAAAAGAAAATATTGTAGAGCTTAAAAACGTATCGGTCGCATTTGACGGCGAGCAGGTTTTAGACGGGCTTGACCTTGAGATAAAGGATAAGGAGTTTATAACGCTCCTCGGTCCCTCAGGCTGCGGCAAAACCACCACGCTGCGCCTTATAGCCGGCTTTTTGGAGCCGGACGGCGGCGATATTTTGTTTGAGGGCAAAAAAATAAATGGTGTTCCGGCGTATAAGCGTCAGGTGAACACCATTTTTCAGCGTTATGCGCTGTTTCCGCACCTTAACGTGTATGAAAACATCGCATTCGGGCTGCGCATTAAAAAACGCCCCGAAAAGGAGATTCGAGAAAAGGTTGCGGAAATGCTGCGCCTTGTAAACCTTACGGGGCTTGAAAAGCGCCATGTAGACACCCTTTCGGGCGGTCAGCAGCAGCGCGTTGCGATAGCGCGCGCCATTGCAAACCACCCTAAGGTTCTGCTGCTTGACGAGCCGCTTGCCGCGCTTGATTTAAAGCTTCGCAAGGATATGCAAAAGGAGCTTAAAAAAATTCAGCAGCAATTAGGCATAACCTTTGTTTTTGTAACCCACGATCAGGAAGAGGCGCTTACCATGTCGGACCGCGTGGTGGTTATGGACGGGGGCAAGATTCAGCAGGTAGGCACACCTAAGGATATATATAACGAGCCGCAAAACGCCTTTGTTGCGGATTTTATAGGCGAATCGAATATTGTAGACGGCGTTATGCTGCGCGACCTTTACGTTTCGTTTTCGGGCGCCGAGTTTGACTGCCTTGATAAAGGCTTTTCGGAAAACGAGGCGGTAGACGTTGTGGTACGTCCCGAAGACGTGGATATAGTACCGCCCGAAAAGGGAATGCTAAAGGGCGTTGTTACCTCGGTTGCGTTTCTCGGCGTTCATTATGAAATAATAGTGGATATAGGCGGCTTTAAGTGGATGATACAAACAACGGACGAGCGTTTTGTTAACGACAGCGTAGGGCTTTATATCGAGCCGGACGCAATTCACATAATGAAAAAATCTAAATATTCGGGGCTTTACGGCGATTATTCCTCTTACAGCGAGGAAATAGACCACCTCTCTGATATTACAGAGGAGGAATAGGCAGTGAACAAAAGAACGTTCGGAAGCAAGCTGGTCGCCTCGCCTTATATTGTGTGGTCGGCAATATTTATCGTGGTGCCGCTTGTAATTATGTTTTACTTTGCCTTAACCGACCAAAACGGCGTTTTCACCCTTTCAAACCTAAGCGCTATCGGGCAGTATAAAAAGGCGTTCGGCATATCAATACTTTACGCCGTAATTTCAACCGCCGTTACGCTTTTGTTAGCTTACCCTATGGCGTATTTTATGACAAAGCTTAAGGTTTCCTCTCAGCGTATGCTTTTTATAATAGTTATGATTCCTATGTGGATGAACTTTCTTATACGCACCTATTCGTGGATAACCATTCTTGCAAACACAGGTCTTATAAACACGTTTTTAAAAAGCATAGGCTTAAAGCCCTTAAAGCTTATAAACACGCCGGGGGCGGTAATTCTCGGAATGGTGTACGATTTTATTCCGTATATGATACTGCCTATTTACTCGGTTATGTCAAAGCTTGATAAATCGCTGTTAGAGGCGGCGGAGGATTTAGGCTCAAATTCGTTTACAAAGTTTAAAAGGGTTATATTTCCGCTTACAAAGCCCGGCGTTATTTCGGGTATAACAATGGTGTTTGTGCCGTCTGTAAGCACATTTTACATCTCGCAGAAATTAGGCGGCAACAAAACAATGCTTATAGGCGATACGATCGAATATTTCTTTAACTTGGGCCCCGCGTATTATAACGTTGCCTCGGCAATATCGCTTGTGCTTATGGTTATGATTTTAATCTGTCTTTTTATAATGAACAGATTTTCAGACGGTGAAGACGGGGGTGTGTTGATGTGAAAATACTTTCCCGTATATATGTGGCGCTTATAATACTTTTCCTTTACGCGCCCGTTGCAGTTATGATAATATTCTCCTTCAACTCTTCGCGCAGCGTTTGGGTTATGAACGGCTTTTCAACTAGGTGGTACGAGGGGCTGCTTTCAAACACCGCTATGATGACCGCGCTTGAGCATACGCTTATAGTAGCCGTGCTTTCGGCTGTTATATCTACGGTGCTGGGCACTGCGGCGGCGGTGGGCATAACCGCGATAAGAAACAAAATTTCAAAAAAGATAGTTATGTCCGTAACCCAAATACCCATGATGAACGCCGATATTGTTACAGGCATTTCGCTTATGCTGCTGTTTATTTTTGCAGGTAAGCTGTTAGGCCTTAACGAATCGTTAGGTTTTGCAACGGTGCTTATAGCGCACATAACCTTTAACCTGCCGTATGTTATACTTTCGGTCATACCGCGGCTTAACGGAACGGATCCGCATTTGCCCGAAGCCGCAATGGACCTCGGCTGTACTCCCGTTAAGGCGTTTTTCAAGGTTATACTGCCCTCAATTTCAACGGGAATTGTAACAGGCTTTATAATGGCATTTACATTATCGCTTGACGATTTTGTTATAAGCTATTTCACCTGCGGGCATTATCAAACGTTGCCGATACTTATCTATACTATGACCAAAAAAACCGTAACGCCGGACACATACGCCCTTTCAACCCTTATTTTCATAACTGTGTTTGTGCTGTTAATACTTTATAATGTACTGCAATCAAAATCAGAGAAAAGGGCTTTAAACAAAACGTTTACCGAACAATAGCCTGCTTTAAGAAAGAAAGGATTTAGTTAAATGAAAAAAACAGCTGCTTTAATATTATCGCTTGTAATTACCGTTGCCGCCTCCCTTACCGGTTGCGGATACAAATATAAAGAGCTTAACCTGCGCGCAAAGTTCGACCAAAGCCTTAAGGGCACAACCCTTACGGTCTACAACTGGGGCGAATATATATCGGACGGCGAAGACGGCTCTATGGACGTTAACAAGGAATTTGAAAAGCTTACGGGCATTAAGGTTAAATACTTAAATTATGTAAGCAACGAAACTATGTATTCCCAGCTTAAAAGCGGCGGCGTAAGCTATGATATAATAATCCCTTCGGATTATATGATAGAGCGCCTTAAAAACGAGAATATGCTGCAAAAGATCGATATTTCAAAAATATCAAACTACGACCTTATAGACGAAAAATACAAGGGGCTTTTCTTTGATGAAAACGAAGAATACAGCGTGCCCTATAACGTGGGTATGGTAGGCATTATTTATAATGAAGAGCTTACCGGCGGCGATATAGAGCATTCCTGGAAGGTGCTGTGGGACGAAAAGTACAAGGATATGGCGCTTAACTTTGATAACTCGCGCGACGCGTTTATGACCGCCCAAATGATTTTGGGACAGGATCTCAACACCGAAAACAAGGCGGATTGGGACGCCGCGGCGGATCTGCTTAAAAAGGGAAAGAAAAATCTTCAGTCTTACGTTATGGACGAAATTTTCAGCAAAATGGAAACGGGCGAGGCGTCTGTTGCGCCGTATTACGCGGGCGACTACCTTACAATGCTTGAAAGCAACGAAAGCCTTAAATTCTTCTACCCCGAAGAGGGAACGAATATATTTGTAGACTCTGTATGCATACCCGAAAACGCCAAAAATGTAGACGCGGCGCTTATGTATATTAACTTTTTGTTAGAACCGGACGTTGCCACCGCAAACGCCGAATATTTAGGCTATGCTTCGCCTAACACCGCGGTTGTAAATAATAAGGACTATTGCTATTATCAAAATAAAATTCTTTACCCCGATGAAAGCGATATGCCCAAGGTACAGTATTATCACGATATTAAAAGCGATATAAGAACCTATTACGAAACCCTTTGGAGCGAGGTTAAGCTCTACTAAATAATGCGGAATTCGTAATTCGGAATGCGGAATTATAAAAACAAAAGCTTTAACACAGCCGTTGTATTTACGGGGTGTTAAAGCTTTTTTAATTTGCGGTTTTATCTGTCCTTAATGTCTATATATTCACGCTGCGGCTGAACGCTCATATAAGCCGGACGGATTATCTTTCCGGCGTTTAAAAGCTCCTCTATTCTGTGTGCGCTCCAGCCCGCAATACGCGCTATTGCAAAAAGCGGAGTATAAAGCTCGTGCGGCAGCTTCAGCATATCGTAAACAAAGCCGCTGTAAAAATCCACGTTTACGCTTACGCCCTTATACATCTTGCGCTCCTTGGCAATGATTTTGGGCGCCAGCTCCTCAACAAGCGAATAAAGCCCGTATTCCTTATCAAGCCCCTTTTCTTCGGAAAGGGATTTTACAAAGTCCCTGAACACCGTGGCTCTCGGATCGGAAACCGAGTATACCGCATGCCCTACGCCGTATATAAGCCCCGCCCTGTCAAACGCTTCCTTGTGAAGTATCTTTTTAAGATATTCTTCAACCTCGCCGCGGTCCTGCCAATCCTTAACGTTTTCCTTAATATCGTTAAACATAGCGCAAACCTTTATGTTGGCGCCGCCGTGCTTCGGTCCCTTAAGCGATCCTAATGCCGCCGCAATGGCAGAGTATGTGTCTGTTCCCGAAGAGGATACAACATGGGTTGTAAAGGTAGAGTTATTACCGCCGCCGTGCTCTGCGTGGAGCACAAGCGCCGCGTCAAGCACCTTTGCCTCAAGCGGGGTATACTTGCCGTCTATTCTTAACATATAAAGTATATTTTCGGCAGTTGAAAGCTCCGGGCGCGGTTCGTGAATAAAAAAGCTGTTGCACCCGTTAAGGTAATAGTTATAGGAATGATACCCATAAACCGAAAGGGACGGGAAACGCGCTATAAGCTGAAGACACTGGCGCAAAACATTGGGTATAGAGGTATCCTCCGCTTTTTCGTCGTAAGAATAAAGCGTAAGCACACTTCTTGCAAGCGAATTCATCATATCCTTTGTGGGCGCTTTCATTATAATATCGCGCACAAACGAGCCGGGCAGACGGCGGTATGAGGAAAGCACGCCGTTAAATTCGTTAAGCTGATCCTCCGTAGGCAGCTCGCCGAAAAGCAGAAGATAAACAACCTCTTCAAAGCCGAAGCGGTTATCGTTTATAAAGCCGTCTACAAGGCGCTCAACATCATAGCCCCTGTAATAAAGGTGGCCGGGACACGGCACCTCTTCGCCGTCCACGATTTTTTTAGAGACTATTTCGGAGATTTCGGTAAGACCGGTAAGCACGCCCTTACCGTTAAGATCGCGGAGTCCCCTGTTTACCTTATGCTTTATATATAATTCCGGCTGTATACGGCAGTTACCCATACAAAGCTCGGAATATTTTTCTATTTCGGGCGTTATCGCGGTATAATCTATAATGTTTTTTCCGTTCATCATATCCCTCTTTCTGCAATATATTGTTATAATATTAACATAAAAAGGAAACAACTTCTTTAACTGCCTGTTAATTTTAATAAACCGCGTCAGAGGTCTGTTCGGCGCGCTGAAAACAGCTGTCATTGCGGTGCGGGTGTCCGGCGGACACCTCTGCGAAGCAGG
>OGXW01002222.1_pt1 | contig 13952 bp, 16 predicted proteins | sample 1576341 | NCBI WGS metagenome assembly OGXW01 (sample SAMEA3541592, study PRJEB24748) | human gut metagenome | biome: human gut; feature: human-associated habitat; material: faeces | place: China | collected 2012
AAGCAAAACAGGTTGCGGTTGCTGCAGTCCCCGAAGTAATTCAAAAAGGAAAGCATTTCAGGTGACGGAAGTGAAGTTACAGACAAACTGATCGATTATCATGTGGCTCGTGTAAAAGGTGGAAGTGGATTAAACATTGTCGAAGTTACAAGTGTTTACACACCAGCAGCACCAAAACGTTTCTTATCCCTTAGTGAAGACGAGTATATTCCGGGTATGAAAAGATTAACAGATGCAATCCATGCAGAAGGTGGTAAGGCCGGCGTTCAGTTGTGGCTTGGAGCTCTGGCAGTTTCTTCTGACCGTGCAGCGCAGATCATTATCCCAAGTGATATGCCGATCAGTGCAGAAATCACAATTCCGGGAATGCCTAAAGAATTGATTCCGGTTGTAGTAGATGCTTATGGAAAGGCTGCAAACCGCGCAGTTCAGGCAGGATATGACTGTATTGAATTCCATTGTGCACATACCTACCTGCCACACTCTTTCTTGTCCGGTGGAATTAACAGACGAACAGATGAGTATGGCGGATCTTTTGAAAACCGTGCAAAATTCCCATTAGAGTGTATTCGTGCGATTCGTGCTAATATGCCGGAGCCCGCTGAGGTTCAGCGAAAAACCTGCCGCCCGTCAGGGGCGAACCCGCCTGCGGCAGTTCGCGTACCCCGCTCAGCCGGTGCAGAGAAAAAGGCTGCCGCCCGGACAGGGCGAACCCGCTCACGCAGTTCGAGTGCCCCGCCTAATGACTGTCAACAGATGCAAAAAAACCTCCGTACGAACCATACGGAGGTTTTTCTATGTCTTATCTCGTCTGCTGGGTGATAATAAACACCGGAATGTACCAAATAAGCTGATACAGCAGGATATTCATCACCGGAAGCGCGTCTGCGGCGTTCTGGTACAGCAGGTAGAACACGATCAGCATACCAAGCAGGCCGGCGAACGTGCCGAGCGTCAGCGCCGAGCGGACGGCGCCTGCCAGCTTATCCGCGCCGCGGAGCACCTGCATGAACGGACCGGCACCCTCGCGGGTGAGGATAGCCGCCGGTGCATCGCCCTTGGCGTAATTCGGATTCAGCAGACGATCCACGCCTGCCGGGTCCGGCTGGTCGGCAAAGCCGCGTCGAAGGTCAAACTCCTCCTCAATCATCGCCGGGGAGATATTGAAATCACGAACAGCGAGGACCGCATTCATGTGCATGCGGCGCATGAGGCGCATCGCCTTATAGGTATTCTTGGTGGTCTGGTAGCGCATGGTCAGCACGCCTGCAAGCGCGTTATCCACAACCAGATACATATTGATCTGACCCTTATGACCGGATTCGATCGGAATGCCCATCTTGACCATGAGCGCCGCCGTGCCGAGCACGATACGGCTGGTGCCGACAGCGCCGGTTACACCGCCCTCGACCAGACGCACGTCACGCGCGGTGAAGGTGATGCCGAAGCGCTCCTTCGTGGTATCGGTCAGCACGCGGCCCAGTTCCAGACCGGCGGATTCGGTCAGCGCGGCTGCACAGCCGAGAATCTGCTCGTCCGTGATGCGGCCCAGATTGTCGATGGCCTCAAGCTCAATCGAACCGGTCGGGAACAGATCGTTCTCGAGCAGCATGACCTTCTCCGTGCCGCGCAGCAGGTTGGCCTGACGCGCACCCGCAATGGCTGCACCCGAGCGCAGCAGGCGGCTTGCGGTGTTCTTGTAGCTTGCGCCGAACGCGCACAGCAGACCGATCGGCGCGGACACCGACAGGATTGCCGAGAACGCCCAGAAGAAGCGCACCGGCTCGCCGCAGTTGAACGAAGCGACCAGCGACAGGATGATTGCTAGCGCCAGTGCGATCGGCGTGTAGATGAGCGAGAAGCGGTCAACCGTGTCCGGGCGCTCGATCTCGGTCAGGAACGAACTTGCGTCGTACAGCGGGCACTTGACGGCATTGCACGCGTCAATCTCGCTGTCGTAATGGCTGTAAACCGCCAGCGGCTGCTCTGCCTCGCAGACGGCACGATAGGAACGCGCCTGCGCCAGACTGCGGCCGCGTGCCTCACGCATTTCGGCGTAAAGCAGAAGGATGGAAACCGCCGTGTACGGTACAGCGACGCCGCCCTGATCCGGAAATACCAGCAGAGAGGCACAGTGCAGCAGCGATGCCAGCGCCGCGAACGACACGAGCGTGCCGCGTGCCGGACGGCCATGCAGCAGCGAGGAAAAGCCGTTGCCGAACACGTCAATACCGATCAGCAGCGCCAGGATCTGCAGGGCAGCCAGTGCGCCGATGCCGATGGTCGGGTTCTGCAGAATATCGAGCACGACCGGAAGCGGCAGTGCCTCAAAGCTCGGTGCAAAGCTGAGATACGCGGCAGCTGCGGCAAGGATCAGCACCAGCAGCGACCGGAACGACAGAATGCCCGAACGGCGGCGTGCCGCGTGCATAGCTACCTCCGGATCGACCAGCTTGATGTCCTCCTCTTCTTCTGCCTGATCGGCGGCAATGCGTGCCGCTCTTGCCTGCTTGCGCGAGATGCTCGCCTTGCGGCTTGCTTCCTCGGCAGCGGCTTCTTCCACGATCTCCTGCTGCTCGGCGGCCTTCTCGGCAGCTTCCTTTTCTGCCAACTTGGCCTCGCGGCGTGCCTGCCGCTCTGCGATCTTCTGCGCGGTCCTGTGCTCACGCTCTGCCATTTTCTGCTCGCGCGCCGCGATGCGCGCTTCGCGTGCTTCTTCAACAGACTCGTGTGCGGCGGCTACGGTCTCTGCAGCCTTCTTTGCCGTTTTATCCTTCTTATTTCTGGGAGCCGTCTGCGGCTCCTCTGCCTTGGTCTCTGCCGCCGGTGCGGGCTGCGGCTCGACCGGCTTTTCCGGCTCTGCCGCTGCCTTAGGCATTGGCTCTGCCGCCTTTGCGGGCGCCTGACCGGACACCTCGGCGATGATGGAATCCAGATCAAATTCATCGGTATCCGGTACGTCGCTGAGCATATTTTTCAGCGATTCCAGATCCATATCGTCTTTTCTATCCATGTTCACTTCCCCCTTAATTGCCCTGTGTGCGTCGGCGAAGCGCCTCAAACAGCAGCACAGCCGCCGCGTTGGATGCGTTCAGCGAATTGACACGGCCTCTCATCGGGATGCTGACGATGTAGTCGCACTTGTCGCGGGTCAGGCGGCTGAGCCCCTGTCCTTCCGAGCCGATGATGATGGCGGTCGGGCGGTCAAACGGTGCGTCATACAGGCCGACCGTACCGTCAGCCTCCGCGCCGAACAGCCATACACCGCGTTCCTTGAGTTCATCGAGCGTGGACGCAAGGTTGTTTGCCTTGTGTACGCCGACATAGGCGAGTGCGCCCGCCGCCGAACGAGCGACAGCCGCGGTCAGACCGACAGCTCTGCGCTTCGGGATGATAACGCCGTGTGCGCCTGCGGTCTCTGCCGAACGGATGATGGCACCCAGATTATGCGGGTCCTCGATGCCGTCGCAGACAACGATGAGCGGCACCTCACTGCGCTCCTCGGCGACGCGGAAAATATCGTCGAGCGAGACGTACTCCTGTGCCGCCGCCTGTGCGATAACGCCCTGATGGTTGCCGGTCGGGCTCATGCCGTCCAGCTTGCGCCGGTCGCAGGTGACGACCGGAACGCGATGCTTGCGCGCCTCTGCCGCCACATCACCGATGTGTGCGCCTTCGGCCACAAACACCTTATCCACTGCACGGCCTGCGCGCAGCGTTTCGAGGACGGCGTTGCGTCCCTCAATCAGCGTGCCGTCATCCTCGACCGGAGGACGGCGTCTGTTTTTTTCATATGCCATAAATTTTTACGCTCCAAAATGAGAAATAACTTTGCATATCCTCAGATACTTTCAGTTAGTTTCATTATACACACTTCCCGACTGTTTTTCAATGTTAGACACGAAAATTATACAAACATCGCCGCAAAAGTGCTGCCATAAGTTCGACAGATATCGACAATTCGCTCTGCCGCATTTACACAGCCAGATTTTAGGCGATACAATGAAACCGGACTGAAAGGAGCGAGGACATCTATGGATGGCAAAAAATTTGATAAAAACACGCTGAAAACACTTGTAATCGCGGCTTCTCTGCTGCTGAACTGCATTTTAGGCGGTGCATCGTACACCTATTATCACCATCTGGCGGAGCAGATGAACGAGACCGCTTCCCTGCAGTCGCAGGTAAGCCATCTGGAAGACTCGGTCTCCGACCTGCAGGCGCAGGCGGACGAATCCCAGCCGGCCATTGACGATTTGAAAGCGCAGGTGGCTTCGCTCACCGAGGAGAAGAACGGCCTGCAGACGCAGGTGGACACGCTCACGAGCCAGAAGGCAGATTTACAGAATCAGGTGGATACGCTCAAAGCAGGTGCATCGAGCGGTTCGTCCTCCGGCGGTTCCTCGAGTGACAGTTCGTCCGTCCCGGCAGCTTACAGCAGCTCGGACGACCAGAGCGAGACCGTTTACGTCACGGACACCGGCTCCAAATATCACAGCGCCGGCTGCCGGTATTTGAAGAAAAGCCAGATTCCAATGTCGCTTTCCGAGGCCAAGCGGCAGGGTTACACCGCCTGCTCGGTCTGCGGCGGATAACATGAAAAAGAAGCTGAGATTTTGTCTCAGCTTCTTTTGTTTGCCTGTTAAAACAGTCTATCCATATTCTGCCGCAGCATGCGAACCATACGTTCGCAGTCGAGCATGGTATCATCCGCGCCGAACATAACGGCGGTCTGATCGACTACGCTCGTATCCGGATTGCTGCTGCCGACCACAACCCGACCGTTCTTCACGCGGTCCATCACGGTATCCGCGTTATTGATGAGGAAATCCAGTTCGTTCATCAGGCTGCTGTTGTAGTAGCGAATCGGGTTGGCCTGCTCGGTCATGCCGCTGCGGATGGTCTGCGCCTTGCGCTTGATGGAATCCAGCGCCGCCATAGCAGCCGCCTTATCGGTAATCACATAGTCGGTATAACTGCCGTTTTTCACCGCAGAATCGCAATTCTTGAACTTTTGCGTATCCGTTCGCATATCGAGCAGCTGCTTCATGAGGTTCGTCGCATAGGCTTCCATTTCGGCGCGTTTGCTGTCCGAAAGCGGCATGCGCAGGAAGATGGCGTTCACGTCATTCTCTGCCTTGGCGCTGTACCACGTTACATCCATGCCGGTCAGCTCACCGATGTTGCGCAGCGGCAGATAGATGGAATTCCGGTAAAACAGCGGATAAATGGTCTCGCCCTTCTGGTTCTTGAAGGTCTGCTGTTTGCCGTCCACGAGCACCTTCACGCCCTTATCGAGCGTAGCCGTGCCGGTCGCACCGACATATTTTACGCCTTCCTTGTGGTACGCATCGTCATCCGCACACGGATACGACTTTTCCGTAGTGCCGGACAGGAACACCGTGCGCGATGCACTGTCCCACGAGATATTTTTGCCCATCCAGCGGCCAACCGTGCGCAGCGGCATGTAGGTCGAGCCGTTGTAGCTCAGCGCCGTGTAAACCGTCTTGCCGTCCTCGCTCGGGAAGGTGGCCGGAATGCCCTCAACATAGATGTTCGCGCTCTGCGGATTGATTTTTACGGCAGTGCGGGTCTGCGCCGTATTCTGTGCAGCTGCCTGCACCGTACCCGACGGTATATAGGTCTGCACATTGGCTGCGCCTGCGCTCATCATCAGTGCGGACGCCATCAGGCAGCCCGCGAGTGTGCCGCTTACGATTTTCTTGAACTTAGTCATAATTGCCCCTCCACATAATAAAATACAGTTTTTTCTATCCATACCTATAACATACAACAAAAATAATATTCTGTCAATCCATTTTCCTGATACCATTATAACGACCGGGAGCGCCGTTTTGTGACAACAAACCGCTAAGGATTTTTTTCAAAAAATTTGCCACAGAAAATCCCGCTCAGGCGTTGTATAATTGAATGGTATCATTTCCAACCCAAGGGGGAACCAAATTGACACAGGAGCAAATCCTCTTTTTCGAGGAATCATATACAAAGTATTACAGGATGATGGTGCAGACCGTTCTGCCCATTGTCGGCAGCCGCGATATTGCCGAGGACATTGTGGCCGACACCTTTCTCATCCTGCTGGCAAAGATAAACAGCGTGATGGAGCACGAGCAGCCGGTCAAGTGGCTGTTCCGTGTGCTGAAAAACAACGCCATCAGCGAATACCGCGCGCAGTGCAGACACGCGGCCGCGCCGCTTGAGGAAAGCATTCTGCGTGCAGCCGAACCCGAGCTGATACCGTTTTCCGGCATGCTGCCAAAGGGCTTATCTGAGTCCGAACAGCGCATTCTGACCCTGCGGCTCGCTGAGGACATGGACTATTCCACCATTTCGGAAAAACTCGGCATTTCCGAGACCGCCTGCCGCAGCCAGTACAGCCGCGCACGGCGGCACTGCGCCGAACTTATGGAAAGGAGTGACGACAATGCAGGATTCTAAGCAGATTGACGAGCTGTTCCGGCTGATGGACGACATTTGCGAAAACGGTGATGCGGCTCTGCCTGCGCTCGAGCAGTATTTGCAGACGCAGACGGACGCGCCGGAAATCGACACAGAAGCATCGCTCAAAAAGTTCAAGGCCGACCATAAGGAATTTTTCGTCAAGCCGCACCGCGGACGGCGGCTGTGCTACCGCATTTTTGTTGTCGCGGCGGCTGTTTTCGCCGCAGGAACCGTATTTGCACTGGCTACCGGACACAATCCGTTCGACTATGCAGCGATGTGGGGTTCCGAGACGTTCGGCTTTTTCCAGAGCGGACATGACGATTTTGAGACCACCGAGGACGGCTATACGCATTTTCCGGATGGTACATCGGCAAACTATGAGGAAAACCATGCACCGGAAGATAGTACAGTAGAGTATGACCCGAATGCACCGCTTGGTTCGGCGGCAAACCCGATACCGGTACACGAAGAAGTAGACCCGGAATATGCAGATGTACCGGATACAGACTTGTCCGACGTCGGTTTGGAAAAAACGAAATCGACTTGGGACGCTTCGCATATAACAGAGAATTTTGACATTATCAACACAGATTTTAAGACCGCATTACACGGTTTAGGCATAAACTCTCCCATCGTACCGAATAAGATTCCGCAAGGGTATGTACTGAATCAAATCAACGTATACAAAGACTATCACTTTAACACCCTCGATATTCTTGCCTATTATGAATACACCGCAGACCCCGATAAGCCCGGTTTCATAATAACGGTAAATACTATCACAGAAGAACTCGGCGCGAGTCATTTTGAAAAAGACAGCCGTCCTGTCATTGAGTACCAAAAAGGCGGTACAACATGGTATATCATGCATAATTTAGAGCACTTGAATGCAGTAACCATGCTTGGCCGCTATGAAATTGGTTTTGGCGGTGACATATCTGTTGACGAAATGAAATCCATCATCGACTCCATCTACGAATAACAAAAACCCGATCTCCAACAGACACAATGGAGATCGGGTGCTTTTTTATGCGAAAATTTTATGGTACGCGTGCGAGACGTAACCGCCGACAGCGGCGGTCATTTCCTTGGACGCCACGGCTTTATCCGCCACGGTGACGATCCACGCGATTCTTGTGCGCGGCATGGCCGCCAGCGGAAACATGTGCCGTGCGATGGCTTCGCACTCCCGCTCGGACAGACCGAAGGTATGCTTGGCGCGGTCGGCTGCGATGTGGCCGTGAATGAACCCGTGCATGTGGGCAATGCGGTGCACGCCGGAAAAATGGCTCAGATAACGGCGAAAGCGCTCGCCGTGCCAGTCATAGCCGAAAAAGTCATGCAGCAGCGCGGCACGGACAACCGAGGTCGTTTCGCTCTCCGACAGACGCATCAGGCGGGCGATCTGACAGGCTGCTTCCGCTACCGCAACGGAATGGTCATACACAGAGTTGTCCAGTCCGTGGTGACAGAACGTGCGAAGCTGCTGAAAACGCGGATGTGCAAGGATATCTCCCGCGTACTGCTGAATTTCACTGTCCATCGGACCCACCTTCCTTCCTTTTAATACCTTTATTATAGTGCGCTTAGTGCACAAAATCAAGAGGTAATTTGTAACAAGTTTGTGACAAAAATACCAACAATCTGCTTAGCCGAGCGGCGGCGTGTCCAGTATCATCTGTCTGTACTCCAAATCCTCAAAGCCGAGCATGTGATAGAGGGCACTTGCCCGCACGTTGCTTTCCGTTACCTCCAGACGATACCGCGCGGCTGTGTTGTACTTTTCATGCACCGCGGCGATGAGCCTGCTGCCGATGCCCTTGCCGCGCCGCTCGTCATCCACCATGATTTCCTCCAGCCAGACGCACAGACCGCCCGCCTCATTCGACCAGGTGAGCGCCAGCAGGCAGTACGCGCACGGCTGTCCGTTCTCGTCCTCGGCAATCAGGCAGTCCGCATACGGCGTGCCGTGCAGGAGCAGCTCAAACGTGCGTTCGGCGTTCTGCTGCGGGATTTCATGGTCGCAGGCAGGCGTTTTATAGAACGCATGGCAGCGGTCGATAAAAAATTCGCGGTCGGATGCCTCAATAGAGCGAATACGCATAGTTTCCTCCTAAAAGAACAGGGCATGTCCGTTGACACACCCTGTTTTGCTGTAAAATGATTAAATCTGGTCGAGCGCCTGCTTGAGGTCAGCGATAATGTCCTCAACATTCTCCAGACCGACCGAAATACGCACCATGCCCGGCTCAATGCCTGCGGCAACCAGTTGCTCATCGGTCAGCTGACGGTGGGTTTCGGACGCCGGATGCAGCACGCAGGTGCGGATGTCGGCAACGTGAACCTCATTGCACGCCAGCTTGAGGCTGTCCATGAACTTCATCGCCGGAGCGCGGCCGCCCTTGATGTCGATGGACATAACGCCCGAGGTGCCCATCGGCAGGTACTTCTGCGCACGCTCGTAGTGCTCGTTGCCCGGCAGTGCGGGATAGCGAACGGATGCGATCTTGTCGCTCGACTCGAGGAACTTGGCAACGGTCAGCGCGTTCTCGCAGTACTGGCGCATACGCACCGGAAGGGTCTCCAGACCGAGGTTGAGCAGGAACGCCGAGTGCGCCGCCGGATAGCAGCCGAAGTCACGCATCAGCTGCATACGCGCCTTGATGATGTACGCCATCGCACCGAACTCGCGGGTGTAGACCACGCCGTGGTAGCTTTCGTCCGGCTCGGTGAAATCCGGGAACTTGCCCGATGCCGCCCAGTCAAACTTGCCGCCGTCCACGATCACGCCGCCGCCCTGTACGGCATGGCCGTCCATGTACTTGGTGGTGGAGTGGATGACAATATCCGCACCCCATTCGATCGGTCGGCACAGCACCGGCGTTGCGAACGTGTTGTCCACGATGAGCGGCACATTGTTCTTGTGCGCGATGTTCGCCCACTTTTCAATGTCGAACACGGTCAGAGCCGGATTTGCAAGCGTCTCACCGAACACCGCCTTGGTGTTGGGCTTGAACAGCTTCTGCACTTCCTCCTCGCTTGCCTCTGCGTCCGCCCAGATGCACTCGATGCCCAGCTTTTTGAGCGTTACGCCGAACAGGTTGATCGTGCCGCCGTAGATGGTGGAGGCTGCGATGAAGCTGTCGCCTGCCGAGCACAGGTTGAGGATGGACAGCAGGGATGCCGCCTGACCCGAGGAAGTCAGCATCGCGCCGACGCCGCCCTCGAGGGACGCGATCTTCTTCTCTACCGCATCGCAGGTCGGGTTGGCAAAGCGCGAATAGATGCACTCCATCGGCATATCGAACAGGGACGCGATCTTTGCGGTCGAGTCAAAGCGGTAAGTGGTGGACTGCACGATCGGCATGACGCCCGGACCGCCGTTTTCCGGCTTGTAGCCTTCATGCAGGCATTTTGTTTCGATTTTCATATAAACTACCTCTTTACTATGATTTAACACAGAAGAATCTTCATTCATTGTAGCATGCAGAAGCCTGTCGGTCAAGGCAGTTCGGTTGAACAAACGGCGATATCATGGTATGATAGAGGCAGTACGAAGGGAGGCAAACCGCATGAAGGATCTGCTCATTACCCTGCTGAATACAGCGTTCTGGGTCGGACTGCATTTCGGTACGGCTGGCGCGGTGTGCGCTCTGCCGCAGGACGTGCAGACACGGTGGTTCGACCCAAACCGGCGCTTTTTCACGGTTTCCGATTGGGAAATGCGGGTTTTCCGCAAGATCGGTCTGCCGAAATGGAAGGATCGGCTGCCGCAGTTTAATCCCGAATTTGACAAGCGGCACCTAAAATCCGGGCGGGATACGGCATACCTCGACCGTTTTCTGTTCATCACCTGCCGTGCGGAGGTGATTCATTATGTGATCGGCGTGCTCGGCTGGGTATCGCTCGGGTTTTGTCTGCTGAGTGCGAACCGGACGGCGTGGCTCATTCGGTATGCCGTTATCGCGCTCGTTATCCAGCTCGCCAACCTGCCGTTCGCGTGGATTCAGCGGTATAACCGGAAACGGCTGCTCAGCGTCCGCAAAAGGCTTTCATTACGGATAGAAGTTTGATATAATATAAAGATAGCATAAGGATAATCAAGGAGATTTTGCGATATGACAGACGAAAAAATTGCACGCATCAACGCGCTTGCAAAAAAGGCCAAGACCGAAGGACTGACCGACGCGGAGAAGAAGGAGCAGCAGGAGCTCCGCGCAGAGTACGTTGCCGATTTCCGCAAGAGCCTGAAGGCACAGCTGGACAACACGGTGGTTATCAATCCGGACGGCAGCTCGTACAAGCTGAAGCAGGACAAAAAGTGATGCAGCTGCCCGAACACGCGGCACACGCCATCCGGCGATTAGAGCGTGCCGGATTTGAGGCGTGGGCGGTCGGCGGCTGCGTGCGCGACAGTCTGCGCGGTGTCCCGCCGCACGACTGGGACTTGTGTACGTCCGCGTCTCCGGCTCAGATGCAGGCCGTGTTCGCGGACGCGCGTGTGCTCACGACAGGACTCAGGCACGGCACGCTGACCGTACTCACGGACGGCGGCCCGCTCGAGATTACCACCTACCGCACGGAGGGCGGCTACTCGGACGGGCGGCATCCGGACGGCGTGCGCTTTGTCACCGACATCCGTGAGGATCTGGCACGAAGAGATTTCACGGTCGGTGCGATGGCGTGGCACCCGGAACGCGGTCTGTGCGACCCGTTTGGTGGGCAAACCGACCTCAAAAACGGCGTTCTGCGCGCGGTTGGTGATGCAGACACCCGATTTCAGGAGGACGCGCTGCGCATCCTGCGCGGACTGCGCTTCGCATCCAAGCTCGGATTCGCCATCGAGCCGGAAACCGCCGCTGCCATGCGGCGGCAGGTGCATCGTCTGGACTGCATTGCCGCCGAGCGCATCCGTGAGGAGCTGACCGGTCTGCTGTGCGGCCGCTATGTGCAGCGCACACTGATGGCTTATGCCGACCTTATCACCTCTGCCCTGCCCGAGCTCGCGCCCATGCAGGGCTGTCAGCAGCAGAATCCGCACCACCTGTACGATGTGTGGGAGCACACCGTGCGCGCGGTGGGTCAGGTGCCGGCCGAGCCGGTGCTCCGGTGGGCGATGCTGCTGCACGACAGCGGCAAGCCCGCCTGCAAGACCGTGGACGAGCAAGGCATCGGGCATTTCCGGGGACATCCCAGGGCGAGCCTTGCGCTGTCGCGCGAGCTCCTGCCGCGGCTGCGGTTCTCGAGCGCGGACACCGAACGCATCCTCCTGCTGGTCGAGCGGCACGACACACCGCTCGGTGACAACGAAAAGCTGGTGCGGCGCAGCCTGTCGCGCATCGGAGAGGCGCGGTTTCGCGACCTGCTGGCGATCAAAAAAGGCGATGCGGTCGGTCAGGGCACCAGCCGCGACTATGTAGCGCAGCTGTTTGAGACCGAAGCGCTGCTGAACCGCGTGCTCGCGCAGGAGCAATGCTTCTCGCTGCGGCAGCTTGCCGTAAACGGAGCCGATTTACAGGCACTCGGTCTGCGCGGCAGACCGGTCGGTGAAATGCTGCACGCCCTGCTGGATGCCGTGATAGACGGCCGGACCGACAATCGGCGGGAGACGCTTCTGCGGCTTGCCCGCACCCGAATGGAGGAACAACATGACAAATAAAGAGATTTTCATCGAAACCTACAACAAAAACATCCATCGTCCGGGCGCGGAAAAGCTGCTTGCGTGGCTCGAGGGCACGGATTTCTTCACGGCTCCCGCGTCCACGCGGTTCCACGCTGCGTATGAGGGCGGTCTGCTCGACCACTCGCTCAACGTGTACAACGTGCTGATCTCCAAGCATTTCAATCCCGAAACCGACGATCTGGAAAGCTACACCATCGTTTCGCTCCTGCACGATCTGTGCAAGGCCGGTTTCTACAAGACCGAGCTCCGCAACCGCAAAAACGACCGCGGCGAGTGGGAAAAGGTGCCGGTTTACGCAGTAGACGACCAGTTTCCGTACGGTCACGGCGAAAAATCCGTGTTCCTGATCGAGCGGTTCATGCGGCTGCGCACCGAGGAAGCGATCGCCGTGCGCTGGCACATGGGTGGCTTTGACGAGTCGGTCAAGGGCGGCAGCTTCGCACTCGCGCACGCGTTCGAGAAGTACCCGCTTGCCGTAAAGCTGCACCTTTCCGATCTGGAAGCAACTTATCTGCACGAAAGCCGAGGAGAATGAGCATGAAAACCAGGGAATTTTCCATCTCGACCGATCACGAGGGCATGTACAATATCACCGCCAGACTGCGTGAAGTCATCCGCGAGAGCGGTGTGCAGAGCGGTCTTGCCGTGGTGTACTGTCCGCACACGACCGCCGGTATCACCATCAACGAAAACGCCGACCCGGATGTGCAGCACGACCTGCTGCTCGGTCTGCGCGAGGCGTTTCCCGACCGGCGGGAGTTTCGGCATGCCGAGGGTAATTCGACCGCGCACCTCAAGTGCAGCTATGTCGGCCCGAGCCAGACCGTGCTCATCGAGGACGGCAAGCCCCTCCTCGGCATCTGGCAGGGCGTGTACTTCTGCGAGTTCGACGGTCCGCGCCATCGCCGCTACTATATTAAGGTAATGGCGGATAATTAACTTGCACTTGCTTTTCCGCTCTGCTATAATAAAGTCAAACATACTCTAAAAAGGAAGATATTCTCATGGAAGCACTGGAATGTATCAAAACCCGCCGAAGCATCCGCAAGTTCACCGAGCAGCCTGTGACCGAGGACGAGGTTCGTCAGGTCGTTGAAGCTGCCGCCTTTGCGCCGAGCTGGAAGAATACGCAGATCGCGCGCTACATCGTTGTGACCGACAAGGAAAAGAAGGACAAGCTGGCCGACAACTGCATGCTCGGTTTTGCCTACAACCAGAAGACCACCCACGGCGCACCGGCGCTGGTCGTGCTGACCATGATCAAGGAGCGCTCCGGCTACGAGCGCGACGGCTCGTTCAGTACCCCGCTTGCCACTCACTGGCAGTCCTTTGATGCGGGCATCGCCGCACAGACCTTCTGCCTGTCCGCGCATGCGCTCGGTCTCGGCACGGTTATTATGGGTATTTACGATCCCGCTGAGGTTGCCAAGGTCGTGGAAATCCCCGAGGGTCAGGAAGTGGCCGCGCTCATCGCGCTCGGTCATCCGGCACAGGACCCGCAGGCGCCGGCGCGTAAGGATGTCGATACGCTGCTGCGATTTGAGTAAAAGCGCATACTTTGAACACCGTGGAAGCAATTCTGCGGTGCTTTTCTTTTCTCGGCACAAGGTGACCAGGGCACACGAACTGCCGCAGGCGGGTTCGCCCCTGACGGGCGGCTCCTTTTCTGCATCGGCTGAGCGGGGCACGCGAACTGCCGCAGGCGAGTTCGCCCCTGACGGGCGGCTCCTTTTCTGCATCGGCTGACCGGGGCACACGAACTGCCGCAGGCGGGTTCGCCCCTGACGGGCGGCTCCTTTTCTGC
>OGXW01002225.1_pt1 | contig 13939 bp, 10 predicted proteins | sample 1576341 | NCBI WGS metagenome assembly OGXW01 (sample SAMEA3541592, study PRJEB24748) | human gut metagenome | biome: human gut; feature: human-associated habitat; material: faeces | place: China | collected 2012
CAGCCACGTCCAGATCGGCGTTGACATCTGCAAGAAATACCGCGAGAACCCGCAGGTCATCCATGCCATCGAGGCCCACCACGGCGACGTGGAGCCCAAGACGACGCTGGCGTTCATCATCATGGCCGCCGACGCGATTTCCGCTGCCCGTCCCGGTGCCCGCCGCGAGAACATGGAGAGCTACATCAAGCGTCTGGAAACACTGGAGGCTCTCTGCAACGGCTTTGAGGGCGTCGAGAGCTCCTACGCCGTGCAGGCAGGCCGCGAGGTCCGCATCCTTGTCCAGCCCGACAAGGTCAGCGACGACGAGGTCATTCTGCTGGCACGCAATGTCGCCAAGAAGATCGAGAACGAGCTGGATTACCCCGGCCAGATCAAGGTCAGCGTCATCCGCGAGAGCCGAGCAACCGAGTACGCGAAGTAAAATTCACAACTGCTACAGCAACAGGCAGACCGTCAGAATTGGCGGCCTGCCTGTTTTGCTATACGATACGGCAGGGGCCGGGCATGCCCGGCCCGCAGGCTTTCCCGCAAGAGGGTGCTTATTTTACAGTGCCGGGCCGCACATGTGCGGACCTTACTGCATGGCACCGCAAGGCCCGGCGCAGGTTCTCGGACTTAATCTTCCTGCAGCTGGCGCAATACACCCAGGAAGGGATGAACACCTCCCCTACAAAATAATAAGCCCCCGACATAATACCGTACAGCGGCAGGAGTCGGGGGCTAACTTATTCTATTACAGATGCAGCACTCTGTCCTTGATCTCGGCAGTTCGGCCCTGGTTCCAGAACTGGGTGCCGATGTAGCCGCAGGTGCGGCGGGCGACGTTCATCTTGTCCTGGTCGGTGTTGCCGCACTTCGGGCAGCGCCAGATGAGCTTGCCGCCCTCCTCGACGATGTCGATCTCACCGTCCCAGCCGCAGACCTGACAGTAGTCGGACTTCGTGTTGAGCTCGGCGTAGATGATGTTGTCGTAGATGAACTTCATCACCTGCAAAACCGCTTCAAGGTTCTGCTGCATGTTGGGCACTTCGACATAGCTGATCGCGCCGCCGGGGGAGAGGTGCTGGAACTGCGCCTCGAACTTGAGCTTGGTGAACGCGTCGATCTTTTCCGTCACGTGGACGTGGTAGGAGTTCGTGATATAGCCCTTGTCCGTCACGCCTTCGATCACGCCGAAGCGCTTTTGCAGGCACTTGGCGAACTTGTAGGTCGTGGACTCGAGCGGCGTTCCGTAGAGGGAGTAGTCGATGTTTTCGGCGGTTTTCCACTCCTTGCACTTGTCGTTCATCTTCTGCATGATCGACAGGGCGAAGGGCGTTGCGCTGGGGTCGGTGTGGCTCTTGCCGGTCATGTACTTCACGCACTCGTAAAGTCCCGCGTAGCCGAGCGAGATCGTGGAATAGCCGTCGTAGAGGAGCTTGTCGATGGGCTCACCTTTTTTGAGTCTTGCGCACGCGCCGTACTGCCAGAGAATGGGCGCCGCGTCGGAGAGCGTGCCCTTCAGGCGGTCGTGACGGCAGCGCAGCGCGCGGTGGCAGAGCTCAAGACGCTCTTCAAAGATCGTCCAGAACTTTTCAATGTTGCCGCCGGAGGAGAGTGCCACGTCGGGCAGGTTGATCGTGACGACGCCCTGATTGAAGCGGCCGTAATACTTGTGCTTGCCGGGAACATAGTTGCCGGCATTCGCGATGTTGCCGACGCCCGCGTCGGTGAAGCGGTCAGGCGTCAGGAAGCTGCGGCAGCCCATGCAGGGATACACATCGCCCTTGAGCTCGAGCATCTTCTTTTCGCTGATGTAATCGGGCACCATGCGGCGCGCCGTGCACTTGGCGGCGAGCTGTGTGAGGTAATAATACGGCGAGTCGTCGTGAATGTTGTCCTCTTCGAGCACGTAGATGAGCTTGGGGAAGGCGGGCGTGACCCACACGCCCTGCTCGTTTTTGACGCCCTGATAGCGCTGCTCGAGCATTTCCTCGATGATGACGGCAAGGTCGCGCTTTTCCTGCTCGCTTCTCGCCTCGTTGAGGTACATGAAAACGGTGATGAACGGTGCCTGACCGTTCGTGGTCAGAAGCGTCACGACCTGATACTGGATGGTCTGCACGCCGCGGCGAATCTCCTCGCGCAGGCGCTTTTCGACGATTTCGGTGATCTTGTCCTCCGTGGGGTCGACGCCGAGGGCCTCGACCTCGGCGAGCACCTGCTTTCTGATCTTCTGGCGCGATACGTCGACAAAGGGGGCAAGGTGCGTCAGCGAGATGGACTGGCCGCCGTACTGGTTCGAGGCGACCTGCGCGACGATCTGCGTCGCGATGTTGCACGCGGTCGCGAACGAATGTGGGCGCTCGATGAGGGTTCCCGTGATGACGGTGCCGTTTTGCAGCATGTCCTCCAGGTTCACAAGGTCGCAGTTGTGCATGTGCTGGGCGTAGTAGTCCGTGTCGTGGAAGTGGATGATGCCCTCTTCATGCGCCTTGACGATATCCTCGGGCAAGAGCAGACGGTTCGTCAGATCGCGGCTCACCTCGCCGGCCATATAGTCGCGCTGGGTGGAGTTGACGACGGGGTTCTTGTTGGAATTCTCCTGCTTGGCCTCTTCGTTGTTGCACTCGATGAGGGAGAGAATTTTGTCGTCCGTCGTGTTGCTCTTGCGCACGAGCGAGCGGTTGTAACGATAAGTGATGTAGCGCTTAGCGACCTCGAACGCGCCGTGCGCCATGATCTGGTGCTCGACAAAGTCCTGGATCTCCTCGACCGTGGGTGCGCGGCCCAGACTCTGGCAGGAGAACTCCACGCTCTCGGCGATGCGCTGGATCTGGACGGGCGTCATGCGAGCCTCCTCGTCCACAACGTCGTTAGCCTTAGTCACTGCGGCGATGATTTTGACGATATCAAATTCTACTTCTGCGCCGTTGCGCTTGATAACTCTCATGTGTTCCCGTCTCCTCTTCTTTTGGTATGTTCTTTACATAACACTATATCTTGTGGTGACCTTCATAACAGCAAACTAATTATTGCACATGAGACTCAACATTGCAAGTCCTAAGTGCTGAAAAAAGGAAACAATATCAGAGCCCCAACTTTGGACACTATTGACGAAACACCTTGAATGAAGCGGAATAGCGCATTATTTCAATTTGACGCAAAAATCAACAAGACATAAGTAATGCTAATGATAGCTATGCAAAATTAACTCTTTTCATGGGCGGAAAATGTGACTATAATAACTCGGTTGAAAAATTTGAGCAGGACTCGCAGAGCGGGCCCGCTCCGGATCGGAGGATCAATACAATGGCAAATTGCGCGATCGTAGGCATCAACTGGGGCGATGAAGGCAAGGGCCGCATGGTCGACTACCTCACGGACCACTATGACGTGGTCGTCCGCTATCAGGGCGGCGGCAACGCGGGCCACACTGTGGTGAATGAAAAGGGCAAGTTTGCCCTGCACCTGCTGCCGAGCGGCATTTTCCGCGACGGCGTTGTCAACATTCTGGGCAACGGCGTGGCGCTGGACTGCGAAAACCTGCTCAAGGAGATGGAGACGCTGCGCGCCGCGGGCGTTATCATCACGCCGGAGAATCTGAAGGTCAGCGACCGCGCGTCGCTGCTGCTGCCCTGGCACCGCGAGCTCGACGCGCTCGAGGAAGCGCGCCTTGCCGACAAGAAGTACGGATCGACCAAGCAAGGCATCGCGCCGTTCTATGGCGACAAGTACCAGAAAAAGACCGTGCAGGCGGGCGAGCTCCTGCACCCCGAGCACTTAAAGGAGCACCTTGCCGACCTTCTTGAGTGGAAGAACCTGATGCTCCAGAAGATCTACGGCGCAAAGGGCTACACGATGGACGAGCTCATGGCGTGGGTCAACACCTACTGCGGCGCCATCAAGCCCTACATCACCGACACCGGCCGTTTCCTGAGAAACGCGCAGAAGGAGGGCAAGTCCATCCTCTTTGAAGCCCAGCTCGGCGCGCTGCGCGACCTGGACTACGGCATCTATCCCTACACCACCTCTTCGAACGCCGTTGCGGCGTATGCGCCCGTCGGCTCGGGCCTTCCCACGGCGAAGCTCGACGAGGTCGTGGGCGTGGTGAAGGCGTACTCTTCCTGCGTGGGCGAGGGCCCGTTCGTCTGCGAGTGGTTCGGCGAAGGGGCGCAGCAGTTGCGCGACGCGGGCGCGGAGTACGGCGCGAAGACCGGCAGACCCCGCCGCGTCGGCCCCATCGATCTGGTCGCGACGCGCTACGGCGTGGAGACGCAGGGCGCGACGAACATCGCCCTGACGAAGCTCGATGTCCTGAGCTACATGGACAAGATCCCCGTCTGTGCACACTATGAATTAAACGGCGAGCAGACCGACGACTTCCCGTTCCCCGTGCTGCTGCAGGACGCCAAGCCCGTCGTCGAGTATCTGCCCGGCTGGCAGTGCGACATCTCCGGCGCGCGTAATTGGGAGGACCTTCCCGAAGCCGCCCGCAGCTACGTCGAATACGTTGAAAAGGCCATCGGCTGCCACATCGGCTTCGTCTCCGTCGGCGCGGAGCGCGAGAGCCTCATCATCCGCTGACACACCAAAGTAAAGAGGGGACGAAGGCCCCCTCTTTACTTTTCTATTGCAACTTTGCTTCATTCTATATAAAATACGAACAGCGACCGCTGAGAAAGAAAAGGAGAACCCTATGCGCAAGGATATTTACGAGTCCCCGCTTTCGTCCCGCTATGCGTCCGAATACATGCTGCACCTCTTTTCCCCCGATATGCGCTTCCAGACGTGGCGCAGACTGTGGGTGGCGCTTGCCCGCGCCGAGCACGAGCTGGGCCTGCCCATCACGCAGGAGCAGGTCGACGAGCTCGCCGCGCACATCACCGACATCGACTACGAGGTCGCCGAAAAGCGCGAGCACGAGGTGCGCCACGACGTGATGGCGCATGTGTACGCGTACGGCAAGGCGGCGCCTTCCGCCGCCGGCATCATCCACCTCGGCGCGACGAGCTGCTATGTGACGGACAACGCCGATTTGGTGCTCTATCGCGACGGCCTCAAATACCTGAGAGGGCAGCTTCTCAGCGTGATGGTGAATCTTGCGGCATTTGCCCGCGAATACGCCGCCACGCCGACGCTCGGCTATACGCACTATCAGCCCGCGCAGCCCGTGACGATCGGCAAGCGCGCGACGCTGTGGATGCAGGACTTCCGCTCGGACCTTGAAGAGCTTGATTTTGTCATCGGCTCGATGCGCTTCCTCGGCTGCCGCGGCACGACGGGCACGGAGGCGAGCTTTGTCGACCTCTTCGAGGGCGACGGTGACAAGGTCGACGAGATGAACCGCCGCATCGCCGCGGAGTTCGGCTTTGAAAAGTGCTTCTCTGTCAGCGGCCAGACCTATCCGAGAAAGGCCGACAGCCGCATTCTGAATGTGCTCTCTTCCATCGCACAGAGCGCCTACCGCATGGCGAACGACATTCGCCTGCTCCAGCACGACCGCCAGGTCGAAGAGCCGTTTGAAAAGAACCAGATCGGCTCGTCCGCGATGCCCTATAAGCGAAACCCCATGCGCTCCGAGCGCATCTGCTCGCTCAGCCGCTACCTGATGGCCGATGCGGCCAACGCGCCGATGACGGCCTCGACCCAGTGGCTCGAGCGCACGCTCGACGACTCGGCCAACCGCCGCATCTCGCTGCCGGAGGGCTTCCTCTGCGCCGACGCGGTGCTGCGCCTGTGCCAGAGCGTGACGAACGGCCTGCATGTGAACGAAAAGATCGTCGAGCGCACGCTGCGCGAGTATCTGCCGTTCCTTGCGACCGAGAACATCATGATGGAGGCCGTCAAGCGCGGCGGCGACCGTCAGGAACTGCACGAGAAGATCCGCCAGCACTCCATGGCCGCGACCGCCCGCATGAAAGAGGGCGAGCCGTGCGACCTCTTAGACCGCCTCGCGGGCGACCCCGCGTTCGGCATGACGCGCGAGGAGCTCAATCAGGTCATGGAGCCCAAGCTCTACATCGGCCGCTGCGAGCAGCAAGTGCTGCGCTTCCTCGACGAGTGCGCGCCGCTTTTGCGCGACGCCGCCGCGGAGGATGGCGCGATCGACCTGTAAGCGGGCAGAAATTGAGAATGATCCCTGAGCGGGAGAGATGGACGAGCCATCTCTCTCGCTTCTTTTTCACCTGAAAAAATGTGCGGCGGCGCGCGTTGCCTTGGCAAAAGCGGGCAGAATACCAGTAAGTGAACAAATTGTAAAGGGTGTACGTTCCTATACAAAAGGTAGCGAGTGTCCATGGATTCTGGTATCGAAGTGTGCTATAAAGAAGCTGTAAAGAAAAATGCACAAAACGATCACTAAATTGCATAACATATTTGAAAAATAAATATTGATTTATTTATTGAAACAATCTATAATATGGAAAAGCTGAGCGGGAAACATTTTCCCGCCGCAGTGCTAAAAGAGGTGAACGACAACATGGCAATGGAAGAATTACAGCAGGTGCAGGAGCTCGAAAAAGAGCTTGCAGCGCAGTATGCCGCCGCGCAGGCGGACGCCAAGCGCCGCATCGCCGTTGAGCAGCGCGCCGCTGCCCGAGAGATCGAGGACAACCGCCGCAACGCCGACGTGGAGGCGCGGCAGCTGATGGCGGAGGCCGAGCAGCGCGCCGGTGAGGAGACGGAAAAGATCCTCGCCAAGGCGCGCACGGAATGCGAAAAGATGCAGAGCGCGGCGCGCGCAAACCTTGAGCGTGCGGCGCAGTGGATCGCGGAAGAGGTTGTGAACGACAAATGGCAATCGTAGCAATGAAGCATCTCCGCCTCCTCGGCATGGAGAGCGAGCGCGAGGCGCTGCTCAAGGCCATGCAGGACATGGAGTGCGTGGAGATCTCAAGTATCGACGGAAGCGAAGAGGCACTGAAATCAGGCTTTGCCAAGCCCGACGACAAGGCGCTGATGAGCGCGCAGGAAGCGTCGCGTGCGTACCGCACGGCGCTTGCCTCGCTCGACCGCTTTGCGCCGGAGAAAAAAGGCATGTTCCGCAAGCGGCAGGGCGTTTCCCGCGCGACGTTTTTCAGCGCCGAGAGCGAGGAAAATGCCCGCACCGCGGCGGAGACGATCAACAAGGACACACGCCGCCTCGGCGAAATCGAGAGCGAGCGCACGAAAAATGAGGCGCTGCGAGCGACTCTTGCCCCGTGGCTGACGGTCGATGCGCCGCTCGGCGGCGCGGACGGCGCGCTTGCGGTGTTCTTTGGCACGGCGGGCCTGAATGTGACGGACGATGCGCTCAAAGCGCTGGCCGATTCGCTGGACGGGCTTCTCACCTGGCAGCAGGCCTCGAGCGACAGGTCGCTGCGATATCTTCTCGTGATGTGTCACGGGAGCGTGAAGGAGCGGGCGCTGAGCGCGCTGCGCGACCTCGGGTTTTCGACCGTGAGCTTTCGCGGCATGACCGGCACGGCGAAGGAAAACGACAAGGCGCTTGCGGAAAATCTCGCTGCGCTCGAAAAAGAGCGGCAGGAGATCGAACAGCGCATTGCGGGCCTTGGAGGCAAGCGGGAGGCGCTCTTGGAAGCGAGCGACCGTGCGGCCATCGCGCTGCGGCGCGAGGAGGCGAAGAGCCGACTTGTCGGCACTGACAAGGTCTTCTCATTGGAAGGCTGGCTGCCTGCCGACCGCTGCGCCGCGCTTGAAAAAGCGCTCGAGCCGTTTACCTGTGCGATCGAAACGCGCGAGCCGACAGAGGACGAGTATCCGCAGGTGCCGGTGCAGCTCAAAAACAACAAGCTGACGCGGCCGCTCAATATGGTCACGGAGATGTATTCGCTCCCGGCCTACGGCACGCTTGACCCGAACCCGCTGATGGCGCCGTTTTTCATTTTGTTCTACGGCATTATGATGGCGGATATGGGCTATGGCTTACTCATGATGATCGCCTCGGTCATCATCAGCAAAAAATACCGGCCCAAGGGCACGAGCGGCGAGCTGTTCAGCCTGCTCGGCCTCTGCGGCATCAGCACGTTCATCATGGGCGCGCTGACAGGCGGATTTTTCGGCGATTTCCTCACGCAGCTCGTCGCCATCGTCAGCCCCGGCACGGTCTTCGCGCTGCCGAAGCTCTTCGACCCGCTCGACGATCTGACGATGATCCTGATCGGCTCGATGGCGCTCGGCATGGTGCAGATCGTCACCGGCATGGCCATCAGTTTGATCGAAAAGTGCAAGCGGAAAAAGTTCCTCGACGCCTTTTTCGAGGAGATCACGTGGTGGATCGTGTTTATCGGCATCGCGCTTTTGGCGCTCGGTAAGGGTGCGGCGGTGCTGTATGTCGGATGCGCGCTGGTGCTGCTCGGCCCCATCGTGCAGGGCAAAGGCTGGGGCAAGCTCACGGGCGTGTTCGGCTCGCTCTATAACCACGTGACGGGCTACTTCGGCGACATTTTGTCCTACACGCGACTGATGGCGCTGATGCTTGCGGGCAGCGTGATCGCGCAGGTGTTCAACATGCTCGCGGCGATGCCGGGGAACGTGATCGCGTTCATCATCATCTCGATGCTCGGCAACGCGATGAACTTCGGGCTCAATCTCCTCGGCTGCTACGTGCACGATCTGAGATTGCAGTGCTTGGAATTTTTCAACAAGTTCTACGTCGACGGCGGAAAGCCCTTCCGCCCCATGACGCTGGACACGGAATATGTCGATTTACAGTAAATTGCAGAAAAAACGGAAAAACCGTAAGGAGGATAAAAAATGGGTATCTTTGAACTGACAACGGGCGGCGCCATCGGTATGCTGGGCGCGGGTCTTGCTGTTTGCCTCGCGGGCGCGGGCAGCGCACGCGGCACGGGTCTTGCCGGCGAGGTCGGCACGGGGCTTCTTTGCGAGGACCCGAGCAAATTCGGTAAAGTGATGATCCTGCAGGTCATCCCCGGCACGCAGGGCCTTTACGGTCTGGTCATCGGCTTCCTCTGCCTGATGCGTATGGGCGTCCTGAACGGCACGTATGTCGATATGTCGCTTCAGGAGGGCCTTCGTTACTTCGCGGCCTGCATGCCCATCGCCATCGGCGGCGGCATTTCGGCAGTTGCGCAGGGCCGCGTCGCCGCGGGATCGATCAACATCTTGGCGCGCCAGCCTGAACACTGGTCGAAGGGCATGGTGCTGTGCATCGTGGTCGAGTTCTACGCGATCCTTTCGCTGCTGGCGTCGATCATGATGCTGCTCAACATCGGCTGACGCGCCCACGGAAAGGCGGAAACGCAATGAACGGAATGGAAAAGATCACCGCGCGCATGAAAGAGGATGCGGCGCGCTCGCTGAGCGAGCTGAATGCGCAGACCGAGCAGGAGCTCCGGCGCATCCGCGAGGAGAGTGCCGCACGCGCGGAAAAAGAGCGCGAGACGGCGGGCGGGCGCGCGCATCTCGCCGCGCAGGAGCGCTATGAGCGCCTCTGCTCCGCGGCGGAGATGGAGACACGCAAGCTGACGCTCAGCGCCAAGCAGAAAGTGCTCGCCGAGACCTACGACCGCGCGCTGGAGATTCTCTGCTCCATGCCGCGCGAGGAGTACCTTTCGCTGTTGGTTCGCCTGCTGAAAGCGGCGGGCGGCAAGGGCGACGAGAAAATCGCCCTGAGCGCAAAGGACCGCGATGAGATGGGCGAAACGCTCGTCGAGCGAGCGAACAAGGAGCTGAACGCGCACTATACGCTTGCGGGCGAAGCGGCAGATATCCGCGCGGGCCTTGTGCTCGTAAGTATAGACTGCGATGTGAACTGCTCGTTTGAAACGCTTCTCGCCCTTTCGCGCGAGAAGACCGAGCGCGGCGCGGCAAAGCTCCTCTTCGCGGAATAAGGAGGGGATCGGATGCAGCAGTATCGGGATACGGACTACGCAGCGGTCTCCGCGGCGCTGCATGCGCGCGAGGCGAAGCTCCTGACGCAGGCGATGGCCGAGCGGATGATCGACGCCGCCACGCCGGAAGAGAGCTACAAGACGCTTTTGGAATGCGGCTACGCGCCGCTTGAGCGATGCACGCTCGAAAATGTGGAACACGCGCTCTCGCAGGCGCGCAGAGAGCTCTACCGCGAGGTGAGCGTGCTGGCACCGGACAAGCGCATCATCGAGATCTTTCAGATCAAGTACGACTATCACAACGCAAAGCTCGCACTCAAGAGCAAGCGCACCGGCGAGGACGTCTCCCGCCTTGCGATGGACTGCGGCCGCTTTGACGCGCAGAAGGTGCTTCGCGGCGAGACGAGCGCGGCTTCCGCGGCGATGAGCCGCGCGATGGCGCAGGCGGAGAGCGAAGCGGGCCACAGCGGCGATGTCCGCATGGCGGAGCTGCTGCTCGATCGCGCCTGCTACGAGGAGATGAGCGCGCTCGCAAGCGAGACGGGCAGCACGTTTTTGAAGGACTATGTCGCCTTGCAGATCGACGCGGTCAACCTGCGTACGCTCGTGCGCGCACGGCGCATGGGCTGCGAGGACGATGTGCTTGCTGCGGCGATGCTGCCGGGCGGACACATTCCGGCGGGTCAGCTCAAAGGCGCGCGCGGCGATCATTTATCGTCGCTCACACACGGCACGCCGCTTGACAGCGCGGGCGAGCTCGCGGCCAAACTGCTTGACAGCGGCGGGGGCCTGACGGAATTTGAGCGCGCGTGCGACGATGCGCTCATGTCCTATTTGCAGCGGGCGCGGCGCACGCCGTTCGGCCCAGAGGTCGTGGCGGGCTATCTTGGCGCGAAAGAGGCGGAGTTCACCGCCGTGCGCACCATTTTATCCGGCAAGATCGCGGGCATCGCGGCGGAGGACATCCGCGCGCGGCTGCGCATGAGTTATCTCTAAGGGAGGCGGCAGCATGAATAAGATCGGAGTTATCGGCGGGCGCGACAGCGTTTTGGGCTTCCGCGCCCTCGGGCTCGACACCTGCATCGCGGAAAACGGCGAGCAGGCGAAAGCCGCCCTCCACCGCATGGCGAAGGAGAACTACGCCATCATTTATATCACCGAACACCTCGCCGCGCAGATCCCCGCGGAGATCGAGCGTCGGCGCGAGGATGTTTCGCCCGCCGTCATCCTCATCCCGGGCAGGGAGGGGAGCCTCGGCATCGGCACAGCGGGCGTGCACGCGGCTGCGGAAAAGGCCGTCGGCGCGGACATTTTGTAAAAAAGGAGCAAAAGCCTTATGGGAAAGATCGTTAAGGTCTCCGGCCCGCTGGTCGTGGCGTCGGGACTTTCGGAAGCGAATATGGCGGATGTCGTCCGCGTGGGCGAGCAGCACCTCATCGGCGAAATTCTGACGATGAGCGGCGATTCCGCCGCCATTCAGGTGTATGAAGAGACCTCGGGCCTTGGCCCGGGGGCAGAGGTCGTGACGACCGGCGCGCCGCTGTCTGTTGAGCTCGGCCCCGGTTTGATCGAGAATATTTACGACGGCATCCAGCGCCCGCTGGAGGTCATCCGCCAGAAGACGGGCGGCAACTTCCTGCCGCGCGGCGAGGAGGTCCCCGCGCTCGACCGCGAGAAGAAGTGGGACTTCACCGCTGTCGCCAAGGTGGGAGACCACCTGATCGGCGGCGACGTGCTCGGCACGGTGCAGGAGACGCCGTCGATCCTGCACAAGATCATGATGCCGCCCAAGATGAGCGGCACGGTGAAGGAGATCAAGTCCGGCAGCTTCACTGTGGAGGACGTCGTCGCTGTTATTGAGACCGACAAGGGCGAGACGAAGGAACTCACGATGATCCAGAAATGGCCTGTTCGTGTGGGCCGTCCCTACACGAAGAAGTACCCGCCCGTCACGCCGCTCCAGTCCGGCCAGCGCATTGTGGATACGTTCTTTCCCGTAGCCAAGGGCGGCACGGCGGCGATCCCGGGGCCGTTCGGCAGCGGCAAGACCGTCATGCAGCATGCGCTTGCCAAGTGGGCGGACGTGGATCTCGTCGTTTACATCGGCTGCGGCGAGCGCGGCAACGAGATGACCGACGTTCTGCGCGAATTCCCCGAGCTCATCGACCCGCGCACGGGCGAGAGCCTGATGAAGCGCACGGTGCTGATCGCCAACACCTCGGATATGCCGGTCGCGGCGCGCGAAGCGAGCATCTACACCGGTATCACCATCGCCGAATACTTCCGCGACATGGGCTACGCCGTCGCAGTCATCGCGGACTCGACCTCCCGCTGGGCGGAGGCCCTGCGCGAAATGTCGGGCCGTCTCGAGGAGATGCCCGGTGAAGAGGGCTATCCTGCGTACCTGTCCTCGCGCCTCGCGCAGTTCTATGAGCGCGCGGGCGTGGTCGAATGCCTCGGCAGCGACGAGCGGCAGGGCAGCCTGACCGCCGTCGGCGCGGTCTCGCCTCCGGGCGGTGACCTCTCCGAGCCTGTCTCGCAGGCGACGATGCGCATCGTCAAGGTCTTCTGGGCACTGGATTCGTCACTTGCCTACCGACGCCACTTCCCGGCCATCAACTGGCTGAATTCCTATTCGCTCTATCTCGATTCCCTGCGCCCGTGGTACAGCGAGCACCTGGGACACGAATTCCTCGAAAACCGCGAGTGGGCCATGGCGATGCTGCAGGAGGAATCGAACCTCAACGAGATCGTGCAGCTCGTCGGCAAGGATTCGCTCAGCGCGAAGGACCAGATCACGCTTGAGGTCGCGCGTATGATCCGCGAGGACTTTTTGCAGCAGAACTCGTTTGCCGACAACGACGCCTATTCCGAGTACGACCGTCAGGCGCGCATGCTGGCGATGATTCGCCAGTACGACACGCAATGCCTGAGCGCCGCCGAGCGCGGCGGGAATTTAAGCGAGCTCTTCGCCATCCCCGCGCGCGAGAAGATCGGACGCGCCAAGGGTGTGCCCGCCGACCAGTATAAGGACGCCTACGCGAACCTGCTCGTTGAGATGGAGGAGCAGATCGCCGCGATCGCTGAGAAAGGAGAGAAAGAAGAATGATCCGTGAATATAAGACGATCCGCGAAATTTCCGGCCCTCTGATGGTCGTGGACCATGTGCAGGGCGTCACGTATGACGAGCTGGCAGAGATCGTCCTCTCCGACGGCAGCACGCGCCGCTGCAAGGTGCTCGAGGTCAACGGCGACCGCGCGGTCGTGCAGCTGTTTGAAGCGTCGGCGGGCATCAACCTCGCCGATTCGCGCATCCGCTTTTTGGGCCATCCGCTCCAGCTCGCCGTGTCGCGCGACATGCTTGGCCGCGTCTTCAACGGTATGGGTCAGCCCATCGACGGCGGCCCCGAGATCATCGCCGACGAGCACCGCGACATCAACGGCCTTGCGATGAACCCCGCGGCGCGCAACTACCCCAACGAGTTCATCCAGACCGGCATTTCAAGCATCGACGGCCTCAATACCCTTGTCCGCGGACAAAAGCTGCCGATCTTCTCCGGCTCGGGCCTGCCGCACGCGCAGCTGGCCGCGCAGATTGCGCGACAGGCGAAGGTGCTGGACGGCGAGAGCAACTTTGCTGTTGTCTTTGCCGCCATCGGCATCACATTTGAAGAATCTGAGTTCTTCGTCAACGAATTCAAGCGCACCGGCGCCATCGACCGCACGGTGCTGTTCACAAACCTTGCCAACGACCCCGCGGTCGAGCGTATCGCGACGCCGCGCATGGCGCTGACCGCCGCAGAATATCTCGCCTTCGACTGCGGCATGCACGTGCTCGTCATCCTGACGGATATCACGAACTACGCAGAAGCCCTGCGCGAGATCAGCGCGGCGAAAAAGGAGGTCCCCGGCCGCCGCGGCTATCCCGGCTACCTCTACACCGACCTTGCGACGATGTACGAGCGCGCGGGCCGTCAGGTGGGCAAGGACGGCTCGATCACGATGATCCCCATCCTGACGATGCCCGAAGACGACAAGACCCACCCCATCCCCGACCTGACGGGCTATATCACCGAGGGGCAGATCATCCTTTCGCGCGA
>OGXW01002230.1_pt1 | contig 13932 bp, 9 predicted proteins | sample 1576341 | NCBI WGS metagenome assembly OGXW01 (sample SAMEA3541592, study PRJEB24748) | human gut metagenome | biome: human gut; feature: human-associated habitat; material: faeces | place: China | collected 2012
ACCGAACAATGATGGAAGAAATATTATCCTGAATTTTCCTGAGCTCACAGAGGACAGAAGAAAAGAGCTCGTAAAGGATATCAAGAAAAAGGGCGAGGGAACAAAGGTTGCCATAAGAAATATAAGACGTGATGCAAATGACTCTATCAAGAAGATGGAGAAGAACGGAGACATCAGTGAGGACGAGCTTAAGGACAGTGAAGAGAAGATCCAGAAGCTCACAGATAAGTATGTCGGCCTTGTTGACAAAGCTGTTGAGGCAAAGTCGAAGGAAATCCTTACGGTTTAATGAACGGTGATCGTATGAAGAGAGAGATAGACGGAGAATTATTAAACATCCCGGAGCATGTAGCCGTGATCATGGATGGCAATGGCAGGTGGGCTAAGAAGCGTTTTCTTCCAAGGAACTATGGCCATGCTGAGGGGGCAAAGGCTCTGGAGGCTATATGTGAGAACTGTGCAAAGCTTGGCATAAAGTATCTTACCGTGTATGCTTTTTCCACTGAGAACTGGAAGAGATCCGTGGAGGAAGTGTCAGGCATCATGAATCTGTTCAGGAAATATCTTGTTGACAGTATAGAGCGTTCAAACAATGCCAATATGCGTGTGAGGCTTATTGGTAAAAGAGAAGGTCTTGCAGACGATATTGTTCAGAAGATGGAAAATCTGGAGTGTGAGACTGCAGGCAACACAGGACTTCAGTTCTATATTGCGATCAATTATGGCGGACGTGATGAGATAGTCAGGGCCACAAAGAAACTTATATCTGACGTACAGGCAGGTGCTGTCAGTGAGGAGAATATTGACGAGTCTGTATTTGGCACATATCTTGATACAGCAGGAGTGCCTGATCCCGACCTGCTCATAAGAACAAGCGGTGAGGAGAGAACGTCCAATTTCCTTCCATGGCAGCTTGCTTATTCGGAGTTTTATTTTACAGATACGCTCTGGCCTGATTTTGATATGGATTCATTGGTGAAGGCAGTGAGATATTACAACAAGAGAGAGAGAAGATTCGGAGATGCAAAATAAGTATCCGGAGGGTAGTTTATGAAACAGAGAGTTATAAGTGGTGCAGTTCTTGTAGTTATACTGGCCATTACATTATATTTTGGCGGAATTGTTACATGTGGCTTCATGGGACTTGTGTCACTCATAGGCAATATGGAGCTTCTCAGGGTCTATGGAGTGAACAGGAAAACTCCGGGATTTGTATGCTATATAGCCACGGTTGTATATTATGTGGCTATATATATTGGAAGAATGGATATAATAATACCCATGATGGTTGTATATCTGCTTGTCATGCTGGCAGTTTATGTGCTTGCGTTTCCAACTTATACTGACAAGCAGATCATGGCGTCGTTCATGGACTTTTTCTATGTCAGCGTTATGCTTTCATTTGTATATCTTATCAGGGATATGAAGCATGGACTGGTTCTTGTGCTACTCATATTTGTAAGTTCATGGATAAATGATACATGTGCGTATTTCGTTGGAAGGGCACTCGGAAAGCACAAGATGGCACCTGTACTAAGCCCTAAGAAGAGTGTTGAAGGTCTTATAGGAGGTATAGTTGGCGCCGGCATATTTGGTGTGGTGTTTGGAATATTGTTCAACAATTATGTGGAGCATATGAACTATGCACCGGCTATATTTGCGGTTATCGGTGCTGTGGGGGCAGTCCCTGCGGTGATCGGCGATCTGGCCGCATCTGCCATAAAGAGAAATAACGATATAAAGGACTATGGAAAACTGATTCCAGGTCATGGAGGAATATTAGACCGATTTGACAGCATAATATTTACAGCACCTATAATATACTATCTGCTGATGTATTTGTTGTAGAGATGATGGGCAGTGCTCAGTGGAATTACTGGATACTGCCTATTGTGTTTTATCCGCAATCGGCGGTTATAGGAGGAAATCATGAAGAACGTAGCGGTAATTGGTTCCACGGGATCTATAGGAACGCAGACCCTTGATATAGCAAGAGCAAATGATGATCTGAACGTGGTGGCACTTGCTGCCGGAAGGAATACCAAGCTTCTTGAAGCTCAGGCCAGAGAATTCAATCCGGAGATAATAGGTATATGGAGCGAGGAGGACGCCAGAGGGCTTCGTATAAGTCTTGCAGATACAGGTATAAAGGTAGTTTCAGGTATGGAAGGACTTATCGAGATAGCAGAGCTTGGATCTTCAGACATAGTTGTTACAGGTATAGTGGGTATGATAGGAATCAGGCCTACGATAGCGGCGATAAATGCAGGCAAGGATATAGCCCTTGCAAATAAAGAGACTCTGGTCACTGCAGGACATATCATCATGCCTCTGGCAAAGGAAAAAGGCGTGTCCATACTTCCGGTTGACAGCGAGCATTCAGCTATATTCCAGTCACTTCAGGGCAATTTTCACGGTGACGTGGCGAAGATCCTGCTCACCGCGTCCGGTGGTCCGTTCCGCGGCAAAGATACTGAATTTCTTTCCCACGTGAGGGTGGAGGATGCTTTAAAGCACCCGAACTGGAGTATGGGAAGAAAGATAACTATAGATTCTGCGACAATGGTCAACAAGGGACTCGAGGTTATAGAGGCAAAGTGGCTGTTTGACGTGGAGCCGGAGAACATACAGGTCGTTGTACAGCCTCAGAGTATCATCCATTCCATGGTGCAGTACAGGGATGGTGCGGTCATTGCACAGCTTGGAACCCCTGACATGAAGCTTCCTATCCAGTATGCATTGTTCTATCCTGAGAGAAGATTCCTTGCAGGAGACAGACTGGATTTCTGGTCTATGAATTCCATCCTCATAGAAAAGCCGGATATGGATGTGTTCAAGGGACTTAAGTATGCGTATTTAGCCATAGCAGATGGCGGTTCCATGCCTACAGTGTTCAATGCGGCAAATGAGTGTGCAGTTGCGAGATTCCTTGACAGAAAGATTAAATTCCTTGATATATATAAGATCATTGAGGAGTGTATGGCATCACACACAGTGATCCCTGACCCTGACGTGTCACAGATACTTGACACGGAGAAGTGGGTATATGATTTTGTAGAAAGCAGGTGGTAGATTGAACATAATACTTATCATACTTGTATTTGGGGTAATTATTTTTTTCCATGAACTTGGACATTTTATAGTTGCCAAGATAAACCATATAACAGTAAAAGAATTCTCGATGGGTCTTGGACCAAAACTTTTTTCTTTCAACAAGAAGGAGACCCAGTATTCACTCAGACTTATTCCTCTCGGCGGATATTGTATGATGCTCAGTGAGGATGAGGAGGAGAATGAGAACGACGAGAACTCATTTGACAAGAAATCCATATGGGCGAGGATGGCGGTCGTTCTTGCCGGTCCATTTATGAATATAGTGATCGCATTCATATTCTCTGTTGTGATAATACATTTCTGCGGAACAGATCCTGCAACCATTGGCAGGGTTTACAGCGATGAACTTGCACAGGAGAGCGACTATGCTGATATAGCCAAGGAATTTGGTGGTGATTACCCTGCTGCCAAGGCCGGAATACAGGATGGCGATACGGTGCTCAAGATAGGCGGAAGCAGTATCAAGAACTTCCGTGAGCTTCAGATATATCTTGAAATATATGGAGACGGATCACCTATAGATCTCACCCTTAAACGAACTGACGGTGAGGTGTATGACACAACCGTATATCCAGTGAAGACAAGTGCAGGCTACAAGATAGGAATAATAAGCTCAGGTTACAAGCTCCCAGAAAATTTTGGTGAGCTCATGAAATATTCAGCTTATGAGGTCAGATACTGGGTGAAGGCTACATTCCTGAGTCTCAAGCTGATCGTAACAAGACAGGTCAGCTCAGATCAGGTGTCAGGTCCTGTGGGCGTTGCGAAGAGCATGAACGACACTTTCAATGAGGCAGCAAAAGTTGATGTGCTCACGGTTCTGCTCAACTGGATGAATTATATAGTTCTTTTGTCGGCAAACCTTGGAATCATGAATATGCTTCCGATACCGGGACTTGACGGAGGAAGGTTCCTGTTTCTTCTCATAGAACTCATAACGAGGAGAAAGGTTCCGAAGGATAAGGAGAATATAGTCACAGTCATAGGATTTGTGCTTGTCATGATACTTATGGTTGTCATATTGTTTAACGATATCAAGAATGTATTTTTTAGTTAGAAGCAGCTTATAAGAGGAGGAAAGGCGCCAGTGCCATGTGTGGGTACTGGCGTTATGAATATATATGAAGACCAGAGAGATAAGAATAGGAGACAGAGTCATAGGCGGGGGCAATCCCATACTTATACAGTCTATGACAAATACGAAGACGAGTGATGTGGAAGCCACGGTTTCGCAGATACTCCAGCTTGAGAAAGCGGGATGTGACATCATCAGATGTACGATCAACGATGAGGCTGCAGCTGATGCGGTGCCGGAGATAAAGAAGAGGATACACATACCTCTTGTGGGAGATATACATTTTGATTACAGACTGGCGATAAAAGCCATAGAAAACGGCGTGGATAAGATCAGGATCAACCCTGGGAATATCGGCGGACAGCAGAATCTTGCAAAGGTTGTGGAGGCTGCAAAGAAGAGGGATATACCTATAAGAGTTGGTGTCAACAGCGGATCTCTTGAGAAGGAGCTGGTACAGAAATACGGCGGTGTCACAGCGGAGGGAATCGTTGAGAGCGCACTTGACAAGGTGAGGATGATCGAGGATCTGGACTATCACAATATAGTTATCAGTATAAAGTCATCTGATGTCATGATGTGCGTGAGAGCCCATGAGCTGATTGCAGATAAGACTGATTATCCTCTGCATGTGGGTATAACTGAGTCGGGAACTGTGACCAGGGGAAATATCAAATCATCGGTGGGACTTGGCATTATTCTCCATGAGGGTATTGGAGATACCATCAGAGTGTCACTCACAGGAGATCCGGTGGATGAGATATTGTCGGCGAAACTGATATTAAGGGCTCTTGGACTTCGAAAAGGCGGAGTGGAACTTGTGTCATGCCCTACATGTGGAAGAACGGAGATAGATCTAATTGGCCTTGCAAATAAAGTAGAGAAACTTGTCTCAGATTATGACAATCTCAACATAAAGGTTGCGGTCATGGGTTGTGTGGTGAATGGCCCGGGCGAGGCAAAAGAGGCTGACCTTGGAATTGCAGGAGGCAAGGGCTGTGGTCTTCTCATAAAGAAGGGCGAGATAGTTGGAAGATTGAGCGAGGATGAATTTATACCAGCGTTGAAGCGGGAATTAGACAATTGGAGTGAGTAGAGATTGAACAACGAGGATCGTATTTGGGAACAGGAAAATATAGATCAGATGTACGCAGACCAGATGCAGGCCCAGATGGATTATGAAGCTCAAATGGCGGAGCAGCAGATGTACGAGAACCAGATGTACGAGAGCCAGGTGTATGAGGAGCAGGTGAACGCGGATATGCAGCATGAGAGTGCGCCTTATACTTATGGGGGAAAAAGAGATCCTGAAGAAAATGCTGCAGGTGACATGGGAGATGGTGCTGCGCAGAATGTGACAGTAGGAGAAAGCCGAGAGTCTGAAATATCTTCTGAGCCGGTGAAGTCTGTGGAGACTCCGGCTTCCAGCAACGCTGATGAAGATGCGGAGCAGGCAGAGCTTTTCATGAAGGTCTTTCCGGGGGTGGAGATGACAAAGGAGCTTGCCGGACTTTTCACTGAGGTATATGTCACCAAGATAACTATATATGATAAGAAGAGCGTTCTTCAGATAGATATAAGATCGAGGCACATAATCAGCAGGCCTAACATAGAGAAGGCGGAGGAGTGTGTAAAGAAATATCTCCAGAGCAGCAGGAGATATACGGTAAATATAAAGGAGCACTATACGCTGTCTACACAGTACAATCTTGATGCCATAGTAAAGGCATATGAGGACAGTATACTGTATGATATAAGATCATTCAGCAATGTCGGTTACAGGCTGATTGCAAAGTCTGTGGGAGACTGGTACTGCGACGGGGACGCCATAACCATCGCCATAGAGGACAGCAAGATAGCCAGGATTCATGCAGATAAGATCAAGAGTTATATGGAGGATATGTTCCAGGATAGATTCGACCTTTCTGTGAACGTGGCATTTGAGTATAGTGAAGCGGATAAAGAGAAGCTGAGAAAGGCAAGTGCACTTGTGGAGCAGCAGAAGATAGAAGCCATACTCAGCAATCTGAGAGACCATGGGGATATAATCGTCGATGGAAAGGCTGTAGACAAGGATAAGCTCGGAGTTTCTGAAAAGGGCAGCAAGCCTGATGATGGAAAAAAGAGCGAGGATACAAAGACTCAGCCAGTATCTTCCGGGGGAGATTCCGGACAGAAGTCTGGTGGAGAAAAGGAGAAATTTGGCAGAAGACGCAGGTATTCGGATGATCCTGATGTGTTCATTGGAAGAGATGTGGAGGGACAGCTCCTTGAGATATCCAGTATAAATGATGGTATTGGAGAGGTAGTCATCCACGGGCAGATCATGAATACCGAGGAGAGAGAACTGAGAAACGGCAAGATCATACTGACCGGATACATAACGGATTTTACCGATACCATCGGTTTCAAGATGTTCTGCAGCCCTGAGGATATGGAAGTGTACCGTGAGGAGATACAGAAAGGGCAGTTCTACAGGATGAAGGGACTTGCAGAATTTGACTCGTATGCCAAGGAAGTCATGATATGCAGAGTGCTTGGCATGAAACACATACAGGATTTCCGGGTGCCAAGAATGGATACATATCCTGAAAAACGTGTTGAGCTTCACATGCATACCAAGATGAGTGAGATGGACAGTGTGGTTGACATAGAGACTATAGTGAAGCGAGCCAGCGACTGGGGACACCCTGCTATAGCCATCACGGATCACGGTGTTGTACAGGCTTTCCCTATAGCAAACCACACCAAGGGACTCAGAAAGGATTTCAAGATCATCTATGGTGTGGAGGGATATTTTGTAGACGATCTCAAGGATCTCGTAAAGAATTCCAGAAACCAGAATATTGATTCAGAGTACGTCGTATTTGATATAGAGACAACCGGACTTTCCAAGAAGCACAACAAGATCATAGAGATCGGTGCAGTCAAGGTGAAGGACGGTGAGGTGATTGATACCTTCTCTGAGTTCATCAATCCGGGCGTGCCGATCCCATACCAGATAGAGCAGCTTACATCGATCAACGACGACATGGTCAAGGATGCTCCTATGTCTGATGTCATTGTTCCAAAGTTTGTGGAATTCTGCGGAGACGACATAGTGGTCGCACATAATGCGTCGTTTGATACGGGATTTGTCAGAAAAAATGCTGAGGAGCTGGGACTTAAGTTTGACAACACGGTGCTCGACACCATGACACTCAGTCATATCCTGCTCCCGGAGCTTGGTAAATTTACCCTGGACAGAGTATGTAAAGAGTTGAAGATTGTAAATGCGCATCACCATAGAGCCATAGATGATGCGGAGGCTACATCAAAAGTATTTTTCAAGCTTATGGATATGATGAAGGATAAGGGTGTTAAGACCATGGACGATCTAAATGTATTGGGTAGTACATCTCCGGATGCCATCAAGAAAGCCCGAACGTACCATGGTATCATACTTGCAAAGAATGAGATAGGCAGGGTTAATCTGTACAGACTTATATCTGAGTCCCATCTGACGTATTTTGCAAGAAGACCTAGAATGCCGATGAGTCTCATAAACAAATATCGTGAGGGACTGCTCATAGGTTCCGCCTGTGAAGCCGGGGAACTGTTTCGTGCTATTGTTGACGATGCCCCGGATGAGGAGATAGTGAGACTTGTAAACTGGTTTGACTATCTGGAGATACAGCCGCTTGGCAACAATGAGTTCATGACAAGGGATGCAAAAGATCCAAAGACCATGGATGATCTGATCGGATACAACAAGAGGATTGTTGAGCTCGGTGAGATGTTCAACAAACCTGTTGTAGCTACGTGTGATGTGCATTTCCTCAATCCTGAGGATTACATATACAGAGCAATAATCATGAAGAGCAAGGGATTTGATGACGCAGATATGCAGCCGCCTCTGTATTTCAGAACCACAGAGGAGATGCTGGCGGAATTCCAGTATCTTGGAAGTGACAAGGCCAAGGAAGTTGTCATCACCAATACAAATCTGATCGCTGATATGATAGAGAGGATAGAGCCTGTCAGACCGGACAAGGCACCGCCTATCATCGAGAATTCTGATCAGACGCTGACTGATATATGTTACACGAAGGCACATGAGATATATGGACCGGATCTTCCACCTCAGGTTCAGGAGAGACTGGACAGGGAGCTTCATTCCATCATATCAAATGGATTTGCGGTTATGTACATCATCGCACAGAAGCTTGTGTGGGATTCAAATGACCACGGTTATCTCGTTGGCTCAAGAGGTTCGGTAGGTTCGTCATTTGTGGCGACTATGGCTGGTATCACGGAAGTAAATCCGCTGTCGGCACATTACATTTGTCCAAAGTGCCATTTTGTGGACTTTGACTCTGAGTTGGTAAAGTCGTACTCAGGAATGAGTGGATGTGATATGCCGGATCGCGATTGTCCGAAGTGCGGAACCCCGCTTATAAAGGAGGGACATGACATTCCGTTCGAGACCTTCCTGGGATTCAACGGAGACAAGGAGCCTGATATCGATCTAAACTTCTCTGGTGAATATCAGTCAAAGGCTCATGCATATACTGAAGTTTTGTTTGGTAAGGGCAAGGCGTTCAAGGCTGGAACCGTTGGCGGTGTGGCTGAGAAGACAGCATTTGGCTATGTGTACAATTACTTCAAGGATCACGCAAAGGAGAAACTTGAGGAAGAGGCCAAAGCGTCCGGAATGAGTGAGAAGGAGATCAAGAAGTATGCGGAGGAAAATGCAGTCGTTACCAAGAGGCGCTGCGAGATGGAGCGTCTGGCACTTGGCTGTACGGGTGTCAGGAGAACCACGGGACAGCATCCGGGCGGTATGATAGTTCTTCCGAGGCATGAGGAGATATATTCATTTACGCCGATACAGCATCCGGCAAATGATGTGAACAGTGATATCATCACGTCACATTTTGAGTACCACTCCATCGATCATAACCTGCTGAAGCTCGATATCCTGGGACATGATGATCCGACCATGATAAGGCGTCTGGAGGATCTGACAGGACTTGACGCCACAAAGATCAGGCTGGATGACAAGGATGTCATGGAACTTTTCCACAGCACCAAATCTCTGGGTATCACTCCGGAGGACATAAATGGTATACCACTTGGAAGTCTGGGTGTGCCTGAGTTCGGAACTGATTTTGCTATGCAGATGCTTATAGATGCCAAGCCTACATGTTTCTCAGATCTTGTGCGAATAGCGGGACTTGCACACGGAACCGATGTATGGCTGGGCAACGCTCAGGAGCTCATCAAGTCGGGAAAGTGTACTATATCTACGGCCATCTGCTGCCGTGATGATATCATGGTATATCTGATCCATATGGGACTTGACGCAGGACTTGCATTCAACATCATGGAGAAGGTTCGTAAGGGAATAGTAGCTAAGGGCAAATGCGACAAATGGGATGACTGGAAGGCGGAGATGGCTGCCCACGGAGTACCGGACTGGTACGTGTGGTCATGCCAGAAGATCAAGTACATGTTCCCGAAGGCACATGCTGCGGCGTATGTCATGATGGCGTGGAGAATTGCATGGTTCAAGGTCAATTATCCGCTTGAATACTATACGGCATTTTTCAGTATCAGGGCTGATGATTTCAGCTATGAGATGATGTGTTTTGGCAAGGAGCGAGTGCTGTATTTCATAAATGAGATCAGCAAGGTGGATAAGAGCAAGCGATCAGCCAAGGATGAAGGCAAGCTCAAGGATCTGAAGATAGTGCTTGAGATGTATGCCAGAGGCTATGATTTTGTTCCTATCGATATATACAAGGCAAAAGCGGACAGGTTCCAGATCATAGATGGCAAGATCATGCCTTCATTTGCATCCATAGAAGGAATGGGAGAGAAGGCTGCCCAGCAGCTCTATGACGCTGCCCAGAAAGGACCATTCCTCTCAAAGGAGGAGATCAATGAGCGTGCCAAGATAGGAAAGGGCACGATAGAGAAGATGAGTGAACTCGGAATCCTTGATGGAATGCCGGAGACTAATCAGCTGTCGCTGTTTGACTTTATGTAGATCATCAGTACGAATTAAATCAATAATCTGAAAAAACATTGCAATTTTATAAAAAAAGTGCTTGCATTCTGCTTTCGTTTCTGTTATATTAAACAGGTCGCAAGCGAAGCGGCAGGATACAAGCACATATGGTTCGTTGGTCAAGCGGCTAAGACGTCGCCCTCTCACGGCGAAAACAGGGGTTCGATTCCCCTACGAACTGCTAAGAACCTCAGGGTTCTACAATTTAATAATAAGACTATGGTTCGTTGGTCAAGCGGCTAAGACGTCGCCCTCTCACGGCGAAAACAGGGGTTCGATTCCCCTACGAACTGCTGAAAGCTGAAAATCATTTTGATTTTCAGCTTTTTTTTGCAATCAAATGTAAAATTCATGTAAAAAGTGCCTGACCCCATTGTTAGAGGTCACACGTGCTCCGCAATCTTGGTTACGCCCACATAGATCTGCGAGATCTTATACCATGTCTTATAGTCTGTGACTCCGGTGGCAGGGAGGTTGAAGATCTGCTGAAATTTCTTTACCGCATCCGCTGTGTTCTGTCCGTAGATGCCATCAACGGTCACTGTGCCGATGGCAGGGTAATTCAGTGCTATGCGGGCGAGCTGGCGCTGGAGCTGTGATACCTTGTCGCCGCTTGCGCCTATGGTCAGATCATAGCCCGGATAGGATGAAGGTATTCCGGCGATGGTCTCAGATGAGTTGATATATATGGTATCGCCGTAGTAATACCTGAGAATCTGGATGGCGGTGAGCCCATCGTCGGCTAAGGATTTAGAACCCCACTGCGTCATCCAACCGGGGCATGACACACGACGTCCGTCACAGTACTGGGTGAACAGCGGTTGGGATACATTGGGCTTTGACAGGTAGCTGGCGAATATCTCATCCACGATCTGCGATACATTCTCAAATATGGTGGCGCCGTACACCCATTTCTGGTCAAATGCTGTATTGCTGGTGATGGTGAAGTCATATCCCTTTCCCCTGTACCATTCCGTGTAGACCCTGTTCAGGGTAAATGACTGGATTGCCAGAACATTTGCACGGATTGCGGCATCCGGCCAGGTTGAATATATTTCGTTGCAGGCTACATTTTTGATGTAATCCTTGTATGGCACATAGTAGTCGGAAGCGGTGGAGTCTGACGGGGCGCCATCGTGGACTACTATGGTCTCAGGTATGACCACACGGCTTAGAACGATGCCACCGGATGGTGTCACAGGTTTTATCATGTCCTCGGCAATTTTTGGAGGATATTGTTTCCACAGTGTATGAGCGTCCAAAACAATTGGATTTACACTACTGCCGTCTTCGGGGGTCAGTTCAATGTTCTGGATTCCGTTCTCTCCGGGGAAGATCTGCACGCCAGATATGAAGCGGTCGTTGTATCCCGGAGCGGTTACGAGAACGTTGTATTCAGAATATGGCTGATTGTCTCCGGGTTCCATGCTGTACTCACGACTTGGAGCAGGAAGCTGATCGTCAATAGCGATCCCATTGTCGTCTGTCACAAATTCTCCAGATACAGCATCTGGGACGCCGGTGGGGCTTATGTACACGGATGCGCCTTGTACAGGAAAGAAATTGTTGTTAGTAATTTGAATTTTTAGTGAACCAACGTTATTTGTAATTGCCATTTTCAAATTCCTCATTTATAATTCTATTCGTAGCTGCCGGAAAAATACAGATTACAGACCGGATTACGGCAGTTACATCAGTAAAATATATGCAGATAATTTATTTATATTCGGAAGGAGACGGATAGGATATGGCATACTTTCCAATGTACATCAATCTTGAGGGAAAGAAAGTTATAGTTGTAGGGGGAGGTAAGGCTGCACTCAGAAAGATAAATTCGCTTCTCTATTTTGGGGCGAAGATTGCAGTTATAGCACCTAAGGTGTGTGACGAGATAAAGGCGATTAAGGGTATAAATGTACATGAGAGCAATGTTGCGCTGGACATACTGCAGAATGCGGATATAGTGGTTGCAGCCACAAGAAGGGCAGATATCAATGACAAGATAGGTAACTATTGTAAGGCCCAGGGCATTATGGTGAATGTGGCTGACAACAGGGAACTCAGCAGTTTCCTGTTTCCGGGCGTCATTGTCAGAGGTGATCTGGTAGTAGGAGTCACCACTGGAGGGAACAGCCAGGCTGTATCAAAACAGATCAGGAACATGATCGACAGGATGATACCGGAGGAGTACGATGTGCTCACAAGAAAGATGGGAGCGTACACAGAGCTTGCGAATGTGAATATTAAGAGTCCCGCACTTCGTGAGGAAGCTCTTGACGAGCTTGTCAAGGTGGCGCTTTCCAACAAATGTGTCCTTGATGACAAGAAGGCAAACAAGGTTCTTGACAAATATTATCGTGAGGATGCGGCCAGAAGAAATTCACAATAACCATGGGTATCTGTCGTTTATCACGATTTTACAATAAAAAACAGGCATGCATGTGCATATTTGTGGATATTTGCACTTGAATTATCTGATAATTATGATACAATAAATACGATTGTTATAGTATGAGCATGAGAGTGGGCTTCGGTCCACTCTTAATTATTGTTATAGGAAAGGTGGTCATATTACGAAGAGAGCGGATATTGAAGCGAAGACGGTTGAACTGGTAACTCCTATCATAGAGGCCAACAACCTGGAACTTGTGGACGTTGAATACGTTAAGGAAGGCAGTGATTATTACCTGAGGGTGTACGCAGATAAGGAAGGCGGCATCACGATAAATGACTGCGAGATAGTGAACAGAGCACTGGGAGACCTGCTTGACAAGGATGATTATATAGACGATGCCTATATACTGGAAGTCAGCTCTCCGGGACTCACAAGGCCACTCAAGAAAGAGAATGATTTCAAAAGAAGTATTGGCAAGCTTGTGGAGATAAAGACATTTGCAAAGGTGAACGGAGCTAAAGAATTTGAGGGAATCCTCAAGGCTTATGATGCCGATACAGTTACTATAGAGTATGAAGATGAGACAGAGATCGTGGTATCAAGAAAAGATATTTCTATGATACGACTTGCATTTGTATATTAGAATTAGAATAGGAGGATAAAAAGGTGTCAGAGATCATTGAAGCATTAAACCAATTGGAGAAGGAGAGGAACATAAGCAAAGATGTACTCCTTGAGGCGATAGAGAGATCGCTGAAGACAGCCTGCAAGAAGGATTTTGATACAGATGAGAATATAACAGTATCACTTGACAGAGAGACCGGTGAGTGTCATGTATATGCTGCCAAAGAGGTTGTTGAGGAAGTTGAGAATCCTGCATGCCAGATATCACTTGAGCAGGCAAAGATGATCAGCCGTCACTATGAGATTGGTGATACAGTAAACGTTGAGATCACCACAAAGAATTTTGGAAGAATTGCTGCACAGCGTGCTAGAAACGTCATTGTCCAGGCTATCAATGAGAACGAGAGAGCTGCTATATATGACCATTTCCATATGAAGGAGAGAGACGTTGTCACAGGAGTTGTTCAGAGACAGGTCGGAGACAGTGTGAATGTAAGCCTCGATGACAAGACAGAAGCGCTCCTTAAGCCATCAGAGATGATCGAGGGCGAGAAGTACGAGAGAGGCGACAGGATTAAGCTCTATGTCACTGAGGTAAAGAAGACAAACAGGGGACCAAAGATAACAGTGTCAAGAACACATCCTGAGCTTGTAAAGAGACTCTTTGAGAAG
>OGXW01002232.1_pt1 | contig 13930 bp, 10 predicted proteins | sample 1576341 | NCBI WGS metagenome assembly OGXW01 (sample SAMEA3541592, study PRJEB24748) | human gut metagenome | biome: human gut; feature: human-associated habitat; material: faeces | place: China | collected 2012
TTTTCAGGAACTCTGCCACTTTCTCGGCATTTCTGCAGTGGCGCTCCACGCGCAGGTGCAGGGTCTCCAGACCGACATTCGTCAGGAATGCATTCTGCGGGGACTGGCACGCTCCCATATCACGCATCAGCTGCGCGGTTGCTTTTGTGATATACGCTTTTTTACCGAATTTCTGCGTATAAATCACGCCGTGGTACGATTCGTCCGGTGTAGTAAGGCCCGGGAATTTGTCTGCATGCGCATCCCAGTCGAAGTTTCCGGAATCGACAATCGCTCCGCCGAGCGCCATTGCATGGCCGTCCATGTATTTTGTGGTGGAATGGGTGACAATATCTACACCGAACTCGAACGGACGGCAGTTGATCGGGGTTGCAAAGGTGTTGTCGCAGATCATCGGAACGCCGTGCTCATGTGCAAGTTTAACAAACTTGTCAATGTCAAGTACAACACCTGCCGGGTTGGAAATCGTCTCGGCAAAGACAGCTTTGGTGTTCGGCTGGAATGCTTTTTCCAGCTCATCTGCCGGCGCATCCTGGTCCACGAGGGTAGTCTCGATGCCGAATCGTTTTAAGGTAACGGCGAGCAGGTTGGAGGTTCCTCCATAAACCTTTGCCGCGCAGACAACGTGGTCGCCTGCCTCACAGATGTTGGTAACAGCAAGCATCGTTGCCGCCTGGCCGGAAGATGTGAGCATGGCTGCCACGCCGCCCTCCAGATCGCAGATTTTCTGTGCTACGACGTCGTTCGTCGGGTTCTGCAGACGGGAATAGAAATATCCCTCTTCCTCCAGATCGAACAGTTTTCCCATTTCCTCGCTGGTTGCATATTTGAATGTTGTGCTCTGGTAAATCGGAAGTACACGCGGCTCACCGTTTTTCGGCTGCCATCCTCCCTGTACACAGATTGTGTCCTGGCTGTATCCCATAATTTTTCTCCCTTCTGTAAGTGAAACCGGTCCACCGGGCCGATTTCTGCTGTGCTCAGCGCCATAATAATACCCCCACCCGGGATGCCCGGGCGAGGGTATCACTTTTTCCTATTATAACTCTGTTTGTTCTTTCCTGCAACTATATGCGCACAGATTTAGGAGAGATATTCATCCACATATTTCTGGATATTGGAAGCATTCACAATCTTCTGCGCCTGGCCGTCCTCCACAACGAGAAGAGTCGGTGCCTGCATGATGCCGTACTGTGCGGCAAGATCCGGGTGACGCTCTGCGTCGATCACCTCATACTGCTCCTCGGCGAGCATTTCTTTTGCCATTTTGCAGTTCGGGCAGGTGCTTGTCGTGAACAGGTACATGCCGTCTTCCTCGATTTTATCTGCTGCTGCAGCGGCTTTCGGCTCTTCTTTTCCAGCGGCCTGCTCTGCCAGTTTCTCTGCTGCGCCGTACGATTTCATTTTCTGCTCCGGCGATTTGGAGTGGATGATATCATATACAGTTCTGTTCTTGTACTCCTGGCGTTTTCCGTCGTTCCAGTTCTTGACCGGACGATAATATCCCGTGATACGGCTGTAAACCTCTGCCTCTTTTCCACAGATCGGACATGTAAAATGCTCGCCGGCGAGATAGCCGTCGTTCGCACAGACAGAATACGTCGGGGACAGCGTGTAGTACGGCAGTTTGTAGTTCTCTGCAATCTTCCGCACAAGGGAAGCTGCTGCTTTCCAGTCCGGCAGTTTTTCGCCAAGGAACGCATGGAATACAGTTCCCGAGGTGTACAGCGTCTGCAGATCATCCTGAATATCAAGCGCAGAGAAAATATCCTCGGTATAGTCCACCGGCAGATGGGAGCTGTTGGTGTAGTACGGGGTATCTCCCTCATGGCCTGCGGTCTTGATATCCGGCCATTTTGCACGGTCGTGTTTTGCCAGACGGTATGCGGTCGACTCCGCCGGAGTTGCCTCAAGGTTGTACAGATCGCCGTACTCCTCCTGGTAATCAGAAAGACGCTCTCTCATATGGTTCAGAACTTCTTTCGTAAACTGCTGTGTCTTCGGATCCTCCAGACCCTTTCCGAGCCATGCGGCATTTAAGCCGGCCTCGTTCATACCGATCAGACCGATGGTTGAGAAGTGGTTCTCAAACGTTCCAAGGTACCGTTTCGTATATGGATACAGTCCCTCGTCCAGGAGGCGGGTAATGACCTCACGTTTCGTCTTTAACGAACGTGCAGCAATATCCATCATATGATCGAGACGGCGGTAGAACTCTTTCTCATCTTTGGACTGATATGCGATACGCGGCATATTGATAGTGACAACGCCGACCGATCCGGTGCTCTCGCCGGAACCGAAGAATCCGCCGGTTTTCTTTCGAAGCTCACGCAGATCCAGGCGGAGACGGCAGCACATGGAGCGCACGTCGCTTGGTTTCATATCGCTGTTGATGTAGTTGGAGAAGTACGGGGTACCGTATTTTGCAGTCATTTCGAACAGCAGACGGTTATTCTCCGTATCGGACCAGTCAAAATCGGATGTGATGGAGTAGGTCGGGATCGGGTACTGGAAGCCTCTTCCGTTGGCATCTCCCTCGATCATCGTCTCGATGAACGCTTTGTTGACCATATCCATCTCTTTTTTACAGTCTTTGTACTTGAAGTCCATCTCCTTGCCGCCGACGATCGCCGGAAGCTCCGCGAGGTCATCCGGTACGGTCCAGTCGAGTGTGATGTTGGAGAACGGTGCCTGGCTTCCCCAGCGGCTCGGTGTGTTGACGCCGTAGATAAACGCCTCGATGCACTTCTTCACTTCGCCGTAGCTTAAGTTGTCCACTTTGACGAACGGCGCCAGATACGTATCAAATGAAGAAAATGCCTGCGCACCTGCCCACTCGTTCTGCATAATGCCGAGGAAGTTGACCATCTGGTTGCACAGAACCGAAAGATGTCTTGCCGGAGAAGAAGTAATCTTTCCGTTGATGCCGCCAAGTCCTTCTTTGATGAGCTGTTTTAACGACCATCCTGCACAGTAGCCGGTCAGCATCGACAGGTCGTGGATGTGAATATCCGCGTTGCGGTGTGCCTCGGCGATCTCGTCATCATAAATCTCTGATAACCAGTAGTTGGCTGTGATCGCGCCGGAATTGCTTAAGATCAGACCGCCGACAGAATACGTTACGGTCGAGTTCTCTTTGACACGCCAGTCCTCTACTTTTACGTAGCTGTCCACGATCTCTTTGTAGTCTACGATCGTCGATTTCATGTTGCGGATTTTTTCCCTCTGCTTGCGGTACAGAATGTAAGCTTTTGCCACTTCTGCGTAGCCGCACTGGATCAGCACGTTCTCCACGCTGTCCTGAATTGCCTCCACTGAAATTTTTCCGTCTTTGATCTTGGACTGAAAGTCCGCTGTTACGCGCAGTGCCAGCATCTGAAGCATGTCATCGCTGAACTGCATATCTTTTGCGCCGAATGCTTTTCCAATCGCATCGGTAATCTTTTTCATCTGGAACTCTGCAATCGTTCCGTCTCTCTTTTCTACCTGAAACATGGAATCCCTCCTGTTAATTCAACCGTTTCTGCAAGGCCTTTTTAAGGTTCCACTCTTTGCAGTGTCTGAACCATATGATAGCAGAGCATGTTTCTCCCGTCAATAGTAAAAAGTACCATATCTAGTGTAAAATTTTCTAACATCACTAGATATGGTACTTTTACTTGTATTCTGTCCCTTCCATTTTTCGGCGCTGTACGGCGCTTAAAGGGATGTACTGCCGTTTTTAAGCCCGCTTGCCATACCTCTATACCCTCGGATAGATATCCTTCGGTACATAGGCTTTTACGCGGATGCCTTCCGGCAGATATTCTTCTTCGAGCAGAATTCCGTATCCGCGGATCAGTGAAATCGTTCCCGCCTTATCGTACGGATAGAGGCGCTCGATATAGATTTTTCCCTCCATCATCCACGAGGAGAGTAAATTTTTGAGGTCTTCGAGTCCCTGTCCTGTTTTGGCAGAGACCGCAAGGCTCGCGTCTGCCCGGAAATCTTTTACAACCACCGGGGCAAGAAGCTTATCCTGCTTGTTCAGCAGGGTGGCGATCTTTTTGTCCTCAACTTTCAGTTCCCGCAGCGTATCGTACACGACCTGCATCTGCAGCTCCATCTGCGGATTTGACGTATCCACAACGTGGAGAATATAGTCGGCATACCGTGCTTCCTCCAGCGTACTGCGGAATGCATCGATCAGATGATGTGGCAGCTTATTGATAAATCCAACCGTATCGGTCAGCAGGATTTCCTGTCCATCCGGAAGGGTCAGTGACCGCGTCGTCGTATCCAGCGTGGAAAACAGCATTGCATCTGCCAGAATTTCCGATCCTGTCAGTGCATTTAAAAGACTGCTCTTTCCCGCTGACGTATAGCCTACGAGCGCCGCTACCGGGATTTTGGAACGTTTTCTGCCTTCACGAAGGAGCTCTCTGTGCTGGCGTACTTCCTCAAGCTCACGTTTTAACTGCGTAATACGCGTGCGGATCAGGCGCCGGTCGGTTTCCAGCTTTTTCTCTCCCGGTCCTCTCGTACCGATTCCGCCGCCGAGACGGGAAAGCGATGTGCCAAGGCCGGAAAGTCGGGACGCACGGTACTTTAACTGGGCCAGCTCAACCTGGATTTTACCCTCGCTGCTCACGGCGCGCGCCGCAAAGATATCCAGGATCAAAAGCGTACGGTCCATGATCTTGCATTCCAGTGCTTCCTCCAGCCCTTTTAACTGGATCGAGGAGAGCTCATCGTCGCAGATGATGCCCGTCGCATCGCAGGCGCGCACCAGAATTTTCAATTCCTCTAATTTTCCTTTTCCGATGTACGTTCCCGGATGAATGGCCTCTCGCACCTGCACCAGGCGGCCCTCCACCTTCGCACCGGCGGTGCTGGCCAGTTCCGCCAGCTCGTCGAGCGATTCTTCTGCGTTTGCGCCGCCGTTTTCCTGTACGCCGACCAGAATCACGCGCTCCTGTTCTTCTCTTAAATCAAACAATCCAACTTCCTCCGTCTGTTATCGGTTCTGGAGAAACGTATTTTCCCGCTGCGCCGCGGTGTTTTCCGGGTATGCTGCCAGAAAATCCGCCATCAGCGACTTCGCGGTATCAAAATCCGCCCGTTTTTCATAGGATACAATCTGGTTGAACAGCAGATTTTCCCGGTCGGAATCCTCTGCCGTTTTGAGTCCTTCCTCGATATACGAGAGTGCACTGTCCGTGTCGTTTTCCGCAAGTGCGCAGAGCGCCAGCCCGTTGTTTGCTGCCGCCGCAAAGCCATCTGTCGAAAGATACGAAGAAAACAGTGCTTTCGCCTCGTCGTTCTGACCATTGGAAAGGTAAACCTCGCCGAGCATTTCCATCGCCGCGCTGCTGCCGTCCTTCATTGCCTTCGAGAACGCTTTGACCGCCTCGTCCTGCTCCTCCAGATAGTAGTATGCGCAGCCGATGTTATAATAATCCTCGGTCGTTTTCGGCTCAATCTTCACTGCCGCTTCGAGGTAACGGTCTCCGTCCGCTTTCATGCTGCTCTCCTGATACAGCTCGTAAATGTCAAGGCAGAGCTGATAGCTCTCCTTCGTCTCCACTGCCGCATCAAAATCCACCTTCGCCTGCTCGTAATTCTTCTGCAGGAAGTACGCGCGTCCCCTAAGGAACAGCGCATCGGCATCGGCCTTTTCTTCCTGAATATTGGTGCAGATCTCAATGGCTCCATCCAGATCTCCGGCCTGTACGCAGGTTTCCGCCTCGTAATACATGACATCGCGCGAAAACTCCGCGTCTTTGTGCTTCATGCTCGAAAGACTGCTCTTGAAAGCCTCTTTTGCCTTGTCATACTCCTGGCTTTTCAGATAAGCGATGCCGAGCGACCGGTAGCTCTCCGCCAGTCGGTCGCCTGCCTTTACGGCTCCCTCCAGCATCGCAATCGACGTTACGTAGTCCTTCTGTTCGAGCGCCTCGATGCCCTTTTTATAAAGCTTTGAATTTTTATTTTCACAGCCGCCAAGCACCATTGCCGCCGCCAGAAAAAAGATTACCAGTCTTTTTTTCATTCTGTCACAAGTCCTTCTTTATGCATCACAGAAACAACCTGGTCTACGTATTTTGCACACGTTGCGTCGTCCGGTGCTTCCACCATGACACGGATCACCGGCTCGGTGCCGCTCTCTCTTACGAGGATGCGTCCGTCATCGCCCAGGGCCTCTGCTACGTCTTCTACTGCTTTCTGTACTGCCGGGTTGGCCTTTGCAGCTGCTTTGTTTGCCACGCGGACATTCTTTAAGAGCTGCGGGTAAATCACTACCTCGGCTGTCAGGGTGCTGAGCGGGAGTTTCTTATCTATCAGCACTTCCATCACCATCAGGGAGGTCAGGATTCCGTCACCGGTCGTCGCGTGCTTGCTGAAAATAATGTGGCCGGACTGCTCTCCGCCGAGAGAATAGCCGTTTGCCATCATGTTCTCGCACACGTATTTGTCGCCGACTGCCGTCTTCTCATACCGGATACCGGCGCGGTCACACGCTTTGTAAAGACCGAGGTTTGACATGATCGTGGTCACAATCGTATCTCCGTTTAACTGGCCTTTTTCTTTTAAGTATTTACCGCAGACATACATGATCAGGTCTCCGTCTACCACATTTCCCAGCTCATCGACAGCGATGCAGCGGTCTGCGTCTCCGTCGTAGGCAAATCCGACATCGAGGTGTTTCTCTCTTACATATTTCTGAAGCTCTTCGATGTGGGTGGAACCACAGCCGCAGTTGATGTTTGTTCCGTCCGGCTCGTTGTGGATCACATATGTCTTGGCGCCGATGGCATCAAACACGCTCTTGGCTACGGAAGAGGCACTTCCGTTGGAGCAGTCGAGTCCGACTCTCATGTTTTTAAAGGATTTTGTCGGAATCGAGATCAGGTGTCCAATGTAGCGGTTCCTTCCGGCTGCAAAATCCACGGTGCGTCCGATGTCTTCTCTCGTTGCGAACGGGATCTTCGGTGTTCCGTCGTCGATGTAGGCTTCGATCTGCGCTTCGATGTCGGCTTCCAGTTTCTGTCCCAGGCCGTTGATGACTTTGATTCCGTTGTCATAGAACGGGTTGTGGCTGGCGGAGATCATAATTCCGCAGTCAAAGTTTTCAGTACGGACAACATAGGAAACGCTCGGGGTGGTCGTTACGTGCAGCAGATAAGCGTCTGCTCCCGATGCGGTCAGTCCTGCTACCAGCGAATATTCGAACATGTAGCTGGAGCGTCTGGTGTCTTTTCCAATGACGATCTGTGCTTTGTGGTCTTTTCCGAAATACCATCCGAGGAATCTTCCCACTTTATATGCATGCTCAACCGTCAGATCAATGTTTGCTTCTCCGCGAAATCCATCTGTTCCAAAATATTTACCCATGGTATGCTCCTTTCCCCTTTCGGGCAGAAAGCGTGTCTGAAATTTTTTGCAATCATTCAAACACGCTTTTTCTGGTTATTCACTCAAATAACAAAATACGTAATTAGTCGTACAGCTTCTCGCTGTATACGCCGTCCGCAATCAGTTTGCGGAATGCTTCTGTTACGGAAGCTTTGTCTTCCTGATACGTTACGCCGAACCACTCTGCGTCGGTCGGAAGAACTTTTACTTCTGCTTTTCCTGCGTGCAGCAGCTCGTCGATGTAGATCGGAAGGAGGTACTCGCCTTTTACATCTCCCTCTTTCTGTGCAGAAAGGAATTCAACAAAGCCTTTCTCCAGAAGATCAATGAACTCCGGCTGCAGTCCCCACATGTTCATGGAAACAAGGGAGTTTTTGTCGATCGGATCAACCGTTCCGTCTTCTTTTTCAACGCCTGCGCCCTCTGCGGTCTTTACGATGTTTTTCGTCTCGTTGACACCGGTCAGGTTTCCGTTTTCATCAACGACGCAGACACCTCTTGTAACACCGCCGTTGTCACTTAAGGTGTTTCCAAGCACGAATCCTGCCATGGAGATCGGCATAACTTCATCCACATCATGCTCCTGTACGAGGTAGTCGTGCAGTTTTACGAACGGATCTTTTCCGTAATAGTCATCAGCATTGATAACAGCAAACGGCTCTTTTACAAGACCTTTGCAGGCAAGAACGGCCTGGCCGGTTCCCCACGGTTTGGTACGGCCTTCCGGTTTTGCAAAGCCTGCCGGCAGATCATCGAGCTCCTGGAATGCATATTCCACCTCTGTGATTTTGCTGATGCGGTTGCCGATGACTTCCTTGAAATCTTTCTCCAGATCCTTGCGGATGATGAAGACTACTTTGTTGAAGCCGGCTTCCAGTGCATCGTGGATGGAATAATCCATGATGATCTCCCCGTTTGGTCCTACTGGCTCAAGCTGTTTGATTCCCTTTCCAAATCTGCTGCCGATTCCGGCTGCCATGATCACAAGTGCTGTTTTCTTCATAGCGTTTTCCCTTTCTCTTTTCCCCTTTTTTCTCTTGTTTATTCTATCAGCAATCGATCCTGTAGACCAATCGTGATTCGCAGCGTTTATTATTATGCTTCTTCCTGCATGCTGCTCAGCTTTGCGGCCTGATCGGCTGCAATCAGACTGTCGATGATTTCATCCAGATCGCCGTTCATGATGGCGTCCAGTTTGTATAAGGTCAGTTTGATTCTGTGATCCGTCACACGTCCCTGCGGGAAGTTGTACGTACGGATCTTCTCGGAGCGGTCTCCCGTTCCGACCTGGCTCTTTCGAAGCTCGGCCATCTCATCGTGCTGTTTCTGCTGCTCTAAGTCGTACAGACGGGCACGCAGAATCTTCAGTGCCTTGTCCTTATTCTTTAACTGTGATTTCTCATCCTGGCAGGAAATGACGATGCCGCTCGGGAAGTGGGTCAGACGGACTGCTGAGTCGGTCGTATTGACACACTGGCCGCCGTTTCCGGAAGCACGGAATACATCGAATTTGTAATCTTTCGGGTCGATCTGTACTTCGACGTCGTCCACCTCCGGCATGATCGCTACGGTCATGGTTGAGGTATGGATTCTTCCGCCGGACTCGGTTTCCGGCACACGCTGTACGCGGTGCGTGCCGCTCTCGTACTTCATCCGGGAGTACGCGCCTGCTCCGTTGATCAGAAGTGTTGCGTCTTTAAAGCCGCCGATTCCGTTTTCATCGGCGCTGGTCAGCTCGGTTTTCCAGCCGCGGCTCTCTGCGTATTTGATGTACATACGGCAGATTTCTGCGGTAAAGAGTGCCGCCTCGTCTCCGCCGGCACCTGCGCGGAACTCTACGATAACGTTCTTGTCATCGTTCGGGTCTTTCGGCAGAAGCAGGACTTTGAGTTCCTGCTCCAGCTCCTCTACGCGTTTTTTCGCATCGGAGAGCTCTTCTTTCAGCATTTCGCGCATCTCTTCGTCGGATTCCTCCTCGAGAAGCATCAGGCTCTCTTCGATGGTCTGTTTCTGTGTTTTATAGTCCTTATATGCGTCTGCGATCGGCTGGAGTTCTGCCTGCTCCTTCATCAGCTTCTGGAACTTCGCCGCATCGGCAGCGACGTCCGGCTCGCTTAACTGATTCAGTACCTCCTCGAGACGCATGAGGATATCATCAAGTTTATCAAACATAAAATGACTGCTCCTTTTTACTGTTTTCGTCTGTTTATGATGTCATTATGGTGTCAAAATTAAAATTCATTTCTGTCAGGGTTTTTTGTGCCAGATACCGGCCACCACGCGGTCCAGGCCTGCCAGATCTTTCAGAACCTGTACATCGGCAAAGCCGTGGGTTTCCATCAGCTCCCGCACTTCATCTCCCTGATCGTATCCAATTTCAAAACAGAGCTTTCCGCCCTCTTTTAAATAGCTTCCTGCCTGCTCTGTAATCTTCCGGTAAAAGACAAGACCGTCCGCACTGCCGTCGAGTGCCATCCGCGGCTCATGGTCGCGCACCTCCGGCATCAGCGTTTCAATCACATCCGTGCGGATATACGGCGGATTGCTTGCGATCACATCGAAGGTTCCCTCGATGTTTTCAAATAAGTTGCTCTTTACGAACGATGCCCGTCCGCCCACCTGTGCGCCGTTCTTTTCCGCAACCTGTAAGGCTTTCTCGGAGAGATCCGCGCCGATTCCCGTGCAGTCCTCTCTCGTCACAAGAAGCGATATGAGGATGCATCCCGAACCGGTGCAGAGATCGAGAATCCGTGCATCTTTTGGAAGGCCGCGGAGCGCTTCCTCCACAAGAATCTCGGTGTCCTGCCGCGGAATCAGTACATGCTCATTCACAAAAAAAGGGATTCCGTAGAACCACGCCTCTCCGGTCAGCTGCTGCAGCGGAATGTGTTCGCCGCGCTTTCTGACCAGCGCTTCGTACTGCTCCTGCTGTTCTTTTGGCATTTCATCTTCACTGTGTACAAAGTAGGTGCTGTGGCTGATCCCGCAGACATGCTCCAGTAAAAGCCATGCGTCCTGCCGGGCTTCCTCCACCCCCTGCTTTTGTAAGTACAGAATAGCGGATTCCAGTGCAGATTTCAAGTTTTTTCTATCGTGCACACTCATCGGTCACGGCTCCTCATGTTCTTTCTTTTCGGTTTTGGCCGGGTACGTATAACCAAAGTTTTCGTTCAGGTACGCTCTCCAGTCAAACACAGCCTCCACAGCGGCGATCGCAACCTCTGCCATCTCGGCATCCGGCTCGCGCGTCGTCAGGCGCTGCAGCATCAGGCCCGGTTTACTGATCAGGTTGACCAGTTTATTGTCACTTTTTCCCGCCAGGCGGATAATTTCATACGAAACGCCCGCGATCACCGGAATGAGAAGCAGGCGGATCACAATTTTCAGCACCGGGGAATCGACCCGGATGAACATGAAAAAGATGATGCTGATGACGATGACGTACATCAGAAAGCTCGTTCCGCAGCGCTTGTGCTCCCGGGAACTCTTTAAGACGTTTTCCACGTTCAGTTCCAGACCGTGCTCAACACAGTTGATGCATTTATGCTCGGCGCCGTGGTACATGAACACGCGCTGAATGTCTTCCATACGGGAAATGGCTGCCAGATAGCCTAGGAACAGTGCCACACGCACAAAGGCCTCTGCCACCGCGGTCAGTGTCGTTCCGGCTCCCGCTTTGTGCAGCAGTTCGGACAGGAAGTACGGCACCATCAGAAAGAGAACGACGGCGATGACAACGGAAAATGTGACGGTTCCGTACATCATCAGCCTGTCTGTCTTTTCTTTTTTCGCTTTCTGCTGCTCCTCTTCCTCTTTCGTCGCCGGCTTTTTCTTTTCCTCCTCCTCGTCCTCATAGAACGAAGCGGAGTACATAAGGGAACTCATGCCAACGATCATCGAATCGGCAAAGCTGAAGACGCCGCGCAGAATCGGAACTTTTAAAAGCCCCTTGTGCTTTGTCAGCGGCCTGTGCTGCTCTACTTTAACCTCAATCTCCCCGTCCGGCCGGCGTACTGCGACGGAATAGTGATCCTTGTTCATCATCATGACGCCTTCCATCACGGCCTGGCCGCCAATATTGGATGATTTCATAATTTACGTTTACCTCCTCAAAGGGGATTTTCTGCATCCGTAACGCAAGAACGGACTGAGATCTTCCAACCTCAGCCCGTTTTTCATCTTGCTTGATTCAATTCTTATTTCATGCCGTATTTCTTGTTGAACTTCTCGATACGTCCACGAGCTGCAGCAGCTTTCTGCTGGCCAGTGTAGAACGGATGGCATTTAGAACAGATCTCAACGTGGATCTCTTTCTTGGTAGAACCTGTTACGAAAGTATTTCCGCAGTTGCAGGTAACAGTTGCCTGATGGTATTCTGGATGGATTCCTTCTCTCATTTTATTCACCTCTTCTTAATATTGTTATCTTCTCAGATTTACTCTGATGATTTCGTATTTCAGGCTGACAAAATCTCATCAACCTTGCACAGCTTTCTCATTGTATCACACAATTTTGAAAATTGCAAGCCTTATACTATTTTTTGTTTTTTTAAAATTTGAATCAGTTCGCCGTTGTTTCTGGTGCGGGCAAACATATTCAGAATATTTTCCACGGCCTCCTCGGATTTCATGCCGTTTAATGCCTTCCGCATATTGTAAACGGCCTCCTGCTCATCCGGTGTCAGAAGCAGATCTTCTCTTCTTGTTCCCGATTTGGCTATGTCGATGGCCGGGAATACGCGGCGTTCCTGCAGTTTCCGGTCGAGCACGAGTTCCATGTTTCCGGTGCCTTTGAATTCCTCGTAAACGACATCGTCCATCTTGCTTCCGGTGTCCACAAGCGCCGTTGCAAGAATCGTCAGGCTTCCGCCCTCGCGCATGTTTCTGGCCGCGCCGAAAAACCGTTTCGGCATGTAGAGTGCTGCCGGATCGAGACCGCCGGAAAGGGTACGGCCGCTCGGCGGAACGGTCAGGTTGTAAGCTCTGGCGAGACGTGTGATGCTGTCGATGAAGATCGTAACGTCTTTTTTACTCTCCACAAGACGTTTCGCGCGCTCAATGACCATCTCGGACACGCGTTTGTGGTGCTCCGGCTGCTCATCAAACGTGGAATAAATAACCTCCACATTGGAGCCCTGGATCGCTTCTTTGATGTCGGTGACCTCCTCCGGCCGCTCGTCGATCAGAAGGATGATCAGATACATCTCCGGGTTGTTCCGCAGGATGGATTTTGCCGCATCCTTCAAAAGCGTCGTTTTTCCGGCTTTCGGCGGGGAGACGATCATGCCTCGCTGGCCCTTTCCGATCGGACTTACAAGATCCACGATCCGCATCGCCATGCTTCCGCCCGGGCGCTCAAGGCGCAGCCGCTCATCCGGGAAGACCGGTGTCATATCTTCGAAATTGCCGCGGCGCATGATCTGGTCGAGCGGCAGATTGTTGACGCTCTTTAAGTATAAAAGGGCGCTGAATTTTTCGGTTGCGGACTTTACTCTCGTGTTTCCACGGATGATATCTCCCGTTTTCAGTCCGAAACGGCGGATTTGGGACGGGGAAACGTAGACATCGCTGTCGCCCGGCATATAGTTGTCGGAGCGGATAAATCCAAATCCGTCCGGCATGACCTCGAGGATGCCGCAGGCCTCCTGGCCGCTGTCGAGCGTGCTGGTTTCCTGACGCGGTTCCTGTCTCGTCTCTGGTCTTGCTTCCTGATGCAGCGGCTCCTGTCTCATTTCCTGCCCTGCTTCCTGACACGGCTCCTGTCTTTGCTCTTCCTCACGGTTATTCTGATTATAATTCCGTGGTTCCTGAAATCTACGCTCATTGAAACGCGGTGCTCTTGGACGGTACTCCTGGCGCTCTCCGTTTTCACTGCGCTCTTCCCGGCGGACATACCGCGGTCTCTGGTACGGGCGCGCGGTGCCGTTTTCCGAGGTTTCCCGATTCTGGCGCTCCATACCGTCCTCCCGCTTTTCCTGCGGTTCCTGATTCTGATCCTGTACAGTTTCCGTCTTTTTTTCCTCTTTTAGAACCGTCGGCTCTTCCATGTTTTTCTGGTTTTCTTTCTGATCTTCTTCCAGCATCCGCTCAATCAGCGCTTCTTTCCGCAGGGTGGAAATCCCCTTCATGTTTCTGGATTTTGCCAGCGCTTTCAGCGTGCTCAAAGGCAATGACTCATACTTTTCTCTTGTCATACCATTTTTCCTCTATCTATTCTCTATTTGATTTTCGGTTCTGTTTGGAGTTTTTAAGATATTTGATGCGCGAATATTTTTGCTGCAATTATTTAGAATCTGATTTTTGTCATTTTATTGCTGTGGATTTTTCTGCGGTTAGTGGGACTCGAACCCACACGCCGAAAGGCACAGGAACCTAAATCCTGCACGTCTGCCAATTCCGTCATAACCGCATATTATTTTTTCAAAAAAGAAAAACCCCATAGAAAACCTCCATGGGCGTTTTCTATGGGTTATTTAGTGAAGCATCGGGGATTCGAACCCCGGACAACTTGATTAAAAGTCAAGTGCTCTACCGAC
>OGXW01002234.1_pt1 | contig 13922 bp, 14 predicted proteins | sample 1576341 | NCBI WGS metagenome assembly OGXW01 (sample SAMEA3541592, study PRJEB24748) | human gut metagenome | biome: human gut; feature: human-associated habitat; material: faeces | place: China | collected 2012
TATTTATCAATCTTCCACCAATGGCAGCCCTCTACATTTCCCCATGCAGCCTTATTGTTAGAAGCATTAAAGGTCGTTCCATATAATGCACTGTAGGTTTTTGACCCTAACAATTCGTTTTTATAGGTTGGACCTGTATATGTTCCGCTTGCTGTATGCTTGTAGAAGTTTATGGTCTGCGTGTAGCTGTTTGGGTAGTAATACAGTGAAAAGGTCTTATCGCCTGTTACTGTCCATCCGCTATTGCAGTCTCTGCTCTTTTTGGAATAGCCTGTGGGAGCTGTGGTATAAGCTGGTGTATATGCGGTGCCATATTTTTTTCTCACAGTTTCTGTTTTAAATGGTTTGCTATCATATTTTCCAGTAGATACATTGTATTTGTAATGATTTAAGGTCATTGTATATGTGTTTCTGGCTATATAATAGTTAAAATGATTTACTGTGTACGACTTATAATCACCATTTGATATGGTAAAATCATATGCGTCTGTACGACTGCCATCATGACTGGTGTTAATATAAAAATATGAGCTGTCATACTGATTAGCTACATAATTGGTATCCGGGCTTATGGTCTTTGTTGCAAGAGGTTTTACCTGTCCAGTACCATCACCTACTGAATATTTCACAGTGGAGGTTTTTGCACTGCCATAATTGCCCGATGTATCTTCTATGTACACGTTGGTATTGACATTTATGCCGGTGAAATAGTACAAGCCTTCACTGTTTCTTCCACCACTGTTAATACTCTCTCGTTCTGTTTCCCAGAGGAAACCACTACTTTCACCGACTTTCATGCTCGGACCATCTTTGTTGTAGCTGCGGTCTATTCGCATATAATACCATTTGTCATCACTGTCCTTGTGCCAGCCAGTACACATAGCTCCTGAATTGTCAAAAACAAAATAGCCATGTGGGTCAGATGCAGCAGCAGATTCATTGTTTGTTCTGGTCCATACCCATGTATTCCTGTAAATAATGCCTAATTCATTTGTATAATAGTAAACACCATCTACTTTTATCCATTGCATATATGGCGACCAGTACCTATCAATTGTTGGATGTTTATACAGGAACGCATAATAAAGTTCACTACCTTTTTGAAGTTTCATCCAGTAGGCTGTCACATCACCACTTGCATCCAAATATCCTGTATATGTGTAACCTTTTGCTGCATACCAGTCTATCCATGATTGCCAGGTGCCATCTGTGCTATCATTTGGAGCATCTGAAAGACAATATTCCATAGTGCTAGGTGATACAATACTGCATCCGTTATCATGCGCTTCTACATCAGTAGGTTTTAAAAAAAACACACCCAGTACAACAAATGCGATAACGGATGCTCTTGCAATGAACGATTTTTTACTCATATTCATCATCCTCTCTATTTAGTTTTCTTGTTAAATAAAATTAATTGGTAATTGGTACCATATGATATTTTGTTAAAATAACATCTTTTGCATCATCATAATTTCCCACGAGTTCTGTGCTCCAATCATCATATGTCCATGTAGAATCAGGAGTCATAATTACATCTGCAAATTCCTTATCTAACGCACTTCTGGTTCCCTCTGGCGATTGAAAACATGTATAATATCCCCACCATCCATTACCTAAATCAAGCCACTGGTCAAATGGTCCATATGGACATAAGTTCTGAGCAGGAGCTTCTGGCTCTGGTTCCGGTGCTGGTGTCTCTGCTGGTGTCTGTGCAGGAGTATTTGTTGTTGTCTCTGCCGGTGCCTGTGTTGCAGAATCATTCTTTGTTCCAGCATCCTTGCTGTCAGTCTTTGATGCAGAATCCTTGGTGCTGCCTGTTGAGTCAGTCTTTGCGTCTGCTTTATCAGACTTTGTCTTATCTTCCTTTGCTACAACCTCTGTGTCTGTCTCTGTGTTGTAAACAAGCTCTGCGCCCTCTGTGCCCTCCTCTGTCTCAGTCTCTGCTACAACTGCCTTTGTCTCAGTGCTTACTTCTGCTACAGCTTCTGTATCAGCAGACTGTACTTCTGCTGTCTCTTTGCCACAGCCTGCAAGCATTGCGGCGGTCATTGTTAATGCTAATAATGTGATGATTAACTTGTTTTTCATTTAAATATCCCCCTCTTATTTTTCCCTTTGAAATGATGTTGTTATCATAGCATAGGAGCCCTTATATTACAAATTGTAAATTGGAATTCGCATGGCGATTTGCCATAAAAGAAAAAAGATAATTAATATATACACCTTTTATCACTTTATTTCAAGTATAATTTGATACTGCAAAATGTTCGACATGTTTTTAGTATCTAATTAACTAATCAAGTACAAAAAGTCCCAAAATCCGTTATAACAAAAAACATATCATTAAAAATCACAGGGAAACAATTCCCTGTGACCATCAATTAACCATTTATAGGAACCTCGTACCCTGCCGCTTTCATTTTCTCAACAAACTCATCCTCTGAGATGCCAAGCTTTTCTGCGCCTCGGTGAATTCCATAATCTCCCTCACCTACACTTTTCAAGATTTCAGTTTCTCGACCACGAAGCAAACCTTCCTCACGACCACGGAGCACCCCCTCTTCGCGGCCACGTGACAAGCCCTCCTCTCGGCCACGGAGCAAACCCTTATTTTCAGCTTCCTCTCGTTCCAGCTCTATCTGTCTCTCAAATGTAAAATCTAAGTTTGTCACCTTTGCTACCTCCTCCCTGCGGGCAATTAGGAAATCCCTCATTATATCTTCATTGATGCATCTGTCTATTGCTTTCTCAATCGCTTCATCCAGATTGACATTTTCATCTTTGTAGTAATACCTGACATACTCAATGAAAATCATGTAGTCCTTGAGAAAAGCACATTTATCTAATAGCTCATTATTGTTGCCTTTATTTACATTATACACCATACACTTAAGTTCTAGTTGTGGTTCATCAGTTTTCTTTTCAAAACAATCTGATAACTTATACTCATATTGTTCTGGCTGATTTTCATTGCCATTATAGAAAACTGCAAATTTAGGTGTTGGAATCTTCGCCAGTGAATGGCCAAACAGGTTTAATCTCTGCTTCTTCACATATCTCTCTAAATGATTTGCCACATAGATAAGATTCCTAAGCGGCATATTAGGACACACTGTCGACTGATGCTCATAGAGGCTTAGACTTGAGTCAAGCACAAACGAAGCATCATTTCTAACTGTCAGTGATATTCCTTTTTCCAATGTGCACATCTCTACATCATCCGGATTAGTATAATCAGAACCATTAAGCGCATTATATAATGCTAACGCATTCTTCTTATCCTCCATAAGCATACTAAACACATCACTCTTGTACTCTCTGTTACCTTCCATATGTAACCCTCCTTATGTTTTCTGAGTGAATTACAGATGAAGGAACATATATATCTAGCAACAACCATACATTTGCTATGTATGTACTATTCATTTACTTTACATAACAGCCTTTCATATTCCGAAATTCACTCTTTAATTGTTTGTCGTATTTAAAAGCATGAATTTCTGAATCATATATGTATTTACATGTCCTAGATTTGAGTGCTTTATGCACTGGAAATGAAATATATGCTTTGAGATTATATTATCATCATAAAAATATCTGTGCAACAAAAACTGCAAAAATGTTCGACATGTTTTTAGTATCTAATTAACTAATCTAGTACAAAAAATCCAAAAATCCGTTATAACAAAAACATGTCATCAAAAAAACACCTCCCAGAATATCTGGAAGGTGTCTTATTAAGCTATTTATAATCCAAACAAGAATTAATCCTGTACGTATGGCATAAGAGCAACGTGACGTGCACGCTTAATAGCTACTGTAAGAGCTCTCTGATGCTTTGCACAGTTTCCTGTGATACGGCGTGGAAGGATTTTTCCTCTCTCAGAGATGTATCTCTTTAATTTGTTTGTATCCTTATAATCAATGACATTATCTTTGCCACAGAAAACACATACTTTTTTTCTTCTACGCATTGGTCTTCTCTTCATTGAAGAACCTTCAGCTGTCTTATTGTAAGCCATGTCTTACCTCCTTAAATATTTGCCCAAGGGCAACTCTTAGTTAAATGGTAATTCTTCGTCGATTCCACCAGGAATATTCATGAATCCGTCACTAGCCTGACTAGGTGATGGTCTGTCTGCTGGTACGAAACCACCATCTGAACCTGCTGAACCTTTACTCTCTGCAAATTCAACATTGTCCACAACTACGTCTGTAGTGTAAACCTTCTGACCATCTCTGTTTGTATAACTGCCAGTCTGAATACGGCCTTCAATAGCGAATTTTGTTCCCTTACGTCCGAATCTCTCGAAAAACTCTGCTGTCTTGCCAAAAGCTACGCAACTAATGAAGTCTGCTGTCTGAGCATCACCATCTCTTTTAAAACGACGATCAACTGCAATTGTAAATCTTGCAAGTGCTGACTGACTGTCCCCCTGTGAATAACGGACTTCTGCGTCTCTTGTCAAGCGTCCCATAAGTATTACTCTATTCATAATACAATCTCCTATTTCTTATTCTATGCCTCGTCTTTTCTAACGCATAAGAAACGAAGAACATTGTCCATAATACGAACGTCCTGCTCAAGTAATGCTGGAGCTGTTCCCTCAGCCTCGAACTGGATGAAGTAGTAGAAGCCTTCTGTCATGTGCTGAATCTCGTAAGCTAATTTCTTCTTACCCTGCTCCTCAACTTCTGTTACAGTACCACCGGCACGTACGATGTACTCTTTTGCCTTCTCTACTGTAGCTGTTCTCGCATCATCTTCGATCTTTGCACTAACAACGAGTGCTAATTCATATTTGTTCATGCGAATTTACCTCCTTTTGGTCTCTGGTCCATGGTCATGCCATGAACAAGGAATTTAATATATCACGAAAATAGATGATACCATGTATCTGGCAACTTTGCAAGCCTTTATTCGCAATTTATTCTGCTTTTTTCTTCAAACCTCTGTCATTTTTTTCCACAAGCTTTCTCGGCACCATCACCATATGACCACAGCCCATGCATTTTAATCTGAAATCTGCGCCGACTCTAAGGATTTCCCACTCAGCGCTGCCACATGGGTGAGGTTTTTTAAGCTTCACGATGTCGCCAACGGCATACTTATCCATACACTATTTCCTACTTTCTTATTTCTCTATTTATTATATCTTTCTATTTATTAGCATAATGTTTTAGCCCTGAAGATTTTCACAAAATAAATTCCTTCAGGCTTCCCATGCTAAATCTGAATTTGCGAAAAAACCTTTCCCAGCCCCTCCTGTATCAGCAGGTCTGCCTTAGAATCCTGGGGTGTAGCCGACTTATTGATGAGCACCAGCTTATTGCCCCTATAGTAATCTATGAGCCCTGCTGCCGGATAGACTGCCAGCGATGTTCCGCCTATTATCAGCATATCCGCATGGCTTATGTAATAGACCGCATCCTCAATGGTTTTCTGGTTTAAGCCTTCCTCATACAATACCACATCTGGTTTTACCGTACCACCACATTTTGGACAGACCGGCACACCTGTTGAGTGCAGTATATCCTCAGCACTCATAAACTCATAGCACCTCTCACAGTAGTTTCTGAGCACACTGCCATGAAGCTCCATAACATTTTTGCTGCCCGCCTTCTGATGAAGTCCGTCTATATTCTGCGTGACAACCGCCTTGACTTTTCCTGCCTTTTCGAGCTCTGCCAGCTTTATATGGGTTATATTGGGCTCTGCATCAAGACAGAGCATCTTGTCCCTGTAAAACCGATAAAATTCCTCCGGCTTCTGCCTGTAAAAGCTATGACTTAAAATCGTCTCCGGCGGATAGTCATACTTCTGGTTGTAAAGTCCGTCTACGCTTCTGAAATCCGGGATTCCACTCTCTGTGGACACTCCTGCGCCGCCAAAAAATACTATATTATCTGATTCCTCTACCCATTTCAGAAATACCGCTATATTGTCACTCATTTTCTGCCCCATCCTTTCATATTTTATATAAAAACATATTCTAAAGGTTCTATGAAAAAATTCCGTTTCAAAAAATCTATTTTATTTTTTTCACTTCCTATTATAACTGTTTTTTCCGTTCTGGGAAGTTCATACTTTGTGAATGAGAGTTTTGAGGATTTTCTTGAAGAACAGTTTATATCCGAGGTTACATCGGATGCGTTGTCTCTGCACTACTCATTGAAAGACCCTGCTGCGTATGGTATCGACACAGATAGTCTGTATACGGAAGGTACATATCTTCCTGCTTGGAGCATGGATAATTCTACCGACGTCAATAGTTCAGCGGACTCTATTGGTTCCACAAATGCTGCACAATCTACAAGCCCAGCTCTGGATAAACTAAAAAAATACCCTCGTATTCTATTATCTAAAGAACAAAAACTAGAATACGACATCCTGCTCCAATACCTCACTCTGGAAAACAGCCTCTTACAATACGAATTATACTCTGAACCTCTCGGTATCTCAAGTGGTGCCCACTGCCAGATGCCGATTCTCCTATCCGAGTATGACTTTAACTGCAAGGAGGACATTGATATGTATTTTAAAATCCTAAGTGACCTCCCCGGATATTTCGATGGAATAATGCTTTTTGAGACCGCAAAGGCTGACGCAGGGCTTTTTATGTCCGACAACCTCTGCGTGGATGTAATCAACCAGTGTGAGGATTTTGAGAACTCTTCCCTCCTAATCGACAGCTTCGCAAACCGCATCAATGAGCTTGACAGCCTGTCCGATTCAGAAAAATCAGATTACATAGAGGAAAACAATGCTATCGTGTCAGACCTCATCAAGCCTGCCTACACCAGGCTTGCCTCTGATTTGACCGCCCTTCTGGGACGTGGACGCAACTCTCTGGGGCTTTATTATGCCGTTAATGGCTGTGACTATTACGAGCTCCTGACTCAGAAATACACTGGCTCAGACAAATCCGTAGATGATTTATTTGAGGAAATTGCAGACGAACGCAGGGAAAATCTTGATGCTATTTCAGAATATATGTCCCGGAATAATGTAAAGGACTCCCTCTCCGGCGTCTCAGATTTTGGCAGTGACATGAAGTCAAATCCAGCTGAAGTGCTGGATTATCTACAAACTGCCATCAAAGATGACTTTCCTACTGTTGATAACTTTTGCTATACCGTCTCTGCTGTGGATAGTTCCCTGTCTGATGGGCTGGCACCTGCTTTTTACATCACGCCGCCCTGGGATGACCACAGCAGCAATAAAATTTATGTCAACAGTGCGAGTACTTATCCCGACATCCAGTTTTTTACCACCCTTGCCCACGAGGGCTTTCCGGGACATCTATACCAGAATGTCATGTCCTATGAATACGGGCTTGAGCCTTACCGCTGCCAGTTGGGCTTCGACGGCTACACAGAGGGCTGGGCTGCATATGTAGAGTTTTTATCCTACAAATATGCCGGCCAATATGCAGGAATTGATGATGAGACCATTGATTTTCTGCAAAACGAGGCCGCTGCCTCCCTAAGTCTCTACGCAAGCACGGATATAGGTGTGAATTATTATGGCTGGGACTACGCTGCTGTGGAAAATTTCTGGGCTGACTATGGCATTAATGACCCTGATACCCTGCTGTCCATCATGGATCTGGTTATCTCTGATCCTGCCAATTACCTCAAATACTATGTGGGTTATCTGGAGATAGAAGATATAAAGAGCCAAAAGGAAGCCCAATATGATGACTTCTCTCTCAGCTCTTTTCATAAGACCCTGCTTGATATCGGGCCTGCTCCATTTAATATTATCGAAAAATATTTTGATGATTTTTACTCTAGCAGCTGCTTATAGATGTCTCTCTTGCTTACACCCCTGTCTTTTGCCACCATTTTCATGGCTTCCTTATGGTCTACTCCCTGGTTCTCATAGTAGGCCATATGCTCTTCCAAAGGCATATTCTCCCAGCTCTGCTGCTTTTCCTCTATGACTTCGCTTCTGCTCCTGCCACAGATGACCAGCACATATTCACCTCTTGGCTCATGCTCCTTTGAGTATTCCAATAGCTCTGAAAATGTAGTCTGCATTTTCTCCTCATGCTTTTTGGTGAGCTCCCTGCAGACTGTCAGCTCCCTGTCGCCGATACCATTCATCAGCTCAGTAACTGTTCTGATCAGGCGGTGAGGTGCTTCATATATTATGATGGTCCTGGTCTCATTTTTGAGTTCATCTATAATAACTGCACGCTCTTTTTTATCCCTTGGCAAAAAGGCTTCAAATGCAAATCTTCTGGTTGGTCTGCCCGACATGGTAAGTGCCGTTATACATGCCGCAGGTCCTGGAAGGGATGTGACAGGAACGCCCTCCTCATAGCAGATTCTGACTATATCCTCGCCGGGATCAGAAATGCCAGGTGTCCCGGCATCTGTTATAAGTGCTATGTTTTTGCCTTCCTTGAGCTTTGCCACAAGCTGATAAGCTTTTTCTATCCTGTTAAACTCATGATAGCTTGTCATGGGGGTCTTTATGTCAAAATGATTCAAAAGCTTTATAGAGTTCCTCGTGTCCTCTGCCGCTATTAAATCCACCTCTTTGAGCGTTTTTAGCACCCGGTATGTTATATCCTCCAGATTTCCAATGGGAGTCGCACATAAATATAAGGTTCCTGTCATTCTGTTCTCCTAATATCCATATATTTTGTAGATTTCGTCTGTGTACACATTTACATCCTTGTATACAATCAATGGTTTTTCCACAGTTAGTCTGCTCTTACCGCCCTTATAGCCCTCGATTAAAACCATATTGGGCTCCTTGTCCACATAAGGGTGAACCAGTCTCATCCGCTTTGGCTCGATTTTGTACTGTACCATGAGGCTGAATATCTCTGCCAGTCTGAAGGGTCTGTGAACCATGTAAAATCTGCCGTTCTGCTTCAAAAGCCTTGAGCTTTCCCTGATTATATCCTCCAGATTGCAGCAGACCTCGTGGCGCGCAATGGTCAGGGCATCATCAGGATTTTTTATTCCGTGCTGCTCTATCATGTAGGGCGGATTGGTAGTTACCACTTCAAAGGAGTCCCTGCCAAACTGATCTGATGCAGTCTTTATGTCTCCCTCCACTATGTCTATCCTGTCCTCAAGCCCATTATATCTTACACTTCTCATAGCCATATCCGCGCTGTCAGGCTGTATTTCAAGGCCTGTCAGGTGGGCTGCCCCGGTCTTTGCTGCCATAAGAATAGGTATAATACCTGTTCCCGTGCCTAAATCCAGCACTCTCTCGCCTCTTTTTGCTCTGGCAAAACCAGACAAAAGCACAGCATCTATGCCGAAGCAGAAGCGTTTTGGATCCTGAATTATGAAATAGCCATTGCACTGCAAATCATCGAGACGCTCGTTACTGTGTATCAGACTGCTGTCTGTTTGTATTTCTATTTCCGTTGTCATTGCGTTTTCCCTTATAGCGACTGCGTCTGTTCTTGTTGTAGTGGTTTCTGTTGTCATTCTGCCTGTTGTCGTTTGGTCTGTTGTCGTTTGGTCTGTTATCATCTGTTCTTTCCATATCCGATGATTTCTGTTCAAACTGCTGGTTATTTTCCCTTACAGCATTGGCATTATCCCTTTTATCATATTCTTTTTTCTCGTAGTCTTTTCTGTCATAGTCGCGATTCTCATTTGAACGCCTGCTGCTATTGCGAAATGTATCATCACCATTGTTTCTCTGGCGGTTCCTGTTTTGATTATTGCCGCGGTTTCTTGGCTTTGGCTTCTCCTCTGCCACCTCATCGTTGTCCTCTAAGCCCTCAAGCTCTTTAAGCTCCTCAGCAGTAACCTTTACATCCTTCCTGCGTCCCGGAGTGAACTTTAAATCATCAACAGAGAACTCTCTCATTTCCTTCTCGTCGCCATTCTCAACAAGCACCTTGACATTCTGTCTTAAGACATTCAAGCTCTTTACCTCGCCTCTGGTACCATCTCTGCTGACCACGATATCTCCAACATTTGGCATTCTGCTGTTTAAGTACTCATAGGTCTCCTGCTCGTTCTTTAAGCAGCACATGAGTCTTCCACAGACACCTGATATCTTGGTAGGGTTGAGGGACAGGTTCTGCTCCTTTGCCATCTTGATTGAAACCGGCACAAAGTCAGACAGATAAGACTTACAGCAGAGCTCTCTGCCACATATGCCCAGTCCGCCCATCATCTTGGTCTCATCTCTCACACCAATCTGGCGAAGCTCGATTCTGGTTCTGAATACTGCTGCCAAATCCTTTACCAGCTCTCTGAAGTCGATTCGTCCATCCGCTGTAAAATAAAATAAGAGCTTGTTGTTATCAAAGGTGTATTCTGCATCCACAAGCTTCATCTCAAGCCCATGCCTGATTATCTTCTCCTTGCAGATTTTGAAGGCCTCTTTTTCTCTCTCCCTGTTGTGCTCAACATTTTTCTCATCCTCATCTGTTGCCACTCTGATAACAGGCTTTAGCGGCTGAATCACCTTGTCATCCTCTACTTCCTTTGGTGGAATGAGGACTGTTCCCATCTCAATGCCTCTGGCTGTCTCAACAATTACATGCATTGCTGTCTCCAGCTCAAAGTCTAATGGGTCAAAATAATATATTTTTCCTGCGGTTCGGAATCTGATTCCTACTATTTTTGTCATTCTAGTTCTCCTTTATTGTCATAAGCAGCAACTCTATCACAAGCTCAAAATTAACATTGGCATTTAATCTCACCTTTGCCTTTTCCAGAGCCTCTAATATGTTGTCTATTCCGTTGTAGGAATGTTTGGCTGCCTGTCTTTTTATATCATAGACCTCATCATTAAAAATCAGTCCATTAACATCATTGGTCGCTTTCATATACAGGACATCCCTGTACCATATCATCATCAGGTCAAAATAATCCTGCACCTTAAGCTTATACTCAGTTATCTGCTTTACTGCTGCGGTAAGCTCATATAAATCTATGTCGTCTAACCTCTTTAAGAGCTGGAGGGCAGACTTTTTCATCTCGTTAAAGTCCTCTGAGCTGGCAAGCTGTATGGCTTTTCCCACTACTCCCTGGGCAAAGGCTGTACACACATCTGCCTGATAATCCGGTATGTGCAGCTTTTCCATGAGGTATTTGTGTATCAATTCATCCTTGACTGCCTTGAGATTTAAGGTTATGCACCTGGACCTGATAGTCGGCAGAAAACTATCTGCGTTGGTAGTTAAAAGCAGTATTACACCATATGCCGGCGGCTCCTCTATTGTTTTTAGGAGAGCATTCTGCGCCTGCTGGTTCATCTTCTCCGCTTCATCGATTATATAGATTTTGTATTTGCTGCTATACGGCTTAATGGCTATGTCATTGTTTAGCTGTGCTCGTATCTCGTCCACCGAGATGTTGTTTGGCTTCTCGTGGGTGACATAGATTATATCCGGCTGGTTATGGTCTGCTGCCTGTCTGCAGGAACGGCACTCCATACAGCCATCCACATCCTTGCCACCAGCAATCATTGCATCCATGTTCCCGCACTGCAATGCCATGGCAAAGGCTTCGGCTATCATCATTTTACCAGACAGGTCTGGTCCGTTTAAAATATAGGCATGGGATACCTTTCCCATGGATATTGCATTTTTCAGATGCTCTATTATCTGTTCATGTCCGATTATATCCTTAAATCCTGCCATATTGCCCCCACTTTCTAGGTAAATATATCCAGCAGCAAACCTTCTATTTCACCTATTGCATTAAGTATTTTCAAATGATCCATCTCATCTGACACCAGTTCTGTGGCCAGCTGATCCAGATTCTCATCTATTAGTTTAATGATTCCATATACTCTGTGGCGTCCCCTTCTGTCCAGAAAGTTCTCTCTGGAAAACTTATGCGACCTGTACACCACCTCGTTCAGGAAGTCCTTTATCAGACCTCTGTACTTTTTCATATCTCTGATATCCATATGCTGGGCGATGCGGTTTCCCTGAGCTGTGATATCCTCCATCAGTGAATCCACCTTTGCCTGCAGCTCTGCATCTGTAATGGCTGACGACAGGGTGAATTTGAATGAACCATCTCCAACCGTGGTCTTCTGCGTGTCCGGCACCTGGGTAACCTGTGATATATTGTTTACCTTTACATCCATAAGCGCCCTCTAATTTCTGCTAATGTAATCCCTTACGTTTTGTATTGTGTCTTCCAGTATCAGATTTTGAAATCTCACATCTATCTGGGCTTTTGCCAGGTTTTCCTCTGAAAAATCCTTTGAATCCGCCAGAAAACGCCTGCACAGCTCCGCGTATTTAGGCTCTGTCTCAAGCTTCTCCCGGTTCAGTGCCCTCTGTAAGCGCTCTCCATCCTCTACTTCTATATATATCGGCACGACTGCGTCTTTTCCAAAATATTCTCTTATTCCGGTGTAGGTATCAAGTGTGCCTATGAGCATGTAGCTGTTTTTGTTCAAATCTATCTGCCCATCATCCACTGTGAAGTATCTCCACACGCCATATACGGTGTCGTAGGCTCTGAGCTCTATTATCTTTCCTGCCGCCTCAAGCTTCTTTAGCTGGTCCTCTGTGCAAAAATGATAATTTTCTCCGTCAACCTCTCCCTCTCGTATAGGTCTGGTGGTATAGGGTATTATTTTCTTTAGATTAAAATCCTTCTGGCTCATTAATCTGGTGTAAATTGTATCCTTACCGGATGAGCTCTTGCCCATCACACAATATATTTTTCCCATTTTCATTATCCTTTTAGTATAGTTATGAAATTGTTCTCTGTCAAACCTTGCAGCTCCAGATTAAGCTTTATTATGGTCTTTAAATCCCTGACAAGTCTTGGAGAGATTATTTCGCCTGGTACTAGCAGAGGGATTCCCGGTGGATAGAGGTTTATGAAGCTGGCTGACACCTGAGCTGCTGCCTCCTCCAGGGGAACCTGCAGGACCTGCCATCTATTTTCAGTTTTGACTTCATATGAGCCTTGAGCTTTGTGTGCTCCTTCAGTTCCATATCTGCATTGGGTTTTATATGCATCCTCGGCTTCAAATATTTCAAGGCGTCTCTCGTTAGGATGGTATATTTCGGCATTCACAATATGCTTACTACATCTTCCTGCTTTGATAGGCTGGCTCCTCTCCCTATCACTTTTTAAAGATTCACATTCATGCACATTTACAGCTGCACTTATGCCCTGGTCTATATCAATGAGTGCTGCTGCCAGCCTGTCAAAGCCTTCCTCTGTATCCATTACACTCGACAATGCAACCGCATAATTTCCTGCTGCCATCTCGATTTGTATATGGTATTTCTGCAAGAGTATATCCCACATATCCTGACCGCTCATGCCAGCCCTGTCTGTAAATATTATTATCTTGCTTCTGTCAAAGTCAAAGGCATCGTCTGCTTTTATGTCAGCCTTGGTTAAAACCTTTAGATACTTAAGTCCTGATACCTTTTCATAAAAGGAATCAAGATTACGCTGTAAGCCGCCAAACAGCTTATCTTTCTGCTCCGCCACCATATCAATACATCTTTCTATCCCCGCCATCAGCACATAGGACGGCGAGCTGGTCTCATATATATCCAGATACCTCTCTACAGCCTCCGGCTTCACCCGGTCACTACAGATATGAAGCAGGGCTGTCTGGGTGTAGGCCGGAAGTGTCTTGTGGACACTTTCTATTACTATATCTGCCCCCTGCTTTATGACATTTTCCGGCATGCCATATCCAAAACCAAAATGGGCACCATGGGCCGAGTCCACTATGAGCGCCATCCCCTTTGCGTGGGCAAGCTCTGCTATTTGTGCTATGTCAGAGCTTATGCCGTCATAGGTCGGGGATGTGATTATCACTGCACTGGCATCCACTGTCTCCTCTATGGCTTTTTGCACAGCTTCTACACTGATCTGCCCCTGAATCCCCATGTCCGTGATAACCGGATACACATATGTGGGAATCAGTTCATTCAGGTACA
>OGXW01002248.1_pt1 | contig 13868 bp, 7 predicted proteins | sample 1576341 | NCBI WGS metagenome assembly OGXW01 (sample SAMEA3541592, study PRJEB24748) | human gut metagenome | biome: human gut; feature: human-associated habitat; material: faeces | place: China | collected 2012
TAGAGCACTTGACTTTTAATCAAGTTGTCCGGGGTTCGAATCCCCGCACGCTCATGGAATGAGAGTGAAGTAGTATATAAGTACTGCTTCTTTTTTTTGTTAAAAATGATTGACAGAAGTCAGAAAAATGTTTATATTATATTTTAATAAAAGGGAGTAATCGGCATCTATTTATTTTTAAGGATAGATGTTTACGATGACGTCAGTACGATGACAGACAGGTCATCCGTATCGTAATGAAATGGTGAGACTTTTATTGCATAGTTTTTGTGCAATAAAGGGCTCTTTTTTTATTATTAAGATTTACGCTTTATTTTGCACAACGGTTTTGTATAACTTTGCACAACAGAAAGGAGAATAAGATGTTAACAAGTGAACAGGCAAAGAAGAATCAGGAAAAATATGGATTCAATGAATTGACGGAAGGAAAAAAGAAAAGTGTACTCCGGATATTTCTGGAACAATTCAAAGATTTTCTGGTTATTATATTGATTGTATCAGCGGTCATATCAGGAATTCTCGGAGATGCGGAGAGTGCAATTGTTATCTTCGTCGTGATCACGATGAACGCGGTTCTGGGAACGATACAGACGGTAAAGGCGGAGCAGTCACTGGACAGTTTAAAGCAGTTATCGGCACCGGAAGCCAAGGTTGTGCGTGATGGCAGCGTGATCCAGATCCCGTCCAGGGAAGTCACGATCGGTGATGAAGTGATCCTCGAAGCAGGAGACTGTATCCCGGCAGACGGAAAGTTGATCGAATGTGCAAGTCTGAAAGTAGATGAAAGTGCTCTGACGGGAGAAAGCATTTCCATAGAGAAGAATCTGGATGAAGTGGAAGAAGCTGCGGCACTGGGAGATCAGACGAACCGAGTATTCTCCGGAAGCTTCGTCACATATGGAAGAGGAAGATATGAAGTAACTGCGATCGGTATGAAGACAGAAGTCGGAAAGATTGCAGATCTTATGAAGAATACTTCGGAAAAGAGAACACCGCTGCAGGTGAATCTGGATGATTTCGGAAAGAAATTATCGATGCTGATCCTGGCATTTTCCGTAGTGATATTCGGAGTGAATGTATTTCAGGGGGAATCGTGGGGTTCGGCATTTATGTTCGCTGTTGCACTTGCAGTTGCGGCAATACCGGAGGCTTTAAGCTCGATCGTTACGATCGTGTTATCCTTCGGTACGCAGAAGATGGCAAAGGAACATGCAATCATACGTAAGCTGCAGGCAGTGGAAGGTCTGGGAAGTGTATCGATTGTCTGTTCGGATAAGACGGGAACGCTTACGCAGAATAAGATGACGGTCGAGGATTATTATGTAAATGGAAAGAGGATTTCGGCAGGAAAGATTGATCTGAAGAATGAAAATGAAAAATTACTTTTAAGATTCAGTATCCTGTGTAATGATTCTACGAATACGGACGGACAGGAGATCGGTGATCCGACAGAGACGGCGCTCATCAATCTTGGAACGAATCTTGGTATTGATGCGATGCAGGTAAGGGAGAGATACCCGAGATTGTCGGAAGTGCCGTTTGACAGTGACCGGAAGCTGATGTCGACTGCTCACAATATGAATGATGCACTCCTTCAGGAAGGACATATGATGATCGTAAAAGGTGCGGTAGATGTCCTGCTGGAGCGTATGGACAGAATACGGGTTGGGAATACTGTAAGGAGGATGACAGATTCCGACCGGGAGGACATTGCTGTCCAGAACATGCAATTTTCCAGAGAAGGCTTAAGGGTTCTTGCATTTGCATATAAGCAGATGGAGGAAAAGAAAGAGATCGGTATGGAGGATGAAGACCAGCTGATATTTATCGGTCTGATCGCAATGATGGATCCTCCGAGAGAAGAATCGAGACTTGCGGTGGAGGAGTGCAGACGTGCGGGAATCCGTCCGATCATGATCACCGGTGACCATAAGATTACTGCAGCGGCTATTGCAAAGAGAATCGGCATCTTAAAAGAAGAATCGGAGGCCTGTGAGGGAGCCGTAATTGAAGATATGTCGGACGAGGAGCTGCAGGATTTTGTAGAAGGAATCTCTGTGTATGCGAGGGTTTCGCCGGAACATAAGATCAGAATTGTCCGCGCATGGCAGGAAAAGGGGAATATCGTAGCAATGACAGGTGACGGTGTGAATGATGCACCGGCGTTGAAACAGGCCGATATCGGTGTTGCGATGGGAGTGACCGGAAGTGAGGTTGCCAAGGATGCGGCAGCGATGGTCCTGACGGATGACAATTTCGCAACCATTGTAAAAGCTGTGGAAAATGGAAGAAATCTGTATCAGCATATTAAAAATGCGATTCAATTCCTGTTGTCCGGTAACTTCGGGGCAATTCTGGTTGTATTATGTGCATCCGTTGCCGGACTGCCGGTTCCATTTGCACCGGTGCATCTGCTGTTCATCAATCTGCTGACAGACAGTCTGCCGGCAATTGCACTGGGAGTAGAACCACATTCCAAAGCGGTTATGGAGCAGAGACCACGACCAATGAGCGAGTCAATCCTTACAAAGCCATATCTGCTGAGTATCGCAACGGAAGGAGTAAGCATTGGCGTAATGACGATGGCTGCATTCCTGATCGGATACACAAGCCAGAATGCAGCTCTTGCAAGTACGATGGCATTCGGAACCTTATGCATGAGCCGTCTGGTGCATGGATTTAACTGTAAGGATGATAAACCGGTAATATTTACAAAGAGATTCTTTAATAATAAGTATCTGATCGGAGCATTTGTCCTGGGTATGATCCTGATCACAAGTGTTCTTATGATTCCGGGACTGCACGGAATGTTCAAAGTAGTTACGTTGAGCCTGAAGCAGCTGATGACAGTATACGGGCTTGCATTGTTGAATCTTCCTGTGATCCAGGGAATGAAATATTTGAAAGAGAGATAGAAACAGAGAATGGAATTGAGAAAAGAAACGGTAAAACAGATCAGGGGGCTGATCGTATTTACAGCATTATTGATCGTCTGTCTGTGGAAATATGATGTTGTGATGGATGCGTTTAGATTCGTATTGAATATTTTATATCCATTTCTGCTTGGTGGTGCGATTGCATTCGTCTTAAGCGTTCCGATGAATTTTGTGGAAAGAAAATTATTCACGGAGAGAAAGCTTCCTGAAAAATGTAAAAGAAAATATGCAAGAGGGCTCAGTCTTCTGATCGTTCTTTCCGGTGTGATCGGGCTTCTTGCAATTATCATGTTCGGGCTGATTCCGCAGCTTGCAGGGACATTTGCCAGTCTCGGCAAGAGTATCCAGGATTTTATCCCGCAGCTGCAGGAGTGGGCAGATCATTGGTTTCATAATAATAAGGAAATCATGAATGTAGTCAACAATCTGGAATTTGACTGGAACAAGGTGATGGAGGCTGCGATGGAGTTCCTGAAGAACGGAGCCGGAAGTATGCTGGAATCTACGATCAATACGGCGAAAAATATCATTGGTGCCGTGGGAACATTCTTTATCGCTTTTGTATTTGCAATGTATATTTTGCTGCAGAAAGAAAAGCTGGGAAGACAGGCGAAAAAAGTGTTATTTGCATTTGTCAGAAAGGGAAGGGCAGAGGCTGCGCTGGAGGTTCTTGCATTGACATATAAGACATTCTCCAGTTTTCTGACGGGACAGTGTGTAGAGGCTCTGATCCTGGGATCCATGTTCGTGATTGCGATGACGCTGCTTAGGCTTCCGTATGCACTTCTTACGGGAATTGTGATCGCATTTACCGCATTGATCCCGATCTTTGGAGCATTCATCGGCTGTGCGGTCGGTGCGTTTCTGATATTTATGGTGAGTCCGGTCCAGGCATTGATATTTATCGTACTGTTCCTGGTACTCCAGCAGATAGAGGGCAATCTGATCTATCCGCATGTGGTGGGCAATTCGGTCGGCCTTCCGTCTATCTGGGTGCTGGCTGCGGTAAGTATAGGCGGAAGCCTGATGGGTATCGTTGGAATGTTGATCTTTATTCCGCTGATGTCAGTGTTCTATGCTTTGTTCCGGGAAGTTGTCTACATTAAACTGCGGCAGAAAAAGATTTATCCACAGGATATTGGTTGATTGTGGATAACTTTTGGGGATTAAGCATCGGTTTTATCTTTGCTGCCTTTGCTGTCCTTTCCATTCTGGGCTTTGCTCCAGATACGGAGGGCAGCGAGGATTCCGAATGTATACAGGATCGTCACGAGTATTACCGGATTATCCTTCAGAAAATAAATAACAAGGATAACGGATAACAGACAGATGGCGAGCTGGAATGTAGTCCAAAATCTTTTCTCACGTACTTCCTTTGCCTGCTGGAGAAGTTCCATACGTTTCTGTTCCATGCGGAGATACTCCATCAGATCTTCATCGCTGATGCGGGAGAGGATCTGTTCATCGCGGTTCATCTCGATCTTGCGTTTGGAACGGAAATTGGAGAAAAATTCGCGGAACGGATGCTCGTCTTTGGAGCGGGATTTTTCCTGTTGTTCGTAGAAATCCTCTTCCAGATCATCGTCGTCTTCTTCTTCCGCATCTTTTGGTGAAGATTCTTTTGTATTTTGGGTGTCACTGAATTTGTTAGTGTTATCGGCAGTTTTACCGTCGGTAGCTTTGCTTTCAGTATCTGAAGTTTCCTGCGCAGCAGATACAGTTTTCTCCTCATCAGAAACAGGGTAAAGCACAACGTTGTCAGTTCCTTTAGTCTCAGACGATTCTTCGGTCTGTACTGCTTTTTCTATATTTTCGGACATAATTTTACCTCCGTCTTCATTTCTATATTGTCTTTTATTTTATCATATCAGCTATGAAGGCAAAAAACAAATAAAGAGTACATAAAATTCTGGAAAATAACTTGCAGTAGAAAAACTCCCCTAAAAATGGTAGAATTGTAAGGAATCATTTGGAGGAAAACAAGATGCAGTTAATGAATGAAATCCCGGATACGTTCTGGAGTCTGTTCCGTTCGGTCAACCGGGATATTTATATTGAAGCACTTTTATGTATTAATGAAGAATACGAATATAATAACTATTTCCTGACGAAAGAGGTGTGCATCCAGATCTTAAGTGATATGAATGCGAAGAAGCGCTTTGAGCTACAGCGGGAGGAAAATGATACAGACTTTGATATGTTGGAGACGCCTTCTTCGAGGATCTTAAACTGGCTGCTGCGGGCAGGATGGCTGAAGCGTATCGAGGATTATAATACACTGGTGACAAATATTGTCATTCCGGATTATGCGGCGGTGATGATCGATGCATTTGAAAAGCTGAATTCGGAAGATGCATCAGAGACGGACATTTATATTCAGAATGTGTATGCAACGCTGTATGCGTTCCGCAATGATCCGCGGGCAAGTGTCGGGCTCTTAAGGACGGCTCTGGTGAATACGAGGCGGCTGAATAAGGCACTGCAGGATATGCTTCATAATATGAATAAATTCTTTGCGAAGCTCTTGCAGCAGGATTCTTACAGTGGGATTCTGCGGGAACATCTGGACAGTTATGTGGAAGAAATCGTATGGAAGAAGTATCATATCCTGAAAACATCGGACAACTTTTATATCTATAAGATGGATATTAAGAAATGTCTGAGAGAGATCCGGGATGATGAAGCATTTATCATGAAGGTACAGGCACGGTCGAAGATGCTGGGAGATAACCAGGATGATGTGTTGGATCTGTTGGATCTGATCGAGCGTGGATTTGACGATATCGAGCACCGCATTGCCAATATGGACAAAGAACATACGAAATATGTCCGGGCAACGGTAACCAGAATGAATTATCTGTTAAGCGGTGAGACGGATACGAAGGGCCTGGTGGTACAGCTTCTGAATAAGATGTCGGAAGAACCGGAGCAGATGGAAGAAATCATCACAGAGACCGGAAAGCGCATGAATCTGTCACTTCTGGAGATCCTGTCAGAGAAGTCTTTATATAAGAGAAGAAAATCCAGAAAAGACTTCATCAGTCAGCTGCTTCCGGATGAGACGACGGGTGATCTGGATAAGGATGATATCTTAAGACTGAACCGGATGCAGATGCGGTTCAGCAAGAAGCAGATTGAAGAATTCATCGAGAATAATATGGAAGATGAAGTGATGGATGCGTCGAAGATCAATATTGCTGACGAGGAAGAATTTGAAAAACTGATTCTTGCTTATGATTACAGTACGCGTAAGAACAGCAGATATATGGTGCTGGAAGAAGAACCGGAGATGGTGGAAAAGGACGGATACCGGTATCCGGCACTCAGGTTTGTGAAACGGCGAGTGTAATAGATAAAAGGAGTTCTGAAAATAAATGATAGATTACTACGAACAGTTAACCCAGGAAGAAAAAGAAGAGGTCACAGAGGTCATCCAGACACTGTACCGTCAGACATTTCTTCTGGAAAGAAAATTTGATAAACGTGCGGGAAGGATGCAGTATACAAAAGAATACCGTACATGTACGAAGCATCTGGAATTTTTTAAAGCATATTTTGAGGTGGCGGGGATCACACTGCGGGAAAATGTACATATGGGTGTGATCTATATCCAGGGAGAGCAGTTATGGGGTGAGAAGCTGCCGCGTCTGGCGACGATCTATTTACTGGTGCTGAAGCTTATCTATGACGAGCAGATGCAGACTGCATCGTCGAGCAGCCATGTGGTGACAACACTTGGTGCAGTAAACGGAAAAGCGGGAGAATTTCATGTATTGAAGAGTCTTCCGTCAATTACGGAAATGAGACGAACGATCGCACTTCTGAAGAAGTATCAGATCATCGAGCCGCTTGATGTTCTGGAAGAATTAAACGAGTCGACCCGCCTGGTCATCTACCCTTGTATCCATACGGTACTTTTAGGAGATGACATCAGGGAATTATTAGCAACATTCAGTGAGGAGGATCAAATTGGAGACGAAGCAGCCATTCAAAGCACTCTCGAAGATATGCCTGAATAACTGGCATTACATAGATAAAAAGATACTGACGCTTAATGAAGGAATCAACTTCTTCACCGGACATTCCGGAAGTGGTAAATCGACGGTTCTGGATGCGATCCAGATCGTGCTGTATGCCAATACGGATGGTCGTGGATTTTTCAACAAGGCGGCAGCAGATGATTCGGACCGTACACTGATCGAGTACTTAAGAGGTATGGTGAATATCAGTGAAAATAATGAATCACAGTATTTAAGAAATCGTAATTTTTCCAGTACGATCGTGCTGGAGCTGACACAGACGAATACCAGAGATAAACAGTGTGTCGGTGTTGTGTTTGACGTGGATACGTCGAATAATGACGTAAGCCGCCTGTTCTTCTGGCATACGGGAGAATTACTTCCGAATCATTACCGTTCGGAAGGCCGGTGCCTTACCACTGCGGAAATGCGTGAGTACCTGCAGCGTTCCTTTACGCCGGAACAGTTCTACTGCGGACCGAGTAATGAAAGATTCCGGAGACAGCTATACGATATCTATCTTGGCGGTCTGGACATGGAAAAATTTCCAAAGCTATTCAAACGTGCGATCTCGTTCCGTATGAATATCAAACTGGAAGATTTCGTAAAAGAATATATCTGTATGGAGCAGGATATCCATATTGAGGATCTGCAGGAAAGTGTCATGCAGTATGGACGCATGCGCAGTAAGATCGAAGAGACGATGGAGGAGATCAGAAGACTGAAGCTGATCTGCGGAAAGTATGAGCAGTATGCAGAAAAATCCGATGAGGAGAAGGTGTGCTCTTATCAGATCGACCGTCTGGAGATTATGAACCATGAGGTGAAGAGTCAGGAAGCCAGAGACCGGATCAAGGTAAGGCAGGAAGCCATCGAAGATCTGAAGAAGCAGCAACAGGTGCTGGAGCAGGAAGAAAAGGACCTGCAGAAAGAGTATGAAGAGATCATTCTGCGGATCGCAGACAGTGGGTATGCAAGACTGGAATCAGATCTGGATACATTAAATGAGACGCTGGAGCGTCTGAATAACGGAAAAGTCCGCTGGGAGCAGACTGCAGAGCATCTGAAGGCATGGACGGAGAAAGACATTACGCCAAATCAGGTGATCTGGGATATCGAAAAATTCGCAGACAGAAGCATTTCCGAAGAAGAACTTGTGCGCCTGCAGGAAGGCTTAAAAGATCTGCAGGAGGAGCTGGAAGACCAGAGACAGGAAGCGGATGCAGACCTTCGCCGAATCAAGAAAGAAGAGAAAGAGGCAAGAGCAGAGTTAAAAGAACTGAAGCAGGGAAAGAAGGCTTATCCGAGAGAGCTGGAAGAGGCGAGATTCGAACTGCGTAACCGCCTGCACGAGCGCTGCGGCAAGTTCGTGAATGTGCATATTCTTGCGGATCTTCTGGATGTGAAGGACGAGAGATGGCACAATGCAGTGGAGGGTTATCTTGGAAATAATAAATTGCAGCTGATCGTGGAACCAAAGTATGCCAGGGCTGCGATGGACATTTACCAGGAGATGGATACGAAACGTTTCTTCCGGGCAGCAGTCCTGGATACGGAGAAGCTTACGAAGGACAAGCATCAGGTACAGCCGGGGGCGCTGGCAGAAGTAGTAAAAGCGAAAGAAGCGTATGTGCAGGAATACATTAATTTCTTCCTTGGAAATGTAAAGAAATGCGAATCACTGGATGAACTGCGTGAGTGCAAGATCGGTGTGACACCGGATTGTATGTTGTATCAGAGCTACAAACTGCAGCACATGAATCCGGAGAATTACACCAGAAGAGCCTACATCGGTGAGACGAGTATGCGCCAGAGAATCCGCAAGCTAGAAGAAAAATGTGAGAAGTTAAATGGCGAGAGAATGCCGGTACAGGAGCTGTTAGAAGAGATCCGCCAGGCAATGCAGATGGAGATGTTGAAGCAGCCGGCAGAGGATTATCTCGGATGGCTGGCTGACAGCAAGGCAATCATTTCCAAAGAAAAGAAAAAGGCTCAGCTTTTGGAACAGATGCAGAAGTTAAAGGATGAATCCGTTGCTGCATGGGAAGGCAAGAAGAAAGAAGTGCAGGCGGCACAGGATGCGAAGAAAGAATCCGTATCCAAGGTGCAGGAAGCAATCTGGGAGAACAAGAAAGAAATCGAACGTCTGAATGCAGAAGTTCTCGAATCGGAAGAACAGATGAAGGACGTGAAGAGAAAAGTAGCAGATAAGCGTTATGAGAAGGAGTTCCAGGAATATATGGCGAGCAGAAAATCCGAGAATTATGAGTATCTGAGACGTCAGATGGTTTCGCGGGTATATACGCTCAGGGAAGAAGAGGAAGACGCTTACCGGAAGCTGGTGGAAGAGAGAAGCAGTTATATCAGAGAATATCCGAACCGTACATTCTCAACTTCTATCCGGGACAACGCGCCGTATGAGAAGCTTTTGAATTCGCTGTCCTGCGATCATCTGGAGACTTACAGGGAGTCGGCGAAGACACAGGCGAAAGCGGCTGTGGAGCATTTCAAAGATGACTTCATCTTCAAGATCCGAAGTGCGATCCTGGAGGCTTATCAGAGAAGGGATGAGCTGAACCGGATCATCAGCAAACTGGACTTCGGTAAGGATAAGTATCAGTTCGTGATCACGAAGAACAAGGGTGCAGATGGAAAATATTATAAGATGTTCATGGATGATTCCCTGCAGATCCGTCCGTCTGACTTAGATGATACGATGGACAACCAGCTTGATATGTTCACGATGGAGCATGAGAACCAGTATGGGGAGATGATGAACGAGCTGATCAACATCTTCATCCCGCCGGAGAATGCGACGAAGGACGAGATGGATGAGGCGAAACGTAACATGGATAAGTATGCGGATTACCGAACCTATCTGTCATTCGATATGCAGCAGATCGTACATGGCGATAAGGAGATGACGATCGGACTGAGTAAGATGATCAAGAAGAACTCCGGCGGAGAGGGACAGAACCCGCTGTACGTGGCACTTCTGGCAAGCTTTGCGCAGCTTTATAAGATCAATCTGTCGCCGAAGATGCACCGGTCACCGACACTGCGTCTGGTTGTGCTGGACGAGGCGTTCTCCAAGATGGATGCCGAGAAGGTGGCAAGCTGTATCTCGCTGATCCGCGGACTTGGCTTCCAGGCGATCATCAGCGCGACGAACGATAAGATCCAGAACTATCTGGAGAATGTAGATAAGACTTTCGTGTATGCGAACCCGAATAAGAGACATATTTCCATTCAGGAATTTGAGAAGACGGAGTTTGGGGAGTTGGCGGAGGAAGAATAAGGAAGATATAAAATGGAAGCAAAAGAAGAAATCTATCAGTATATCAGGAAAAATATAAAAGAAGATGGTGTAACGGCTCAAAGTATAGCGGAAATATTCGGAATAAAAAGAAATGTTGCATCACATTATCTAAACTTGCTGGAAAAAGAAGGAAAATTGCAAAAAGGAACTAACCGGCCGGTACATTTTTCAATTCCGACAGATACAGAAAAGAAAGCGGAAGAGTGTAATAATATGATAGATGAAAGACCGGTTGCTCAGAAAGAAGTATCTGTATTTTCAAAATTTATAGGCTATAACGGTTCGATGGAACAAGTAATCGAAAAATGTAAAGCAGCTGTGAACTATCCGGTAAATGGACTGACGATGATCATATGTGGTGCGAGCGGAGTAGGAAAAAGTTATCTTGCATCATTGATTCATCAGTATGCGGTAGAATCCGGGGCAGTAGAAAAAAATGCTCCTTTCGTTGTATTAAACTGTGCGGACTATGCGAATAACTCGGAGTTATTGTCATCTGTATTATTTGGACATGTAAAGGGGGCTTTTACAGGTGCAAATGAAGAAAAGCAGGGACTGCTTGCAGAGGCGGATGGAGGTTATCTTTTTCTGGATGAGGTACACAACCTGTCAGCAGAAAATCAGGAAAAACTATTTCTGTTTATCGATTCGCAAAAATATAGAATGCTGGGCGACAGCAAAAACTGGCAGACAGCAAAGGTACGGTTATTGTTTGCAACAACAGAAGATATTCACAGTACATTGCTTGCAACATTCAGAAGAAGGATTCCGTTTGAAATCCGGATTCCGGATTTTCTGGAGCGGTCATATGGTGAAAGGTTCCTGCTGGTATCGTCCTTCTTTCAGAATGAAGCAGAGATTTTAAAGAAGAATATATGCGTGGATTCAGAGTATTTCAGAAGGATGTTGAATCTGCACGAGGAAGGAAATATAGGTGCTGTAAAAAGTAGGATAAAAGTCTTGTGTGCACAGGCATATAGTCAGCAGAGAGAAGAAGAATTAAGAATCACTACACCGGGAAAAGAATCATCCGATAGTTTTCATTTTTACTGGAACCGTCCGGAAAAGAAAAAATGGATGTCATCCTATCAGATTTTCAGTAATATTACCGGGTGTTTTGTGCCGGGGATGAATTACTCAAAAATAGAAGAAGTACTGGATCTGTTTTTACAGACCATTACAAGAAGACTTGAAGAAAATAAAAAAGAAAATAATTTCTGTGAGATTCCTCCGTTCAGGCACTATGAAGAAAAATGCAGAAACAGCATCAATAAAATATTGAAAAGCTATGGATATCGCTTAAATGAGTTGGAGATAGATGAATTTTATAAGATGGTCATAGCAGTGTTGTTTGACGAGACATTTTTTGGAGCGGCATTTAAGATCAGTGGATATGAAAAGAAAAAATATCGGAAATATGAAGTGATGATCAGCCGGATACTGGATGCTGTGCTGGAAGATTATAATGATAATGTAAGGGAATTCCTGCAGACGATATTAACGGTATGGTTATCAGACAAGGTGAAGGTAAAGTCCAAGATCAACGCATTGATCTTAATGCATGGAGAGCACAGCGCATCAAGCATGGCAAGTCTGGCAAATGAAATGATCGGCGATTATGTCTATGAAGCATTTGATATGCCAATACAGGTACATACGGAAGATCTGATCGTTAAAGTGAATGATTATGTAAGAGATATCGAGACAAATGAGGGATTGGTACTTCTGGTAGATATGGGATCACTGGAAAGAATGTATGATAAGATATCTTGTAATGTAGACGGGGATCTGGTGATCGTTAACAATGTTTCAACGGCATTTGCACTGGAACTTGGATTTAGTCTCTTTGATAAAGCGGATATTTATCGTATTACACAAATGGATATGTCACAATTTAATATGAAAATGCAATATTATAAAGGACTGTCCCAGAAGCCGAATATTATTGTATCCTGCATTTCGGGAGAAGGAATTGCGGTGGAAATTAAGGAAATTCTGAGCAGATATGTCAATACGGATGAAATTGATATTCTTACGATGGATTATTCGGAATTGAAAAAACAGCTGAACAGAGGATCCGCAGAAGATTTCCATAATACGATAGTTGTCTTTACAACAACACCGCTTAGCAGTACGGTAGTACCGGTAATGAATGTGGAAGATCTGGTAAATGGTTTTACAAACCCGTCCTTTCCGGAATTTATGTTAAATAAAGAAAATGTCAGGGAATTTACAAATGATATTATTAAGTTATTCACATTAAAAGGTGTGGCATCCCGCCTGAGATTTCTGAATCCGGAAGTAGTTATGCAGGAAGTGGATCAGGTAATCCGCGGGTATGAAAACTACTATCATGTACAATTGCCGAATTTCCTTCGGATTAATTTGTTTTTACATACATCGATAATGATTGAAAGAGTATTGGTAAAAGAAGAATCGGGAAAAATAGACAGTATTGATACAGAAGGAATCAATGAGGAGAGCAGAAAATTTATTGAGGTTTCAAAAGATATTTTCAAATCCATTATGATGAAATATAAAATAGAAATCTCCGATGCGGAATATTTATTGTTATATCAGATATTACAGTCTGTCATTCAAAAATAGAATAGTGTCTAAAGAAAAAATAGTGTCCAAATGCATGATTAGACACTATTTTTTTCGTACAAATCAGGAAAAGCCTTGAAAATAAAGGAAATTTTTAATATTTTGATTTGAGAGAAAGTTGGCACGCTTCTTGCATGTAATAGAGTAGAATGCAAAATAGAATCTAAGGAGGAAGAGAAAATGCATGTACAATTATGGCAAATGTTATTGATCATTGCTTATGGATTTTTTATCAACTATGACAAAAACGGAACAATGATCGGAACGTCACAGCCGGTCACAGCCGGACTGATCGTAGGATTGATTATGGGAGATTTGAAGACAGGTCTTTATATTGGAGCAACACTTCAGTTAATGACTCTTGGTATCAGTAGTTTCGGAGGGGCTTCTGTACCGGATTATCAGACAGCTGCTTTGGTTGGTAGTTATATTGCAATTTCGACAAAGCAGGATGCTTCTATCGGAATCACACTGGCAATCCCGGTTGCTATGTTAATGGTTCAGTTGGATGTGCTGAAATGGTCTATCAATATCTTTTTCCAGAATAAAGCAGAAAAATTTGCTGAAGCTGAGAATTACAAAGGAATTGAGAGAATGCACTATTGTGGAGTATTGTGTACGATGTGTACATCAGGAATTCCGGTATTGCTGACAGTTATTTTTGGGCCAAAGCTTGTTGGTGGAATCATCAATTACATCCCGGACTGGCTGTCAAGTGGTCTGTCAATCGCAGGTGGTCTGCTTCCGGCAGTAGGTATTGGACTTTTACTTCGCTATCTGCCTGTTAAGAGTTACTTTGGCTATCTGATTGTAGGTTTTGTTGCAGCAGTATATCTGGATATTCCGATTCTTGGAGTTGCGCTGATTGGTTTTGCTATTGCACTGATCATTTATAAAAACAAAAGCGTAGAAGCTGTGCGGAGAAAAACGCGGAGAACGCGGAGAAAAATTCCAAGCGCTGGTACAACCTTGCCCTGGAATGTATCA
>OGXW01002258.1_pt1 | contig 13821 bp, 10 predicted proteins | sample 1576341 | NCBI WGS metagenome assembly OGXW01 (sample SAMEA3541592, study PRJEB24748) | human gut metagenome | biome: human gut; feature: human-associated habitat; material: faeces | place: China | collected 2012
CGCCGCCTGCAAATTATAGTTGTCCACTCTGCGCCCGGCAACCCATTTCACGACAGCTGCCAGAATCATACAAAAAACGCCCGGTTTCTGCTTTTTCTTTTTTTGCAGAAGCCGGGCATTTTCCCAATTTTCTCAGCCGATACCGCCCAGCGCGATTCCAAGAACCAGCACCAGGATACACACCGGCACATAAACATATTTACAGATCGGATAAAACCAGGAGGTAAAGCGACTGCTTCGTCCTTTGTTTACCTGTTTTTCCACATAGTCTTTTCCGCATACCCAAAACAGCATGATGCCAGCCAGTCCGGCCCCCAGCGGGCAGATGTAGATAGAAAGTACATCCATCCAGCCGGATACGATACCCTGGATCAGGATGGAAACAATCACACCGATCACTGCGATCACCGCACATGCCGGTTTTCTCTCCAGATGGAATTTCTCCTGCACCGTTGCGATCGGTGCTTCGTACAGGTTGATCAGGGAGGTCAGCCCCGCGAATAACACAGCAACAAAGAAAATGATCACAATGATCTTTCCTCCCGGCATATTTTTGATCAGATTTGGCAGGAAAATAAATAACAATCCGGGACCGCCCTGATCGAGCTTGGCTCCGGTGGTTGCCATCGCCGGGATGATGACCAGGGATGCAAGCAGTGCAGCCAGTGTGTCAAAGAATGCCACTCTTCCCGCAGCAGCCGGAATATTTTCTTCATCCGACAGATAGGAGCCATAGATCAGTGTTCCGTTTCCCGCCACCGAAAGGGAGAAAAATGCCTGTCCCAGGGCAAAAATCCACGTTTTCGGATCGCCAAGCGCCTTGCCGTCCACACGGAAGATATAGTGATATCCGTCCACGGCCCCCGGCTGAAATGCCACATAGATGCCAAGTCCCACAAACAGCAGGAAAAATACCGGCATCAGCACTTTATTGACCTTCTCGATCCCGCCTCCGACACCGAACATCAGGATCCCCATAGCTGCCAGCAGGATCACAACCTGCCAGCCTGTATTGCCAAACGCAGATGCCATCGAACCGAACACAGCACTGAATTCGTCCACATCAACCGGTGCCAGTGTTGCCCCGGTGAATGCGCCGACCGTATATTTTAAGATCCATCCCATAACGACCGTATAGCCGATCGCCATCGCCAGCGAGCCGACCACCGGGATCAGCCCCAGTGCTTCTCCCGGTTTTCTTTTTCCTTTTCTCTCACAGGCAATTCCAAACGCATCAATCGGACCGGATCTCGTTGCACGTCCGAATGTCATCTCTCCGATCACCCCGGTAAATCCGATCAGCGCCACAAAGATAAAGTACGGAATCAGAAATGCTCCGCCTCCATATAACGATACTCTGGTAGGAAACATCCAGATATTTCCCATACCTACCGCCGAACCGATGCACGCCAGGATAAATCCCCACCGGGTGTTAAATGATTCTCTTTTTTTCATCATATCTTCTCCGTTTTCTTATATTTGTTCCAGAGCGTGTCTGAAAAAGGCTTTTCGTGAGCTGCGAGTCCCGGTTTGTGGGAGATTTTATCCGAATAAGGGCGGCGTAGCGGGCTACGGCAACCGAATGAGGGTAAAATATACTGCAAAGTGGGGCTTGCAGATTGCGGAAATGATTTTTCAGACACGCTCTAATACCGGATTGTTCCGTACTGCGTACTTTCGCAATCCTCCAAAACATTCGTAATCCGCTCATTTTTCTTCGAGAAATGGCTGCTTACTGATTATAAATTGTATTTCTCAACAGTCGCGTCATCCGGAAAGTTCCTGAATCTTTTTTCTGTGTCATCATAAGGATCGTCATCTGATCTTGCGGTGCATTGGCAAAATAGCAGCCGAGCCATCCGTCCCAGCCGTACTCTCCCTTGCTTCCCAGCGTTGTAGATCTGCCCGGGTTCACCAGCACACGCATAAAATTACCATAAGAAAATCCTTCCAGCCATGCCATACCTTCCCGTTCAAAGACTTCCTGCTGCTCTGCGCTCAGCACATGACCGGTCATAAAGCGTACCATCGCCGGACTGAGGATCTGTTTTCCCTTATAACTTCCGCCATTTAACAACATCTGTGCAAAATGCGAATAATCATCGATCGTAGACACCAGGCCTGCACCACCGGATTCGAACGCCGGGCGGCGATCCATCGCATTCCGGATACCCAGATGATTACCGGTATAGAGTACCGACGGCTTTCCTTCGTTACACTCATACGTTTTCACCAGCCGGCTCTGCTTCTCTTCCGGTACCCAGAAGCCTGTATCCACCATTTCCAGTGGAGTGAAGATCTCTTTTTCCAGAAAATCTCCGAACCGCATACCGGAAACCACTTCCACAAGGGCACCTGCCACATCAGCGGAAGTTCCATAACACCAGGAGCGCGCCGGCTGAAAGGCAAGCGGGATCTGTCCGAGACGGTTGGCAATCTCCACCGTACCATAAGCTCCTCCTTCTCCCTCATCAAGTCCCTGAATCACCTCGGCAAATAAGGCTTCTGTCTGTTTTCCGGTCAGATGATTGCCATCATAGACCAGACCGGAGGTCATATTCACCAGATCCTGGATCGTGACATCTCGCCATGGCTTTTCCACATGGCCGTCTGCTGCTGCCACCATTTGTCCACAAAATCCAGGAAGATATCTACATACCGGATCTGCCAGCTCGATCAGTCCCCGCTCCACCAGAATCATCACTGCAGTTGCTGTGATCGGTTTGGACATAGAATAGAGACGGTAAATACTGTCTCTCGACACCGGCTTTTTTGCCTCGATATCCGCATAACCACTTTCCAGATACACGGTTTCCTTTCCTTCTTTTCTGACCATCAGAATCGCACCCGGGATCTCTCCCCTTGCCACTGCATCATCAAGGATCCATTGCAATCGATTGATTTTTTCCTGTTCCATATTATGTAACCCTCCATATTATCTTCTCGCAGACTCTACGCTCTATTGTATACCAAAAAAGCCGTTATGCCTACGGTTTTTCGTACAACATAACGGTTTTTTGTATTTTTCTCTATATTTTTTATTTATTTTTGGTAATTCCCTGACCAATCAGATAGCATACAGCTGCTACTACCATACCATTAATGGATGCAATTCCCAGGTTTACAACATTTGCCACAACAGCTCCCAGAATCACACCGCCTACAGCGAACCAGTTGACTACTGCAGGTTTCGCGACCGGATCTTCATAATCTTTCTTATTCATAAAGTAAGAAAGTACCAGGATGATACCTACCGGCGGCAGCGTACAGTTCAGGATGTTCAGCCATTTTGTGAAGTTATAATACAGCCATACCGAAAGTACCGTTCCGATGATACCGGATACCAGAACCATCGGTTTCTTCTTCTGATGGAAAATATTTGCCAGACCAAGACCTGCGGTATACAGGGCATTGTCGTTGGTTGTCCAGATGTTCAGACCCAGTACCAGAACTGCCATGTAGAACAGATTCAGACGGATCATAACCTCGAAGATATCATTTCCACCGACAAAAATATAGGCAATCGCTCCGAAGAAGAACATCAGGGAGTTTCCGATAAAAAATGCTACGACCGTTGCGATCGTTCCCGTCTTCGCATCTTTCGCAAATCGGGTAAAGTTCGGGGTTGCGGTTCCACCGGATACGAAGGATCCCACAACCAGACCTGCACCGCCGACAACGGTAAGGGAACCGCTTGATACGGCAAACTGATCCACGATGGTTCCGTTGCCCTGACGGATCGCCATGATCATAGCCACTGTACCGAGTACTGCTACCAGCGGCACTGCGATATAACTGATGACAGTCAGGGAATCGATACCGAAGTAAGCGGAAGCTGTCATACACACGCCCGCTACAATAACCAGTGCCCACATGGCGGTCTTACTGTCTCCAAACAATTCTCCTGCTACCGGAATCGCGAACATCGCGATACCTACACCAAACCAGCCGATCTGTGTAAAACTGATCATTGCAGAGGAAAGATAGGAACCTTTCTCTCCGAAGGCTTTCTGCGCCAGCAGATCCATGCTCATACCTGTCTTCGCTCCGACATAACCAAGAAGTCCGGTGTACAGACCAAGGATCGCTCCACCAAACAGCAGAGATTTTAAGAATCCCCAGAAATCCAGTCCTGCTGCCAGCTGCTGACCTGCCCACATACTCGCGGAGAAGAAGGTAAATCCCAGCATGATCATAAACATGGTCACAAAGCCCTTCTTTCCTTCCTCCGGTACGACGCGATCCGCGTAATCGATGTCTACTTTCTGTTCTGTCTCTTTTTTCATTTGTTTTCTCCCGTCTCAGTTTGTTTCCATAACCTTATTTGTCTTTCGGCTGATTCCATTACAGAATATATTTACGCAGTGCACCGGTAAATTCATCGATCCGCTGCTGCGCCAGTTCTTCTAATGTAATGTTCTTCATGCTCTCCACATATCCCTGTTCCTGACGATACAGCCATTTTGTATCTGCCGGACGGATCTTTTCATAATGGTTTGCATGGATCCAATCTTCGTAACTGATCGGAAGTTCATAACCGAGTTTTTCTTCCAGTAAAGTTCCAAAATCAATCTGACCGGCGCGCTCTTTGATCCCGTTCCAGAACTCCAGCACTTCTTCTACATGCTCATGGATCTCGTAACGTCTCGCACCTCCATCATAGATAATACATTTTTCAAACAAAGGGCTGCACATGGAAAGTGTCTCCCGACGGAATTCCGGAGCCACGATACCACCCTTCCAGTAAAAGTCCACATTCGGAAGATTGATACCGGATACACCCTTATCTTCATACATACCGAAGATTCCTTCATAATATACCGTGATGAATCCTTCAAATTCCGGCCAAAACTCCCGAATATCCCGGGTCAGATCCTCCAGGATCTCGATACCCTTCGTTCCACCAATCGTAAAGATGATAATATTCCGAAGTTTTGCTCCGTGATTCCGGTAAAAATCGGTCACATAACGCAGACAGTGGATCAACGTCTCTCCACTGGCAATGATATCTCCGATCATCAACGTGCTGTCCGGTACCATCGTCAGCTTACTGTATTTGATCTCCAGTCCCGCAATCTCTTCCTCCTGAAATACACGCTCACTGGATAAGAAACTGATATCATGCACACGAATGTGCTCCCGGTAGCAGCTCTCCTCCAGCGGATAATTCAGCGCACCGCGAAGAATCGATAAGATATTCGCTGTTGTCACTTTCTTTTGTTCTTTCAGATAATATAACATCTGAGAAGTCGACGGAATCAGGCAGTTATAAACCTCATACCCGACAATCTCCGGCGTGTTCAGAAGCTTTCTCGTCTCCGCCTCCGAAACTACATAATACTCATTCAGATAATCCCCGCCATCCAGCCGATAGCAGGCAACACCCTGCTCGTCAAACTCCGGCACCAGTGTCACATTTTTCCAATCTTTCATATACTTGTCCTCTTTTTATAACCGTCATCCCTCAAGTCAACCCCAGGTCTGCCGGTTACCTCTTTTCTCTTTCTTATCTCTCCCCTTCCGGGAAGATCCGGTATCGTCAACATTACCATTTCTCATTCCCACCCGCCAGCTTTCCCAGCCGGGTGGACGCACTTCTTGAATATATTACAGACATTCTCTCCCCCCGTCAAGACCTATTTCAAAACAATAAAAAAATCCCACCCTTTCCAGCGATTCCGGCTGTTTTCTTCATCCACATGGTAAAATACCTCCTGATTTTCTGCTGAAAATATATCAGTTTCCCTTTGTTTTCTTTCGGAAATGTGATAGAGTCATACTGTACACGGATACATTCCGGATTTTCTCCGTTTCTGTATCCGTATCTTTTTGCGTATTCTGATGTATCCTCGGAATCTTTTGGTATCTGATTTTGCGACAGACAAGACTCCGAAAATACTTTTTACTAAATGGGGGATTTTATTTTGGAAACTATAGAAAAAGAACATAACCGTATGGCGTTGAATGTGGCGGCGCTGGCCGGGGATATTTTACTGGCCAGCGGGGCGGAAATCTTCCGTGTGGAAGAGACCATTGACCGGATCGCCCACGCTTACGGCATCGAATCGTGTGATCCGTTTGTGTTGAGCAGTGGATTCTTTCTCACGGCTGACAGCAACTCGGATCAAAACTTTGCCTGGGTGCGCCACATCCCGTTGAGTGCTACCCGGCTCGACCGTGTCACTGCGGTCAACCAGCTCTCTCGTGAGATTGAACACGGATCTTATACCCCGGAGGAAGCCTATCAGAAGCTTCAGAATATCCAGCAGATGCCTGCCAAGCGGAATCTCTGCCAGATCCTTGCTTCCGGCGTGGGCAGCGGATGCTTCTGTTATCTCTTCGGCGGTGATCCGGTGGACTGTATCGTGGCTTTTATCGCCGGTCTGTTGCTGTATGTCTATCTGCTGTGCATAGTAAAAGGACAGCTTTCCAAGATCGCAACGAATATATCCGGCGGTATGTTTGTGACGTTTATCGCCGTACTCATCTATCAGCTGGGACTTGGACATCATCTGAGTGAGATTATCATCGGTTCCATCATCCCTCTGGTTCCCGGTGTGGCTTTCACAAACGGGATCCGCGATATCGCCGACCAGGACTATATTGCCGGTGCAGTCCGCATGCTGGACGCACTGCTTGTCACGTTCAGTATCGCAATGGGCGTCGGTCTTGTAATGATCGGGTATCACCATTTTGTGGGCGGTGCGGTTCTGCCATAATTCGTAACTTTCTATGTCTATGACTCCATGCAGTTTTTGTCATCCCGATGGATTTTATAAAAAGAGATAACATACACTTCGCGAAGCTTACTCGTTATCGCGGCAGTCATCAGGCTCTTGTACAGGCACGGACCTTGACTCGTTGCTCGCGTAAATCCAATATGTTCATCTTTCTCTCAGGGGGGTATCTTTTTATGTCTGTACATCTGTTTTTCGAATTTCTTACCGCTTTCGTCGGTACGATTGCCTTCGCCCTGCTCTTTCAGGTGCCAAAGGAATATTATGTAAACTGTGGTCTGGCCGGTGGCTGTGGCTGGATCTGCTACAAGTTACTGCTGGCTGGCTGCGGGCTCTTCGGCTCCACCTTTTTTGCCACCGTTCTTGTGGTCTTTCTCTCCCGGCTCAGTGCCGTACAGCGTCACTGCCCAGTGACGGTTTTTCTCGTTGCAGGTATTTTCCCGCTGGTTCCGGGAGCAGGGATCTACTGGACGGCCTATTATGTCGTGACGGATCAGCTGGCCAAAGCTTACGACCGTGGATTCCAGACTTTGAAGATCGCGGTGGCGATCGTGCTTGGCATCCTGTTTGTCTTTGAATTTCCACAGAGATGGTTTCGCTGGGCGGAGCGCGGTACGGCTGCCGGCAACTGATCCGCACACAGCACTTTTTCAACTGCAGTCTCCCACGACCGACACAGAATCCAGATACATCCAGCAGTGTTCTACGCATCTTATGTAAGCAAATTGATTCACCAGATCAATTTTTAATATGCAATGCATCAAAAAAGCATGCATACAGGATTTTTTCGCTTCTGTATGCATGCTTTTTCTTTGTGGTGATATAATTTTATAATTTTATTTTCGCATTATGGCTTTTCTGACATTTCTACGGATACGCTTCGGTATTTCTTCTCTGTCCCTGCAGATTCTTACGCTTCCACAACTACCTTGCAACCCGAAAGGCTCTTCACCGTATAATTTCCGTTTCCGCCTTCCACATGCAGGTGAATCTCATCTCCCACACGTTTCGCAGTCACCGTCATCACCGTCTCTCCTTTCAGATCCGGTATCTCAGTTTTCGCTTCGGCTCCCTCATCAAACGCGGATACCAGAAGGCTAATACCATCCGCATAATCATAATCCGGTTTCTGGTCATTATTGCCCAAAGCAATCACTGTATTTGGACGGATCATCAGTGGCAGACTGTGATAGTCATGCGTCTCTTTCTGCCATTTCCCTCCGGTCACCTCTGCTCCTGTAATCAGGTTATACCAGGTTCCCTCCGGCAGATAATACTGCACTTCGCCGTTCTCTTTAAAGATCGGAGCCACCAACAGAGAATCGCCGAACATATACTGCCGATCCAGGGTATCACATGCACGATCCTCCGGAAAATCCAGGAACATCGGGCGCAGCACCGGACGGCCTTCTTTGTGTGAGCGCACAGCCTGCCCGTACAGGTATGGCATCAGACGACATTTCAGATTGACAAACTCCCGCAGAATATCACATGCCTCTTCATCAAACATCCACGGCACACGGTAAGAAGACGAACCGTGCAGACGGCTGTGAGAACTTAACAGGCCAAACTGGCACCAGCGTTTGTAGATGTCCGCCGGTGCGGTGCTCTCGAATCCACTGATATCATGACTCCAGAAACCAAATCCACCCAGAGACAGAGAAAGTCCTCCACGAAGAGTCTCTGCCATGGAAACATAGCTTGCAGAACAGTCACCGCCCCAGTGTGCCGGGAACTGCTGACCACCGACGGTGGCAGAACGCGCGAACAGTACAGCTTCGCCGGTTCCTCTCTCACGCTCCAGTAATTCGAAAACTGCCTGATTATACAGATAAGTATAGTAATTATGCATTTTCACCGGATCGGAATGGTCAAAATACTCGATTTCTTTCACCGGGATTCTCTCACCAAAATCAGTTTTAAAGCAATCCACGCCCATATCCAGCAGCGTCTTTAACTTTCCCTGATACCATGCCACAGCATCCGGATTCGTAAAATCAACCAGTGCCATACCAGGCTGCCACAGATCCGTCTGCCATACGCTTCCGTCTGTTTTCTTAACCAGATAACCATGCTCCTTTCCCTCTTTGAACAGACAGGATTTCTGTCCGATATACGGATTGATCCATACACAGATGTGAAGCCCGCGATCATGATACCGTTTCAGCATGCCTTTCGGATCCGGGAATGTCGCTGGATCCCATTCAAAGTTACACCACTCATAGGCATCCATCCAGTAGCAGTCAAAATGGAACACATGCAGCGGAATCTCCCGGTCTGCCATACCCTGAATAAAACCGGAAGTGGTCGTCTCATCATAATTCGTAGTAAAAGAAGTCGTCAACCACAATCCGAACGACCATGCCGGCGGCAGTGCCGGTTTTCCGGTCAGTTCTGTGTATTTTTCTACGGTTCCCATCGGCGTTTTTCCACTGATCACATAATAATCCAGACGTTCCCCCTCTACGGAAAACTGGATTCGTTCTACCTTCTCACTGGCGATCTCATACGCCACATCGCCCTCGTTGTCCACCAGGATACCGTAGCCTTTATTTGTCACATAGAACGGGATATTTTTATAGGCAATCTCACTGGCAGTTCCGCCATCCTCGTTCCACATCTCCACTACCTGTCCGTTTTTTACGAACGGCGTGAAACGTTCCCCGAGTCCGTAGACATATTCATCCACATCGAGGAACATCTGCTCCAGCATATAGTTTTTCCCGGTTTTTGTGTTCTGCATATAGGCAAGATTCCGGAAACTCGACTCTGTGAGGAAAGTATCTCCCTCATAAAATGCCATCTTGTATCCATTCGGTGCTTTATCGATCACCGCTTTCAGAGAGCCCGTCTGATAGATCAGCTGCTCCTCATTCTCCTCGATCCGCACATGCGCATCACCGGTATAAATCTTTGCAAAAGGTCCGTTATATACGGCTCCGTCATGATGCACCGCAGACACTTTGATCACACCGTCCATCGGACTGGACAGTGTCACCGTCAGAAGCGGGATATTCAGACAGCTTCCCCGATCCACGATATGGGAACACGGCAGATACATCGTCAGTTCCTGCCCGTATACCCGGTGACTTCCGTACTCTACTGCATAGGCAGCTTTCATCTCATCACGAAGCAGCCAGTAACCATTGGTAAATTTCATAATTTCCTGTCTCCTTTACATTATGTTTGTAGCCCTCAGAAATCTTCTCATTTTTTCAAACGATTCTTCTTTTATTATAGAAATTTCCCACATGAAACACAAGATTCTCACTCACTTTTCTTTGATTTTTCGTAATATTTAGATTTTATTTTCCTTGTCAAATCCCGGTATCTGTGTATAATAAACCTCAGAATATAATCATTCGGCATATTCGCCGTTACGAGAGTAAAAAACCTCGCAGAACTCTGCCTACTAAATGGTTATAAAAAGACACATAAAGGAGAGACTCTAATGAATAACATTAAAATCGGATATATCGGTCTTGGATGCCGTGGAAAAGACCTGCTGGAAAATATCGTCCTCGCACAGAAAGAACAGGTAACTGCTGTCTGTGATGTCTACGAAGACCGTGCACAGGAAGGCGCTAAAGTAGTGGAGGCTGCCGGACAGCCAACTCCATTTGTTTCTACCGATTATAAAGAAATTATTGCAAACGAAGAGGTCAATACGGTCATCATCGCAACTGCCTGGGAATCTCATGTAGAGATCGCTCTGGCAGCCATGTATGCCGGTAAAGCCGTAGCCATGGAAGTCGGCGGTGCTTATTCTCTGGAAGACTGCTACAAGCTGGTCGATGCTTACGAGAAAACCAAAACCCCGTTCATGTTCCTGGAAAACTGCTGCTTCGGCCGCAGAGAACTGATGGTGTTAAACATGGTAGAACAGGGCGTGCTCGGAGAAATCGTTCACTGCGCCGGGGGATATCAGCATGATCTGCGGGATGAGATCGCTTACGGAAAAGAAAACAGACATTACCGCCTGAGAAACTATCTGTCCAGAAACTGCGAAAATTATCCAACTCACGATCTTGGTCCAATTGCCAAGATTCTGAACATCAACCACGGAAACCGGATGCTGACTCTTTCCTCCTTCGCCTCCAAGTCCGCAGGACTCCATGAGTTCATCATGCAGAATAAGAGCGATGACGAAAGACTGAAACAGGCGCATTTTGCCCAGGGTGATATCATCACCACAATGATCCGCTGTGCCAACGGAGAAACCATCCAGCTGACCCTCGATACTACACTGCCGAGATACTACAGCCGTAACTTTACCGTCCGTGGAACCAAGGGCATGTACGAAGAAGCTACCGATTCTGTCTTCATCGACCGCAAAGAAGACCGTGACCACGATTTTGACTGGCGAAAAGAGTGCAGCGGCAACGCTGACACCTACGCTGAAACTTACGACCACCCGATCTGGAAAAAATTTCTTGAAGAAGGCGTACAGGGCAGCCACGGCGGCATGGACTGGCTCGAATTCGAACAGTTCTTCCGGTGCCTGCGTGAAGACAGCCCGATGCCGGTAGATGTCTACGATGCAGCTTCCTGGATGGCCATCACCGCCCTCTCCGAAATGTCCGTTGCCCGCGGCGGAGCAGTCGTCAACATTCCCGACTTCACCGACGGAAAATGGGTTATGGAACTTGTAAAATAAAATAGCACAACCACATCAATACCTGTTCCACAAGGATATTTGTTGCTTACGCATCCAGACCGCAAAAGACTCCTGAGTCTTTTGCAAATATGCTTCCGGACTTTATCGGATACTGCAAAAATCCAGAAGTTTCTTACTGTATAGCTGACTTTCTCTATGCAGTAAGTACTTCTGGATTTTTATATTCGCCGGGCGCCCTTTCTTTTTATGCTCTTTCTTCCCGCAATTCTCTCACGAATCCCCACAGTGGCAACAGAGTAAAAATTTTAATCATCATATTCATCTTCCCAGTAGTCATAGGCATCTTCATATCCGTCATCATAATCTCCGTCTCCAAAGTCCTCTGCCCACTCTTCTGCAAAATCATCCGGATCGCCGTAGTCATATACATCATAAGGATCTGTCTTTTTTCCGGAATAGGAACCACCGTAAGAGCCGCTGAATGACCCGGAACCGCTTCCGCCGGCAGATCCATGGAAAGAGCCATAGCCGCTTCCGCCAGAACTACTTCCACCATTGTGCTTTGTGCTTCCACTGCCACTGACATCCGGCTCCTCTTTCTCCGGCACTTCGACCCCCGGTCTTGTGGAATAAACCAGATCAGTATTTTCATACAGATCAACACCATCTTCTTTCTGCTCCAACGTATAATACAGGTGGATATCCCGGTAGATGGTCAGATTTTCCTCATCCTCCTTGTCTTCCACTCGTACACCATAGTTCCTGTCTCCGATATGGATCTTGTGAAATCCGGAAACCTGCGGACGATGTTCCTTTGCCTCGCACTCTTTTTCCATCAGTTCCACAAAAGAATCATACTCCCCAGTCTCTGCGCACGCTTCAAAAATGGTATCGATCGATTCCGAATAATACTTCAGTTCATAATAGAAATACTGATAGCCCGATTCTTTTCCTTCGAATTTATAATTCAGCCCATAACACTCATACCTTTTGTACCCAACCTTGATATCATCGATTCCGGCCGCCTGCATCTGTTCCTGCATCTCGATCCGGTAGTCTCTCATATACTCTTTCGCCTGCTTATAAGCTTCTTCATCGGCTTCTTTTGCTTCCTGTGCTTCCCGCACTTTCGCCTCTTCTTCTTTCTGCCGGGTTTCATTGTCCCATTGGATCAACCGGTAGATTCCAAACGGAGAGCTGGCAGCCAGCATGATACACAAAGCTGTAATCACTTTTTTCCGTTTGTTCATTCCTTCCCCGTTACTGAAAACTTATAAAAAGTTATAAACTTCCATGTTTCATTCCTACTTCAACGAGTATGCTTTTGATGATATAAATATCTATCTACTCACAAGTTCTTGTACTCTCCATAGGCGTAAATTCCGGACTAACGTATCCGTACATATTTGCATTAACGTTTCAGTGTTAGCTTGCAAATCGTTCTCCATAAGCCTTGAGATTTATAGATGCCTGGAAATCTCTGTCAATCATATTCCCACATTCACATCTATAAACCCTGTCAGATAACTTCAAATCTTTTTTGATGTTTCCACAGCAGCTGCAAAGCTTTGATGATGGATAAAACCGATCAGCCACAATAAGCTGGATCCCTTTATCATTGCATTTGTATTCAAGCTGTTTTCTAAACCAAAAAAATCCTTGTTCCTGTACTGCTTTGGATAAATGTCTATTTTTCATCATTCCGCTGACATTCAGATCTTCAATACAAATAAATCTTGGCTTTCGATTTACGATCTCAGATATGGTCTGATTCAAATAGTTTTTACGGATGTTTGTTAATCTGTGATTTCGTTTTAATAAAAGTTTTTCCTTTTTGATTACATTATTTGTTTTACAGTAACTTTCTCCTCTCTTATTTTTCTCGTAAGAACGAGAGATACTACGCTGTAATCTGCGTTTCTGTTTTTCTAGTTTCTTTACTTTCTGACTCTTATTGATGTTCTTATACTTAACGGCATCAGAGCAGACAGCTAAGTCTTTAATTCCTAAGTCTATGCCAACTCCATCATCATTAAGTGTTTCCTTGCAGTCAGGAAATTCTACACATACACTGATCCACCAGTTCAATCCATCAAAGGATATTCTCGGATTCATATATTTAACATCTGTTGGAATACGTCCATGTTCTGCAAGTCTTACCCAATTCTTTTTTTGCTTATTTGCTTTCCTGCTGGAAGAAAAGCCTTCAAGCTTAACGTGGGTATTACTGAATTGTATCTTAACGTTGTCCTGATAGAACTTCGGCATTGATCTCTTTCTGGACTTGAATCTTGGGAATTTTTGCAAACCCTTGAAAAAGTTCTTATACGCAGTACAGGCATCTTTGATTGCCTGTTTGGTTACATTATTTGAAATATTTAATAACCATGCGTATTCATCAGAATGTCTAAGCTTTGTAAATTCTTTTCTGAGTTCTGAATCTGAAATGAATTTGCCACCTTTTTC
>OGXW01002259.1_pt1 | contig 13812 bp, 11 predicted proteins | sample 1576341 | NCBI WGS metagenome assembly OGXW01 (sample SAMEA3541592, study PRJEB24748) | human gut metagenome | biome: human gut; feature: human-associated habitat; material: faeces | place: China | collected 2012
AAACCTTCACACCATTTTCCCAAAATGTGAGCGCCCTGTCTGTGCCGTGGCCGCGGCCGGTATCGGCAAACGAGCCGTGCAGCAGCAGCTCCGCCCGCACCGGCTCCTCGCCAAGCAGCCGCCGCGCGACAAGCCCTATGCGCACCGCTCCCGCCGTGTGCGAGCTTGAAGGGCCGACCATTATCGGCCCGATAAGATCAAAAATATCCATATCTGCCTCCGTAGGAGTGATATGGATATTATACCCGACCCGCGCCGCGTTTTCAACACTGCATTTGCCGCAGCATCTCACGGCGCAGCCGGTCGATTATCTTCTTTTCAAGTCTGCTTATGTAGCTCTGCGAGATGCCCATGATGTCGGCCACCTCCTTCTGGGTGTACTCTCCGGAGCCGGACAGCCCGAAGCGCATTAGGATTATTGTCCTCTCGCGCTCGTTCAGGCAGTCGATGGCCGCCATAAGCATCTGCCGGTCGGCGTCATCTTCCAGCGGGCGCGACACTTCGTCCTCGTCTGTGCCGAGAATGTCCGAGAGCAGCAGCTCGTTGCCGTCCCAGTCGGTGTTCAGCGGCTCGTCGAAGCTGACCTCGGTGCGCTGCGAGCTTATCTTGCGCAGATACATCAGGATCTCATTCTCGATGCAGCGCGAGGCGTAGGTCGCAAGCTTTATCTTCTTGCCGGAATTGAAGGTGTTCACGGCCTTGATAAGCCCGATGGTGCCGATGGATATCAGATCCTCGATGTTGATGCCTGTGTTCTCAAAGCGCTTCGAAATATACACTACAAGGCGCAGATTGTGCTCGATAAGCTCGCGCCGCGCGGCGTCATCGCCGCTTTCCAGACGGGCGACGCACTCGTCCTCCTCGGCCTTTTCCAGTGGCGGCGGCAGTGTGTCGCTGCCGCCGATGTAAAAAACCGAGGGCGGCTCCAGACCGAGTATGGACAGAATTCGCTCGCGGAGAAAGAGGATTTGAGGTTTACATAACATGAATAGCTCCTTTTTGAAACTCAGTTCCGACAGTCATATGACGGCCTCAAAGCCGTCCCCCTGAAGCTCCGGCGACACCGCGGCCAGCAGCTCCGCGCGCGTCTCGCCGCCTACGGTCAATGCGTCCGGGCGGAAGGCCGCCAGCAGTCCCGCGCCGCCGACGGCGGAATACGGTATCAGGCGGAACCGGCCGGCAAGCTCCGGGAATCGCGCGGCGCGCTCGACAAGCTCCACGGCGGGGCAGGCGGCAAGGCCGGGGTAGTCCGCGAAAACGGGCGAGAGGGCGTGCGCCGAGACGACCATGACCTCCATGCCGCTGACCGGGTCGAAGAGGGAATTGCCGGTGTCGAGCAGCGCCATGAACCGCGCCTCGCGCCTCAGAAACCGAAGCTCCACGGCGACGCGCTTTTCCTCCGCAAGCCTTGCGCGGCGGCGGAAAATCAGGCTCAGCCCGGCGTAGCACAGCGCGAAGGCCGGGACGAACACCGCAAGCGGCATCGGGGCGCTTCCGCCCGCTCCCGCGGATATCGACATCGCCCACAGCGCCCCGCCGAACGCGGCGGACACCGCGAGAAACACCGCATAGCAGCGCATCGGCCGCTTCTCGCGCCCGTAGGCCACGAGCGACATCAGCGCCGCGGCGGCGAGCTTCCCAGGCCACGAGGCGAGAAAGCCCAGCCCCGGCAGGTACACCGCCACGGAATACGCCGCGCCGAGCAGCGCCGCGAGGACGTAGCGCCGCCGCCGGAGGTATAGCCCGCATATCCGCGCCGAGGCGAGGCACAGCAGATAGTCCACGCCGAGGTTCAGAAAAAACAGACTGTCTATGTAGATTACTTCCATACGGCAATTATATGCCCCGCGCTGCGCATAATTTGTCATTTGGGAATTGTCAAAACGGAGAGGCTGTGGTAGAATCATTTGGAATATATATATGCGAAAGGAAAATGCTAAGCAATGTGGTTCTGGTTTGCGGTCATTGCGCTTCTCTGCTGGAGCGGCTCTGACCTGTTTTCAAAAATTGGCTGTCAGGATGAGAAGGACAAATACTCCCATCTCAAGATGGTCACGGCGGTCGGTATCGTGATGGGTCTGCACGCGGCGTATGAGATATTCATCGGCGGCGTGGAGATTAATCTGGAAGTTATCCTGACGTATCTGCCCGTGTCGGCACTGTACATAGTGTCGATGGCGGTGGGATATCTGGGGCTTAGATATATCGAGCTTTCGATATCCTCCCCGATATGCAACAGCTCCGGCGCGATAGTCGCGGTGCTGACCATTATCACCGTCGGCATCGGGGACGAGGTGCCGCCAGTGGCGCTTGTCGCTGTGGCGCTCGTGTGCATCGGCGTTATCGGGCTTGGCTTTACCGAGGCGAACGAGGACGAGGAGCTTCGCCGCGCAAGGCAGGACGCTAGCAACCGGCACTACGCCAAGAGCTGGATCGCCATCTTTATCCCGATAGTCTACTGCCTGCTTGACGCGCTCGGCACCTTTGCCGACAGCCGCGTTTTGGAGATAATCAATGAGGACTCCGCAAACGTCGCCTACGAGCTGACCTTCCTTGTCGTCGGCCTCGTGTCGCTGTTCTATGTCACGGTCGTGAAAAAGCAGCGCCTTGTCGCAAAGCAGGAAGCGCCGAAGTACACCGGCGCGATATTCGAGACCATCGGCCAGTTCTTCTATATCTACGCCCTTGCCGACACCGAGCACGTCGCCTTTGCCGCACCGATTATCTCCTCCTACTGCGTGGCCTCCGTTGTATGGGGTCGGATATTCCTGAAGGAAAAGCTATCGAAGAAGCATTATCTGTGCATCCTCGCGGTCGTTATCGGCATCGTGATAATGGGCATACTTGATATATAAAGGAGAAGCGATATGGATCCTGTTTACAAGCGCGTCGTACTCAAGATAAGCGGCGAGGCTCTCGCCGGGGAGAAGCATACCGGCTTCGATTTCGACTTTGTGTCCAAGGTCTGCGCTACGGTCAAAAAGTGCGCGGAGATGGGCGTCGAGGTTGGCATCGTCATCGGCGGCGGCAACTTCTGGCGCGGCGTCAAGGACGGCGCGGGCAAGGTCGAGCGCGTCAGCGCCGACAGGATGGGTATGCTCGCAACCTGCATGAACTGCCTTGCGGTGTGCGACGTGTTCCGCCAGATGGGCGCGAAGGCCAGAGTTATGACCGCGGTTGACATTCAGGGCGTCGGCGAGCGGTACGACACGAGAAAGAGCATCGAATACATGCAGCAGGGCGAGATAGTCCTGTTTGCGGGCGGCAGCGGCGCGCCGTTTTTCTCCACCGATACCGCGGCGGTGTTGCGCGCGGCGGAGATACATGCCGATGCGATACTTCTGGCGAAGAACATCGACGGCGTGTATTCGGCAGATCCGAGAACGAACGCTGACGCCGTGAAGTTTGACGAGATAAGCTATGACGAGGTGCTTGCGCGCCATCTCGCCGTGATGGATACCACGGCGACGAGCCTTGCCATGGATAACGATATCCCGGTCATCGTATTTGCGCTTGCGGAGCCGGAGAATATCGTCCGCGTTCTTGGCGGCGAAAAGCTCGGCACACTGGTAAAATAAAAAATCAACATAAACGGAGGTAAAACCATGTCTGACTACAAGGAATTTGAAACAAAGATGAAAAAGACCTGCGAGGCGCTCAGCACTCAGCTCGCAACCATCCGCGCCGGCCGCGCGAACGCCGCCGTGCTCGACCAGATCGAGGTCGACTACTACGGCTCTCCCACGCCCATCCAGCAGGTCGCGTCCATCGCCACGCCCGACCCCCGTTCCCTGCTGATCCAGCCTTGGGACGCGAGCGTCCTCAAGGGCATCGAAAAAGCTATCCTCGCCTCCGATCTCGGCATCAACCCCCAGAACGACGGCCGCATGATCCGTCTCGTGTTTCCGCCGCTGACCGAGGAGCGCCGTAAGGATCTGGTCAAGCAGACCAAGAAGTACGGCGAGGAATACAAGGTCGCCATCAGAAACGTCCGCCGCGAAGCTATCGAGAAGTTCAAGAAGCAGCAGAAGGCTTCCGAGATCACCGAGGACGATTACAAGAACGCCGAGAAGGATATCCAGAAGCTCACCGACGATTACGCCAAGGAGATAGACAAGATAATCGCCGCCAAGGAAAAAGAGCTTACCGAGATCTGAGATGGCGTGGTTTAAAAAGAGAAATACGGCGGGGGAGCGGGAGATATCCGGCCTTCCCCGCCATATTGCCATTATTCTTGATGGCAATGGCCGCTGGGCAAAGAAGCGCGGCCTTCCGAGAACTGCGGGTCACGCCGCCGGTTCCGAAAATTTCAGAAAGATCGCGACCTACTGCAGGGACATCGGCGTCGACTACCTCACGGTGTACGCCTTCTCGACAGAGAACTGGAAGCGTCCGGAGGACGAGGTCAAGTCCATAATGAAGCTGCTGGAGAAGTACCTCCACGAGGCGATAGACACCATGGAGCGTGACAAGATACGCATGAAGGTGTTCGGCGACGTGACGGCGCTCAGTCCGGAGCTGCAGGCGCTAGTCGCCAAGACCAACGAGATTTCCGAGCGCTACGAGGGCTTTCAGGCGAACATCTGCCTCAATTACGGCGGGCGCGACGAGATAATCCACGCGGCGAAGCGCTATGCGCGCGACGTCGCCGAGGGCAGGGCGGACGGCGAGCTTACGGAGGAGCAGTTCTCCGGCTACCTCTATTCCGCCGGTATCCCCGACCCCGATCTGTTGATCCGCCCCGGCGGGGAGCAGCGGATATCGAACTTCCTGCTGTGGCAGTGCGCGTATTCGGAGTTTTACTTCACGGACGTGCTGTGGCCGGACTTCACGCCGCATGAACTGGACAAGGCCATCGCCGCCTTCCGGCACCGCGACAGGCGCTACGGCGGGGTGAAGAACCCGTGACGGAGATACAGGCGCGGCTCTTCGCCCTGCAGGACGAGGGGTTCAAAGCGTTTAACTCGAAGCTGATGCCGACGGTCGCGCCCGAAACGGTCATAGGCGTGCGCACTCCGGCGCTGCGCGCTCTGGCGAAGGAGCTGCGCGGGACGGAGACGGCAGCGCGGTTCATGTCTGTGCTGCCGCATGAGTACTTCGAGGAGTACGCGCTGCACGCGTTCCTGATAGAGTATATCGGCGATTACGCGGACTGCGTCGCGGCGCTGGAGAAGTTCCTGCCGTATGTAGATAACTGGGCGACCTGCGATCAGCTCAACCCGAAGGTGCTTGGCGCGCACAGGGCGGAGCTTATGGGGAACATTCGCCGCTGGATAGCGTCTGAGCATGTGTACACGCGGCGCTACGCGATAGGGCTGCTGATGCGCTGGTACCTCGGCGAGGACTTCCACACGGAATACGCGGACATCGTTGCCGCGGCGGACGACGGGCGCTTCGGCGGCTACGATAAATATTATCTGAACATGATGCAGGCGTGGTATTTTGCGACGGTGCTTGCAAAGAATTATAATGAGGCGCTGCCGTATCTTGAGGAGCGCCGGCTCGCGCCGTGGACGCATAACAAGAGCATACAAAAGGCTGTGGAGAGCTATCGCGTGAGCGCGGAGCACAAGGCTTATCTGCGTACTCTCCGTGTATAAAGAAAGACAAAAAGAGGGATTGCCATGGTAAATTCCATTTCAATACTCGGCTGCACCGGTTCCATCGGGCGGCAGACAATCGCGGTTGCCGAGCACATCGGTATGCGCGTCGCGGCGCTGACCGCGAACAGAAAAATCGACCTGCTCGAAGAGCAGGCCAGACGGCTCAAGCCCGAATTCGTCGCGGTCTACGACGAGGACGCGGCAAAGCAATTCAGAATTGCCGTCGCGGACACGGACATCCGCGTCGGCTCCGGCATGGCCGGTCTCATCGAGGCCGCAACGCTCGCCTCATCCGACTGCGTTGTGACGGCGGTGTCGGGCGCAGTCGGTCTGAAGCCGACGCTTGCCGCCATCGACGAGAAAAAGCGCATAGCGCTTGCAAACAAGGAGACGCTTGTCTGCGCGGGCAGCATAGTCATGCGCCGCGCGGCGGAGACGGGCGCGGAGATAGTGCCTGTCGACTCCGAGCACTCCGCCATCTTCCAGTGCCTCATGGGGCGCGGGAAGGGCGAGCTCAAAAAAATCCTGCTCACCGGCTCCGGCGGCCCCTTCCGCGGCAGACCCCGCGAGGAGCTGGAGGACGTCACGCCCGAACAGGCCGTGAAGCATCCAAACTGGAGCATGGGCGCGAAGATATCCGTCGACAGTGCGACGATGATGAACAAGGGGCTTGAATTCATCGAGGCGATGCACCTCTTCGGCGTGACGCCTGATGACATTCAGGTGGTAATCCACCCGCAGAGCGTCATACACTCTATGGTAGAGCTCGTGGACGGAACTGTCATCGCCCAGCTCGGCGTACCGGACATGGGGCTGCCGATTCAGCTCGCGCTGACTTATCCTGAGCGCCGAGAGTCGATGTTCGACCGGCTCGATTTCTGGAAGCTCAAAGACCTCAGCTTCGAAGCGCCCGACTATGAAAAGACCCCCTGCCTGCGCCTTGCGATGGACGCGGCGCGCGCGGGCGGAACCGTGCCCTGCGTGATGAGCGCGGCAAACGAAGTGGCTGTGGGGCTGTTCCTGCAGCATAAACTGGGCTACAACCGCATTTACGACTGCGCCGCCGCCGCGGTGGACGCGCTGGGCAGCGCGCAGGAAGCAGATCTTGAAACCATACTGGCAGCCGACGCCGCCGCCAGAGCATTTGTCAGGGAGCATTGTTCAAAATGACTATTGTCTACATCCTCATAGCGATCCTTATCTTCGGCGTGCTCATCATTATCCACGAGCTTGGCCACTTCGCCGCGGCGAAAGCCTGCGGAGTGCGGGTCGAGGAGTTCGCGGTCGGCATGGGCCCCGCCATATTCAAAAAGCAGAAGGGCGAGACGACCTATTCGCTGCGCTGCATCCCATTCGGCGGCTTCTGCGCCATGACCGGAGAGGACGAGGAGTCGAAAGACCCGCGCGCATTTACGAATCAGGCCGCGTGGAAGCGCGTGATAATACTCGCCGCGGGCTCGTTCATGAACTTCGTGCTGGGTTTTGTCATCGTCGCGTGTCTATACGCCAACGCTCAGGCCTTCCGCGTGCCGGTGCTGGCGGGCTTTATCGATGGCTGTCCCTACGAGAGCGCCGAGGGGCTTCAGCAGGGCGACAGGTTTTACAGCATCGACGGGCACAGGATATACCAGTATTACGACGTGTCCGACTTCATCTCCAAGGGCGACGGAAGCTATGACATCGTCGTCATCCGCGACGGGAAAAAGGTGAAGCTTGAGGATTTCAAGCTTGTGCCGCTGGAATACGAGGGCTACGAGAACAAGATGTACGGCTTTCTGTTCGGCGTCGAGGAGGCGACGATAGGGGCGAAGATAGAGAACACGTGGAACACCTGCATGGAATTCGTGCGCATGGTGTGGATGGGACTTTCCGAGCTTGTGAGCGGCAACGTCGGTGTGAAGGATATGGCGGGGCCTGTCGGCATCGTGGATATGATGGCGCAGACGGGCGAGCAGGCCGAGTCCGTGAGCGACGCGCTCTTCAGAATCTTCTACTTCGGCGCGTTCATCGCGGTGAACCTCGCAGTTATGAACATGCTGCCGATCCCCGCGCTTGACGGCGGCAGGGTGTTCCTGCTCATCATCACATGTATAATAGAAGCGATAACGCGCAAAAAGCTCGACCCCAAGTACGAGGGCTACATCCACGCTGCCGGTATGGTATTGCTGCTGGCGCTGATGGTGTACGTGATGTTCAATGATATAATCAGGATAGTGACAGGCTGATGAAAAGAGAAAACACAAAGAGAATAAACGTGGGCGGCGTCGCGGTCGGCGGCGGGGCGAAGGTCTCCGTGCAGTCGATGTGCAACACCAAGACGTGGGACGCCGAGGCCACCGCGGCGCAGATACGCGAATTTGCCGCCGCGGGCTGTGACATCGTGCGAGTCGCAGTGCCGGATATGCGCTCGGCGCAGGCAATATCGGAGATAAAGGAGCGGGTGGATATGCCACTGGTGGCGGACATCCACTTCGACTACCGGCTCGCCCTTGAGGCGGCGGCGCGCGGCGCGGACAAGATACGCATCAACCCCGGCAACATCGGCGGGGAGGAGAACGTCAAGGCCGTGGCCGAAGCCTGCCGCGCGCGGAACATCCCGATCCGCATCGGAGTGAACGCCGGCAGCCTTGAAGCGCGGCTCATAGAGAAATATGGGCACCCCTGCCCGGAGGCGATGGTCGAGAGCGCGCGGGGACACGTCGCGCTGCTGAATAAATACGGCTTCGACGATATCTGCCTTTCGCTCAAAACATCCTCCGTGCCGCTGACGATAGCGAGCTACCGCATGGCGGCGGAGTGCTTCCCGTACCCGCTGCACCTCGGCGTGACCGAGACGGGCACGGAGTGGAACGGGACGATACAGTCCGCCGTCGGCATAGGCACGCTCCTGTGCGAGGGCATCGGCGACACGATACGCGTTTCCTTGACCGCCGACCCCGTGCGCGAGGTCGCGGCGGGGGTCGCGATACTCAAGGCCGCGGGGCTGCGCTCCGGCGGCGTGAAGTTCGTCTCCTGCCCAACCTGCGGCAGGACGGAAATCGACCTCATCTCCCTTGCGAAGGACGTCGAGGCGCGGGTCAAAAACATCGACCGCGACATCACCGTCGCCGTCATGGGCTGTGTAGTCAATGGCCCCGGCGAAGCGCGCGAGGCCGACTACGGCGTCGCGGGCGGCAAGGGCAAGGGTATACTTTTCAAGAAGGGGCAGGTGCTCGGCACCTACCCGTATGAGCGCCTGTGCGACGCGCTCACAGAGCTTATAGAAAACGACAAGGAGCAGCAATGAGCGAGCATACACCGTTTCTTGAAATATTTCCGGGCTGCGCCGATCTGGCGGCGTTCAGCGACGGGCTTGACAAGGCGTATGTGACGGACGTGCAGGTGGACGCGTCGGAGCTGACGATGACGGTCGCGGCGTGGTTCGCGGCGATGCCGTCTCCAGCCGAGCTTCAGACCCTGAGCGAGCGGCTGAAGGCCGACTACGGGCTGAGCGGCGTCGGCATGGTGCCGGACTTCCCGCGCCCGAAGCTTGCCTCCACATCCGCAACGACCGGCAAAGCCCCCAACCCCGGCGACGCGCCGAAGGGCGACGTGCTCTACGGCCGCGCGATAAAGCAGCACCCCGTCCCGATGAATACGCTGAGTCTCGAATCCGGTAAGGTGACGGTCGAGGGCGACGTCGTCGCCGTGACGAGCCGCGCGCTTCAGAAGCGCGGCGGCGCGGTGCTGGGCTTCGACATCACCGACCGCACCAGCTCCATCAAGATATCCCGCTTCCTCCGCTCCGACGACGATCAGTCCATCATCGACAAGGTCAAGGTGGGCGACCATCTCATCGTGCAGGGCGAGATAATATACAGCAAATACGACGACGACATGATCCTTGACCCGCGTAACATCGTCAAGGGCAAGCGCTACATACGCCCCGACAACGCCGAGGAAAAACGCGTGGAGCTGCATCTGCACACCCGCTTCTCTGCACTTGACGCGCTGACCGACCCCGCAAAGGTCGTAGAGCGCGCCGCGTACTGGGGCATGCCCGCCATCGCCGTGACGGATCACGGCGTCGCGCAGGCGTTTCCGGATATGTGGAAGGCCGGTAAAAAGTACGGCGTCAAGATCATCTACGGCATGGAAGCCTACTTTGTCAACGATATGGACGGCAACAACGCCGTCATCGGCAAGAGCAAGCTCCCGCTCGACACGGAGTTTGTCGCCTTCGATATCGAGACGACGGGACTCAACGCAATGAACGACCGCATGACCGAGATCGGTGCGGCCATCTTCTCCGGCGGCGAGATAAAGGCGGAGTTCAACACCTTCGTCAACCCCCAGCGGCACATCCCGCCCGACATCACCCAGCTCACCGGCATCCGCGACAGCGATGTCGCCGACGCGCCGCTTGAGAAAGAGGCGATGGAGATGTTCCTGGAATTCGCCGGAAACAGGCCGCTCGTCGCGCATAACGCGCATTTCGACGTCGGCTTCATGGCCGCCGCCTCGAACCGCTGCGGGCTGAAGTTCTCGCCGGTGTTCCTAGATACGCTGGCGCTGTCGCAGGCGCTGCTGCCGGAGCTGAAGCGCTTCAAGCTCGACATCGTCTCGAACCACCTGAATCTCCCGCAGTTCAACCACCACCGAGCCTCGGACGACGCGATGGTCGTCGCGCGCATGATGGACAAGTTCCTGCCCATGCTGCGCCAGCAGGGCGCGCGGACGCTCGACGATATCGAGACGGTATATCACTCACTGCGCCGCACCGACGTTGCAAAGACCTATCATATGGTGCTGCTGGTCAAGAACAAAAAGGGACTTAAAAATCTATATGAAATGATTTCGCAGTCCTATCTTAAATATTTCCACCGTTCCCCGACGATTCCGAAGAGCCTGCTGATACAGCACCGAGAGGGCATTATCGTCGGTTCGGCCTGCGGCATGGGAGAGCTGTACGGCGCGGTGATGAAGGGCGCGAGCGAAAAGGAACTTAAGAAGATCGCGTCGTTCTACGATTATCTGGAGATACAGCCGATATGCAATAACGGCTTCCTTGTGGATAACGGCGTCGTGAAGGACGTGACGGTGCTTCAGGACTACAACCGCACCATCCTTGAGCTTGGCCGCAAGCTGGATAAGCCCGTCATCGCCGCGAGCGACGTGCACTTCCTCGACCCCGAGGACGAGCAGTACCGCAAGATTTTGCAGGCCGCAAAGAAATTCTCGGACGCCGACCGCGGCTGTCCGATATATTTCCGCACGACCGACGAGATGCTGGCGGAGTTCGAGTACCTCGGCAAGGATGTGGCACGCGAGGTTGTCATCACGAACACCCGCGCCATCGCAGACCAGATAGACGAGATAGAGCTGCTGCCGAAGGATCTGTTCCCGCCTAAGATCGAGCGCTCCGCCGAGCAGCTCAAGGAGCTGGTGTACACCAAGATGCACCGCATCTACGGCGACGAGCCGCCCGCCATCGTCAAGGATCGCGTTGACGTAGAGCTCAACACAATACTTGACCACCATTACGACGTTATCTACATGAGCGCGCAGAAGCTGGTTCAGAACTCGCTCGAAAACGGGTATCTGGTCGGCTCGCGTGGCTCTGTCGGCTCGTCGATGGTGGCGTTCATGTCAGGTATCACGGAGGTCAACTCCCTCCCGCCGCACTACGTCTGCCCCAAGTGCAAGCACTCGGAGTTCATCACCGACGGCAGCTACGGCTGCGGCGCGGACATGCCCGAAAAGGACTGCCCCGAATGCGGCACGCGCATGAACCGTGACGGCTTCGATATCCCGTTCGAGACCTTCCTCGGCTTCCCAGGCAACGAAAAGACCCCCGATATTGACCTCAACTTCTCCGGCGAATATCAGGCCAAGGCGCATAAATATACCGAGACGCTGTTCGGCTCCGACCATGTTTTCCGCGCCGGAACGATAGGCACCCTCGCCGAAAAGACCGCCTACGGCTATGTCAAGAAATATCTTGAGGAGCGCGGGATAAAGACGACCAAGGCCGAGGAGAACCGCCTCGCGCTGGGGCTTGTCGGCATCAAGCGCACCACGGGTCAGCACCCAGGCGGCCTCGTCGTCGTGCCGCAGGACATGGACGTGACGGATTTCTGCCCCGTTCAGCATCCGGCAGACGACCCGAACAGCGACATTATCACCACCCATTTTGAATATCACTGCATGGAGGCGAACCTCCTCAAGCTCGACGAGCTGGGGCATGATGACCCGACCATGATACGCATGATGGAGGATCTGTCCGAGCAGATGGGCGAGCGGGTCGACGCGCAGAAGATACTGCTCTCCGACCCCGACACCATGTCGATATTCACAAGCCCCGCCGTGCTGGGGCTGCCGGACGACGACCCGATAATCGGCAAGACCGGCACCATCGGCATACCCGAGTTCGGTACGCCGTTCACGCGGCAGATGCTTGTGGATACGCAGCCCAAGCAGTTTGACACGCTGATAAGGCTGTCCGGCTTCTCGCACGGCACCGACGTCTGGGCGGGCAACATCCGCGACCTGATAGTCAACGGCGTCGCTACCGTTAACGAGACGGTCGGCTGCCGCGACGATATCATGATCTACCTCATCTCCGTCGGCATCGCGCCCGCGCTTGCATTCAAGACCATGGAGGCCGTGCGTAAGGGCAAGGTAAAGAAGAGCGGCGAGTTCCCCGGCGATGCCGAGCAGCAGATGCGAGACAAGGGCGTACCGGACTGGTACATCGAGTCCTGCCGCAAGATAGCCTACCTCTTCCCGAAGGCGCATGCCGTCGCGTACGTCATGATGGCCTTCCGTATCGCGTGGTTCAAAGTGTATAAGCCGCTGGCGTTCTATTCGGCGTATTTCTACCGCCGCAGCCAGAAGGGCGGCTTCGACGCGGCGATGATGACCGGCGGCACCGACGACGTCCGCCGCCGCATCAACGACATGCGCCGCCGCACCGACCTCACCGCGAACCAAGAGGATCTGCTGGTCACGCTGGAGGCCGTGTACGAGTTCAATATGCGCGGCTTCGAGTTCGCGCCGATAGACCTGTATGAGTCGGACGCGACGAAGTTTATGCTTGCGGACGAGAAGCGCCTGCGTCCGCCGTTCGTGGCCATCTCCGGCCTCGGCGAGTCGGCGGCGATCGACCTTGCGCGCATCAAGGAGAGCGGGAAGCGGTACATCTCCGTTGAGGAGCTGAGCCGCGACTGCCCCAAGGTCAGCCAGACGCACCTTGAGCAGCTGAAAGCCCTCGGCGCGCTCGGCGATATGCCCGAGAGCGGCACTTACCACATTCCTTGAAGGACTTGGTGAAGATGACACCGGATCTGAGGACACAGCAGAGGGAACGATTCTGGTAGTTACAGAGGATTGTAATGTCCGTGCAGCAGCCAGCAGTGATGCGGAGATACTGGGAGGTTTATCCGCCGGTACTGAGGTTGAGAAGAAAGGCGAGGACGGTGAGTGGGTACAGATCGATTACGATGGTACAGAAGCTTACGTTCACAACAGCCTTCTCCAAGAGAAAACTGAATAATGCAAAATAAAAAGAACTGCCGTATATTTGGGGCAGTTCTTTTTTTGCAGAGAAACAGGTTTTTTCCTGAAGTATTTTAAACAGGTTAAAAATCAGAAAGCTCCATAGGAAGTTCCGGCTTCCAGTGTGATACCCTTGGCCGCAGCCAGCTCACTGACTGTAACCAGCTGATATCCCTCCTGGATCAGCTGTGGAATAAAGACCTCCGCAGCATCTACAGATTCCTTAAAAATATCGTGCATCAGGATGATCGCGCCATCCTGGGCATTATCCATCACATTCTGGACAGTAGAATCCGCATTCTGCGTCTCCCAGTCCAGGGTATCCACAGACCACATGATCAGAGGTCTTGCAGCAATCCCTGCTACAGTATCATTAAAAGAACCATAGGGCGGGCGCACCACAGTAGCGCTATGTCCCACCAGATTCTGAATCTCTTCATCTGTGCGGGAAAGCTGGCTGGTCACGTCCTCTGCGGAAAGGGTGGCAAGATCTGCGTGATCAAAGGAATGGTTGCCAATCTCACAGCCAAGTTCCTCCATTCTGGACAGAGGCTCCTGGAAGTATTCGATCTCCTGGCCTACCAGGAAAAAAGTAGCCCTTGCATTATTGGCTTCCAGACAGTCAAGCAGACGGTCGGTGAAATCACTTGGCCCGTCGTCAAAGGTAAGGGCG
>OGXW01002262.1_pt1 | contig 13791 bp, 10 predicted proteins | sample 1576341 | NCBI WGS metagenome assembly OGXW01 (sample SAMEA3541592, study PRJEB24748) | human gut metagenome | biome: human gut; feature: human-associated habitat; material: faeces | place: China | collected 2012
CTCATTTCGCCTCGGAATTTTCCGCTGGTGAGGCTTTCACCATTAGAAGTGAGAATCCCAACCCGCCGCCGTCGTACTGTAGGCGACAGCGAGCACTTTGATGCCATCGGCACGCATATCCTCGGCAACCTCGTAGGCGCTCTGGCGCCCTTCTTCATTCATGGGAACGAGCTCGCCTTTAAAGCTCGCCCAGTCGCAATGTGCGCAAACGCTTTCGACCTCGCCCTTAACGATGGTCAGGCGGCTGTCGGGACGAGCAGGCAGCCCCAGACACCCAAGTGCCCCCGGTGTGGTGCCGAGCTTAACGCCCGACGCCTTGACAACGTGATCAAAGGGATCGGACGCATACAGGGTAAATGCATGACCAAGATCTTTGGCAGCAAGGCGAAGCTCGGGTGCGGCACACGCATCGGCAATAGCCCGGTTAAGTTGATTGGCGACGGTCCCCTGATTCATACTCTCGAGATACGCCAAGTTGAGGGTCTGCTCGCTCTCGTTGCCCAGGATATCGGTGTAGTACTCAAGCACCGCGACATCTTCTGTCAGCGTTCCCGTCTTGTCCACGCACACTACGTCTATGGAGCCCAGCGACTCCATGGCATCGACGTTCTTAACGATGACTTGCTTGTTTTTGAGACGACGGGCGCTGCCCGACAGACAGACGCTCGTAACGACTGGAAGCATTTCGGGAACCAGACCAACGGCCGCTCCCAAAGCAAACAGCAGCGCTTGCGCCCAGTCGCCCAACACGACGCCACGAATCGTAATGACAAACGGCAACACAATCAGCATGCACTTGACTAAAGCCGCGCAAATGCTCTTGGCCCCAACATTAAACTGCGTGGCAGGGCGGGCGCGCCGGCACGGCACGGCCTCATCCTTGTCGGCACATGCAAGAACGGTTGCCGAGGCCTTGCCATCAACAATAGTCGTCCCTGCGCGAACGGTCTCGCCCTCCCGCTTTGCGGTCTGGCCACTCTCGCCTGTAAGCGATGACTCGGAAACAAGAATGTGATTGCCCTGGGCAAGAATCGCATCGACCGGGCAGAGCATGCCAGCGTACAAGCGAATCACATCGCCAGGCACAAGCCGGTCGGCATTGACTTGAACCCAGCATGCGTCAACACGCTTCCAAACGGCCGCATGGCTCGCCCTCAGCATATGGCGATTGAAGGTGCGCATAGCCTCATTTTCATAGAACAGACGCACCAAGCCGCCGACCAGCCACATTGCAAACAACACAGTAGGCGCGAACACCCCCGTCTGGCCCTGCGCCTGCGGAACGACATCGACCAAAAAAGCCAAACCGGCCAGCGCAAGCAACAGGGACGAGAACGGATTGAAAAATGATTTTTTAATCATCAGAGCCTCTTTCTAGCATGGATTCGATTGTATCCGAGGCATATACCGGTATCCCCGCCCCACTCCTTGCGACTTCCTTGCTTTTGCATGCAACACATGTGACACAGGAACGGCCCCTTTGCCTTATTCCTTGATTTCCGGTTACCGCACACAAAGAACAAACGCCTGCTAATCATTTACGCTCAGGGACATGTGTACGCCACAGACGGAAAACGATGGGGATCGAGGGCTTCGCGCAGCAGCTCACCGAACATGACAAGAAGTGCATCCAGTGATACTGCACATACCCAAAATCGCAGCAACTGTCCTCGTCATGGCGTTCGCAGTATGTCTGCTGAGGCTGCCACTCCGCATGACCAACGACATCGTATTTCGCCAAAAGGGTTTCCAACCAGCGGGAATGTATTCCGCAATCACACTCCCCGCAATCGCACTCACCATCTTTTGCTAATGCGCCCTTGCACCGCGCTTTGGGATGCAGGACAAACAGTGAAAGGAGCTGCAAGCAGGTTTACACTCTAGCTGCTGCTCTCAAACGCCGTCTACATCTCGAGGTCTAATACTTTTCCCGAGAAGTGAACGGCTGTATTTGGGCCCCCGAAACATCGACATTTTTAGACGTTAAAACCGCAGGATTCGACTGGCAAAACCGCAGGAAATTGCACGCCAAAAGTGCCGATGCTTCGGGGGTCCGTTTTCACTCGTTCACTTCTCGGGAAAAGTATTTGACATCGATTTCGCAAGGGCCCCAATATGGCAAAGGGGCAGTCTCCTGCCGCATAACGAGGCGCCCTATTGTCACTGGCAGAATCCATCCGAGGACTGTAAGGGGCACGCATTCCATAAGAGTTGAATCCAACAGCTAAAACCGATTCCACATGCATGAAAACGCGCTCGGTATCAGGCAAAAAGCAGTGATGGCAAGGAGAGACGTCCCATTGCGACGGGCGCGAAAAGCATCCTTGCCAACGCCCAGGCAGCGCATCGTATGCTCGGCAGGACCATCTGGCAAGCCGACATGGCAAACCCATCGAGCTGCCATGACACTTTAGCCGCATGACCATGCACTCATCGATGGCAGGATTCCCTATACTGAGTCACATATGACGGTATCGCGCCAAAGGAGAACGCCGTGACCACGTCGCAGATATCCCTGCTCGCGCTCATCTCGGTTGGAGGCATCGGCATCCTGCTTATCGGAATGAGCACGCTCATGAAAGCCGCCGCCCGCAGGAAAGCCAAGGCCTGCACCGCTATGATCATGGGAACGGTCATTGACCACCGCTTTATGGGCGAAGGCAGAATGTATCCCGTTTTGGAGTACACCGTCGACGGCACGCGGTACCACGTGAGAAAACAATTCCGCGGCGTAAAGACCAAAAGCTTGTCGGGACTCCCCGTCCGCACGCAAAGCGCGGCGTACGAAGACGCCAAGGGCTGGTTGCACGTACAGACAGGACCCATCGCACGCCTAGATACTCTCGCAGAGCAGCTTTGGCCCCTCGGCAGCCAAATGACTGTGCACTACAACCCCAGCAGCCCAGACAAGAGCTATGTCGAGCGCCCCATCGTGGGCGACTTTGCCACGCTGATGTTTAACATCGCGGGTATCTTGCTCATCGCGCTGAGTATTTTGCTCTATGTTCTTATCCAGCGCTAGCTCAGACTGATACATCCCGCGCGCCGCGCGCCGTAATGACCGCCACGACTCCAAGGACCAGCTATGGCAACACTCTCCGAACAAGAACGTAAGCGCATCCAGCGATACTGCATCTATCCCAAGATTGCCGGCACAGCGCTTGCCATGGCGTTTGTGCTGCCTTTTTTGATCATTCCCTTCGAAATGATTGACGATATCGTCTTCCATCATGAAAGCTTCCAGGAGACGGGCATGATGACCGCCTTGGCGCTCACCGTCGTCGAGCTCGCCATCTTCTGCTACTGCGCGCTCGCGCCGCGCTTTGGCATGCGCGGCAAGCAGTGGAAAGAAATGCAGCACCGACTCGTCGTCGAGCAGGCTGAGAAAGACCACTCGGCACAAATCGCAGGTGTTATCGGTACGCAGGCCGCCGCGCGCCTGCTCAAGAACAGCGACAACGAGACCGCACGCAACCTGGGCGGCGCGGCAGAAGTCGCCGCTGCCGTAGGCGCCGTTGCCACCGCGGCAGACGTGCTTACCGAGAGCTTCGCCAACGCGAAGGCTATGGCAGAGGCCTGTGGCGTGCCTGTCCCCCGTGCAAAGAAGTGGGTCATCGCGCTTGTGGCGCTGCCCCTCGCGATCGTATGCGGCGCCTATATCCCGCAGCTGGCGCAGGGAAACATCGAGATGCAGGAGAACGCCGCGGCCGCGGCTGAGCAGATCGCCATTGCTCGCAAGGCATTAGAGCCCTCATGCGAGTACGTGTCCGCCGATGACCCCTACGAGCGATATCAAGATTACGGCTATCACGTCCGCGGTTATCTGCACGACGGCGACTCCGATACCCAAAAGACCTATACGTACCTGGATTTTGACAACAAGGGGACACTCACGGAAGTGAGCTACGCGGCAGAGGTCGACCCCGGCGCGAGCCTCGAGGACAACCTTACCCGTATCGAGCTCGACCTTGACGAGCTTTCCTCTGCCGTCCAAACCATAGACGTCAAGACCACAAGCCCCGAGCTCCTAGCAGCGCAGAAGCTCCCCGAAGAGTTTAGGCAGGCTTTTTTGAACGGCTCGCTCTACGAGAGAATCTCTATCAGGACGAATGACGGCCCCGTCAAAGCGTATTACTCGTTTGATACGGAACCCGAGGACGAGTTTGACGAGCATACCCATCCAGCCATCCGCATCACGCTGATGAGCAAAACGAACTAGGTGCAGGGAGATGAATGTGATAAAGGGGCTGTCCCTTTGTCACATCATTCGGAGCGCAGGGCTTCCACGGGGTCTTTCTTGGATGCGCTGCGGGCCGGCAGCAGGCCGGCAACGACCGTCAGCAACACCGAAATCACAATGAGCATCAGCGCATCCTGCGCGGGCAGACTCATCAGATTGGGGACCTGCTTGGCGGCAAGTGCCCAGGCATTAACCGGAAAACTCACGGCCACCACGACGACAATGGCAAAGACGCCGGCAATGAGGCCTTCGATAAAGGTCTCGGCATTAAATACGTTGGCCACGTTGCGCTTTGACGCGCCGATCGCGCGCAGGATGCCAATCTCCTTTTTGCGCTCCAGTACGCTGATGTAGGTGATGATGCCGATCATGATGGAGCTCACGACCAGGCTGATGCTCACGAATGCGATGAGCACCAAGCTGATGGTGTTCACGATGTCGGTTACCGAACCCATGATAATGCCCATGTAGTCGGTGTACGAGATTGCCTGCTCGTCGTGGCCGGCGGCTTTGACCTGCTTGTTATACGCATCGATGTGATCGAGTACGCGCTCCTTGGCCTCAAAGTCGCGCGGGAAAATCTTAACCGAGATGGGATCTGCCTCATCCGCATAGCCCAACGTGGTCAGATTGTTGTCGTAGGTGAGCTGCGACGCCTTGGCATAGCTCATCATGAGCGAACTCAGGTCCTCAGCGTCCATGTTAAAGTGGATAGCGCGAGCAAAGGCGTTCGCATCCACGCGCATGGCGCTCGCCAGGTTGGCAAAACTCGAAGACATCTGCGTCGCCATCTGGTCCATGAGCCCTGCCGCGCCCGCCTTGAGCTGGGACGATACCGTCGACGCTATTTGCTCGCTGATTGCCTTCATCACCTGATCCATAGCCTGCTGCAGATACGGAGCCAGTTGCTTTTGCACATAGTCGGTCATCGCCTGCCGCAGGCGCTCGGCCAGGGCATCGCCGCCGAGCGCTTTGAGCTGGGCCAGGATTTGCTGAGCTGCCGTATCGTTCTCAAGATACGTCGAGAACGCGGCGGCAAGCTTTGACGCGTCCTTAAGATCATCGGGTGTCAGCTCCTTAAACTGATCAGACCGCAAAAAGCCCTCAAACAGCTGGTTGGCTAGTGTTCCCACCTGCTTCATTTGCTCGGGCGCAAGTTCCAGACCGTCAAAGATACCCGAGAAATCGGGGGCCGGCGCTTTGGCCATGATGTCACTAAAGTCGATGTCCTTACCAACGCCCGAAAGGTCAATGTTCAGCCCGGACAAATCGATACCAGAAAGGTCGACACCGCCCGCCGCGCCCGAGAGCGCAGATGCATCGAACGAGAACGCGCTCTTCAGCGCCGCCTCGTCCACACTGAACATACTGCCCAGATCCACGCCTTGCTTAGCCTCACCTTGCAACTCGTCAAAGGTTTTGCCCGTAAAGACATCCGTCTCGGGGTGGGCAAGCTGCTCCTGCACGATCTGCGAATCGGCGGCGCGCTTCATAAGCTGGCATGTCAGCGCATGCGTATAGGCAATGCCCGGGGATAATGCGCTCGCGTTGGCCGTCTCGTTGGGTCGCACCACGCCCACAATGCGCACGTCAATACCGTCGGCAACCTTGGCCGCCATAAAGTCGGCATCGCCAGACATGTCAGTCCACATGCCGGTCTCTTCATTTTTGCGATAGGCATCTGCCGGCGACAGCACCTTAAACGTCGTGGACAGCGCATCGTCGTAGGTAAAGTCGGTGCCGGCCTTGGGCGTCTCGACCTTGCCGTCGGCCGTCATGGCACTGTTAACCAGGTCGTTGAGCTCATCGATATCCAGCGCGCCGATGCTGTAGAGCGTGTAGTCACCCACCGTGCCGCGGCTCGAAAGCACCATCACGGCCTCGTTGGCAGACGTAGGCCAATGGCCGGCAACGACATCGTACTGGCTGTCGAGCAGGCTCTGGTCGTCAATCATCTCGTTAAAGACCGAGGTTCCCATGGAATCCATGCTCACCGTTGCCGCCGAACTCGCGCCGCCGCTCATGGCCTCGGTCATGGCGTTGGGCACCAGCCGGACAGGCTTCTCATCGCCCTTGCCCGCACGATAGACAACCGGCGTCACGCCGTAGCCGTACTGGATAGCGTTGACCTCTTTATTGATACCGTCGCCGTCGTCGTCAAGCCATGCCTTAAAGCTTGTCATATCGTTAGATTTAACACTTGCGAACATGTCCTTTACGGCTGTGACCACAGGGATCTTGTCGGTTCCCTTAGCTTTGCCACCGGTAGCGTCATCGGACGAGCCCTCGCCCTTGGACGCCTCCTCATCGGTAGCCCCATGGCCGCCCATCATGGACGACAGGTCGTAGTCTTGTTTGGAAATCGTCAGCGGGTAGCTCGAGAGCGTGTCCTCCTCGACCTTTTTGATGTAGTCGTTTACGCCGTTGGACAGCGCCAGGATCGCCGCAATGCCGATAATGCCAATCGAGCCCGCAAAGGCCGTCATGGCCGTGCGACCCTTCTTGGTCATGAGGTTTCGGGCAGAAAGCCCCAGCGCCGTCACAAAGCTCATCGAGGTTTTGCGCGTGGGCTTGGCCTCGCGACGCGCGGCCTCGGCAGCATCAAAGGGATCTGAATCGTCGGTGATCTTGCCGTCCGCCAGGGTGACGATGCGCGTGGCGTACTTGTACGCCAGCTCGGGATTGTGCGTGACCATGATGACCAGACGGTCGCGCGCAACGTCCTTGAGCAAATCCATGACCTGCACGGATGTCGTTGAGTCTAGGGCGCCGGTCGGCTCGTCTGCCAGCACGATCTCGGGGTCGTTGATCAGGGCGCGGGCGATGGCCACGCGCTGCATCTGTCCGCCCGATAGCTGGCTCGGGCGTTTGTTAACGTGCTCGCCCAGGCCAACTTTCTCCAACGCCTCGCGCGCACGCTGGCGGCGCTCGGCATGCCCCACACCCGTGAGCGTGAGCGCCAGCTCCACGTTTTCCAAAATGGTCTGATGCGGAATGAGGTTATAGCTTTGGAACACAAAGCCGATGCGGTTGTTGCGGTAGGCATCCCAATCGCGATCGTAAAAATCCTTGGTCGAAATACCGTCGATCAGCAGGTCGCCGGAATCGAAATGGTCGAGTCCGCCGATGACGTTGAGCATCGTAGTTTTACCCGAGCCCGAGGGACCCAGGATGGCTACAAACTCGTTATCGCGAAAAGACAGGCTTACGCTGTCGAGCGCTACCTGCGTAAACGACTGCGTAACGTACCTTTTGCAAATATCTCTGAGATCCAGCATGGACGGCAACCTCTCTCGCGCGGGCGCGCTCGCCCGCTCCCCCGCCGTTCACGTTCGGCGCGCTTGTCCTACTCTATCCTCATTTTTGGCCGATACCAGTGAGGAATGTAACGAACCGCGCCAAAAAACGAACGGGACAGCACGCCGCATGGCGCACCATCCCGCATATAACATCCCCGATGTGACAAAGAGGCTGTCACTTTGTCACATTCCAATGCGCGCTACTTTTCGAGCCCGCACGGCATAACGTTAGCGCTGCCGCGGCGAGCCTCAGTCACGGCTGCAAAGAAGCGATAGCCGCCCGAGAAGTTAAAACACTCAAAGCCATGCTGCGCCAAAATGCGGCAAGCAATGTAGCTGCGAATGCCGCTCTGGCAAATCACGTAAACCGGCTTGGCCCGGTCGAGCTCGCCCAGGCGATTGCGCAGATCATCGACGGGAATGTTTACGAAACCATCGATATGCCCGCGCTCATACTCCCCTTCCGTACGAACATCGAGCAGCTGCACGCTGCCATCGCGTGGCAAGTTGGGCTCATCCTCCCAATGCCACTGCGCCAGTATGCCGCGATTGAGGTTCTCGATCATAAAGCCCGCCATATTGACGGGATCCTTCGCCGATGAATACGGCGGCGCGTATGCTAGGTCCAAATCCTTAAGCCTATCGCCGCGCATGCCTGCCTGGATGGCAGTCGCCAGGACGTCGATACGCTTGTCCACACCATCGATGCCAACGATTTGCGCACCCAGCAGGCGCAATCCCTGCTTCTCGAAGATAACCTTCATGGTCATGGGCGTTGCACCCGGATAATAACCCGCATGCGAACCGGGCGACAGGACCACGCTGTCGCAGTCAATTCCCGCCGCGTGTGCTGCCTTTTCGGATAGTCCCGTGCTTGCCACCGTCAAATCGAATACCTTGATAACCGATGAGCCCAACGATCCGCGGTAGCAGCTGTCCATGCCGGCTATGACATCGGCGACGACACGCCCCTGCTTGTTGGCGGGGCCGGCGAGCGAAATGACCGCGTCCTCGCCGGTCACCTGATGCGTGACCTGCACGGCATCGCCCACGGCATACACGTCGGCAGCAGAGGTCTCCATGCGGTCGTTGACCACAATAGCCCCCTTGATGCCCAGTTCGAGCCCCGCCTCTTGCGCCAGATGGCTCTCAGGTGCCACGCCAATGGCAAGCAGCACCATATCGGCTCCGATAGGGTCATCGCCCGCAACATGGGTGACAACGCGGCCATCAACTTCCTCAAAACCTGTCACATCGGCCTTGAGGCGCAGATCGATACCGTGCTCACGCACCTCGGTATGCAAAAGGGTCGCCATGTCGTAATCCAGGTTGTTCATAAGCTGGACGGGACGCTGCAGAAGGGTCACCTGGAGCCCCAGCTCGCACAGATTCTCCGCCGTCTCGACGCCAATGAAGCCGCCGCCGATCACGACGGCACTGCTCGGTCGCCGCTCTCGAACATAGCTGTGAATACGCAGCGTGTCCTCAACGGTGCGTAGGCTAAAGATTTTATCCGAGTCGATGCCCGGCAACGCAGGGCGGATCGGCTTTGCACCCGGCGACAGGATGAGCTTGTCATACGTCTCGACAAATTCCTCGCCCGTCAGCATATTGCGAACCTCGACCGTATGCGAATCGGGATGGATGGCAAACACCTCGTGACTCGTCTTGACCGCAATGCGAAAGCGATCCCAAAAGCCCTTGGGAGACTGCAGCGTCAATGCGCTCTCTTCTTCTATCACGCCGCCAATGTAGTACGGAAGCCCACAGTTGGCATACGATACAAAACCCGTGCGCTCAAAGATGACAATTTGGGCCTGCTCGTCGAGTCTGCGCAAACGTGCGGCCGCCGATGCGCCGCCTGCGACGCCTCCAACGATAACCACCTTCATAGCCAACGCACCACCTTTCCCGTGTAGCCGCTTATGCCGCCGATATTCTTGACACTGCCGTACCCCAAACGCTTAAGAAAACTCACAGCTTGGTTGCTTCGCGCACCGCTCAGGCAATGCACGAAAAGCTGCGTGCCCTTTCGACGTATACCCATGATGCTACCCCGAAGCAGAAAAAAGAGTCGCTGTTTCCAGCGACTCCCCTTCAGTTGTCTGTCCCACGGACTTACTGTTCGCTCTTCGCGAGTGCCTGATCGATCAGTTTGTTGAGCGCCTCGCGCTGCTCAGCGGAGTTGATGCCGCCCATGATCGGCTCTCCCACAATGTTACCGTTCTGGTCGATCACGTAGGTGGTCGGGAACGAGTACAGGTTGGAGGTGAACTTTCCGGCCTCGCTGTCCGACTTAAACCAGATGTTCTTATACGTCACGCCCTTCTTGGAAAGCACGTCCTTGGCATCGGCCACCTCGTCTTTGTTGCCATCGAGCGTAAAGGAATTAACGCCCACGACCTGGCCGCCCTTCTCGGCAAGCTCCTTGTTGAGCTTCTCCAGATCGCCCAGCTCTCCCACGCACGGCTTGCAGGTGGTAAACCAGAAGTTCATGACGGTGACCTTGTTCTTGGAGAACAGCTCGTCGCTGTTTACATCGTTGCCGTCCAAGTCCTTGCCCTTAAAGCTGGGAAACTTCGTCTCCCCGCTCTCGCCGTTGGTCATGCCTGCGGTCGAGGCATCGACGCTCTCCCCCTCGCCGGGCGTGCTGCCGCATCCGGGGAACTCCTTCTCCAGCGCCATGAGCTTGTCCTCGATCTCCTTGACCTGCTGCGCGCCGGCCTTAAGCGTCTTAAGCTCGTCAGCCGCAAACTGATCCTTGGCGCCCTCGATGGTATCGAGCAAGAAGTCACCGTAGTTCTTGCCGTCCTCAATCATGGGAGTGTCTTTGTTGGCCGCAAGGAACACCTTTTCCCATAGGGCGTTATCGCTCGCAAAGATCTCGTTTTCCTTTTGCAGCAGCTGCTGGTACAGCTTGGCCGCCTCCTCGGCGCTCGACGGCTTTTGTGCCACAAGCTCGGCAATCTGCGCATCGCCGCTCGTGGCGTCCTTCGCGTCGCCCTTGGGGGCAGAGCACGCCGCGAGAGTCAGCGCCAGCACGGGCAGCATCAACAGAGCCGCAATTTTTGACAGTTTCATGGTTCCTCCGTTTATATCGAAACTTATATAGGTACCTATTTGTTTTCGCAGGCCTGCGTGGACTGCGCGGTCTTGTCGCCCGTCACACCCAGCCCATAGCGAAAGCTAATAGCATCGACGGGGCACGCGCCCACGCATTTGCCGCAACGAATGCACTCGGCATGGTTGGGCGTACGCGTAACGTCCACGTCCATCTGGCACACCTTGGCGCACTTGCCGCACGAGACGCATTTACAATGATCAACCCGAATCCCCAGCAATGACACCTTGTTCATGAGCGCATAAAATGCGCCGAGGGGGCAAATCCATTTGCAGAAGGGGCGATAGAACAGCACGCTCAGCACCGCAACCACAATGAGGATCGCGAGCTTCCAGGAAAAGAGCTTTCCCAGCGCGGAGCGGATTCCCACGTTCATGATGGACAGCGGAATCGCGCCCTCGAGCACACCTTGCGGGCAGATGTACTTGCAAAAGAACGGGTCGCCCATGCCCACATCGTTTACCACCAAGACGGGCAGCAGCACCACGGCAAACAGCAGCACGGCATACTTGATGTACGTGAGCGGCTTGAGCTTTTTCGTGGAGAGCTTTTTGCTGGGAATCTTATGAAAAAGCTCTTGTAGCCATCCAAACGGGCACAAAAAGCCGCATACAAAACGTCCCAGCAGCACGCCGATCAGAATGAGCGTTCCGGTGACGTAATACGAAAAGCTAAACTTAGACGAGCCCACCACCGACTGAAACGACCCGATGGGACACGCGCCCGAGGCCGCCGGACACGAGTAGCAGTTGAGCCCCGGCACGCAGACGGCTTTGCCCGCTCCCTGGTAGATGCCGCCCTTGGCAAAGTTAGGCAGGTGAATATTGGTCGCAAGCGTCGCCGCCGCTTGAATCAATCCACGAAATCGCGCTAAAAGATGCGATGCAGTGTTTTTTCTTTTATCCAATTCCGATACACTCCAAGCACAGCCTGATTGCCTTGGCCAGCACGGCATCTGCCTCGCCGCGCATAATTCCAAAGCCAACCATGGCTACCCCAACGATCAGCAAAGCCACCTGCGTCACAGGCTTAATCGCTTTGAACAATCTGACCACTCCTTTCGTTTCGCGACCCATTGGACCATACCGACTATAAAATCCGTGTTAAGCGTGAATGACTATGCAAGGAGAACGTTATGCGCATCTTGGTCGTCGAGGACGAGCGGGCGCTGTGCGATGCGATCGCACGCAGCCTGCGCAACTTGGCCTATAGCGTCGACTGCTGCTACGACGGGCAGCAGGCCCTCGATCTGCTCGATGTCGAGACCTTTGATCTTGTCGTGCTCGACCTCAATCTCCCCCATGTCGACGGCATGACCGTGCTCAGGCAACTCAGGACAACTGATTGTGAGACCAAGGTGCTTGTGCTCTCGGCACGTGGCGAGGTCTCCGACAAGGTAGCGGGGCTCGATGCGGGCGCCAACGACTACCTCACCAAGCCGTTCCATCTTGACGAGCTGGCGGCACGCATACGCAGTCTCACGCTCAGGCGCTTTACGCAAAGCGACGTTGTCCTGACCTGTGGATCGCTGAGCTTTGACACCAAAGCGCGCCTCGCCTCCGTGGGCAGCGAGACCCTATCCCTCACGCGCAAGGAGACCGGCATCTTGGAATACCTGATGCTTAACCAGGGGCGGCCGGTGAGCCAGGAAGAGCTTATCGAGCATGTATGGGACAGCAGCGTCAACAGCTTTAGCAACGCGACCCGCGTGCACATCTCGTCGCTGCGCAAAAAGCTGCGCGGCGCGTTGGGGCACGACCCCATCCGCAACCGAATCGGCGAAGGCTACGTTATGGAGGACGGCAAATGAAGCGGCTGTCGCTGCAGTGGCGCATCACGTTGATGACGGCCTTATTGATATGTTCGACCTGCGTACTTATGAATTGCCTGGTTGGCTACTCCGGCATGCGCTACATGGACTCGATCGGCAATGAACTATCGGCGCACAGCAAGGTGGAGGCGGCCTCGCCCAGCTCATTTGACCCGACAAACAAAGAGCTCGACGATGAGTTGACCATCGTCGTGAGCGACGCCCAAGCATCGTTTAGCGCGACGAGCTGGTGCATAACCGCGGCGGTGACGCTGCTCGGCGGCGTGCTGGCCTACTTTGTAAGCGGACATGCGCTGCGGCCGTTGCGCTTCTTTGCGACGCAAGTCGAGAGCGTGCGGCCCGACAACCTCGCCGACACAAAGATTAGCGAGGACGTGCCCTCTGAACTCAGGCGCTGCAGCGCGTCGTTTAACGACATGATTTCCCGCCTTGACGAGGGATTATCCGCACAAAGACAGTTTACGGGCAATGCGGCGCACGAGCTGCGCACGCCGCTTGCGCTCATGCAGGCCCAGGTTGAGCTGTTTTGCGCCGAGCACCCCGACGTCGACGCCGATACAGCGAGCCTGCTCGGGCTGCTGCAGGAGCAGACCGAGCGAATGACGCACATGACAAAGACCCTGCTCGAGATGAGCGAGCTGCGCAGTGTCCCTTGCAACGATGTGATTGACCTAGCGCCGATGATCGAAGAAGTGCTCACGGACCTGGCACCCCTTGCCGAGCAAAAAGACATCACGCTTACAAGTGAGGGCGACGCGCAAACGATCGGCAGCGACACGCTGATCTATCGGTTGCTGTTCAACTTGACCGAAAACGCCATACGCTATAGCGCGCCCAACTCGACCGTGCAAATCAGCGCCTGCGCCGAAGGCGACCGCGTGCTGCTACGCGTGCGCGACCAGGGACCGGGCATTCCCGAGCAATACCAGACGAGCATCTTTCAGCCCTTCTTTCGCGTCGACAAATCGCGCAGCAGGGCATATGGCGGCGTGGGGCTGGGGCTTGCACTGGTCTGGGAGATTGCCGCACTCCACGGCGGCTCCATCGAGGTCGAAGAGAGCTCGGAGCGCGGAACGACCATGCTCGTGATTCTTCCCACTCGCGCACTCGGCTCATTAAAATAACGAACGGGATGGCACGCCGCGTGGCGTACCATCCCGCACATAATATCGAGGATGTGACAAAGGGACTGTCCCTTTGTCACATCTGCTAGTTCTCGTCGCCTACCAGCTGAGTTAGCTTACTCCCACTCCACCGTGCCGACGGGCTTCGGCGTAAGGTCGTAGCAAACGCGGCAGAT
>OGXW01002267.1_pt1 | contig 13776 bp, 7 predicted proteins | sample 1576341 | NCBI WGS metagenome assembly OGXW01 (sample SAMEA3541592, study PRJEB24748) | human gut metagenome | biome: human gut; feature: human-associated habitat; material: faeces | place: China | collected 2012
AGAATCAAGGTTATGGACGGTGCATTCTTAGAGGCCGGCGACGAGCTGACGGAAGGTTCTGTCAACCCGCATGATATCTTAAAGATCAAGGGTGTGCGTGCCGTTCAGGATTACATGCTTCGCGAAGTACAGCGTGTATACCGTCTGCAGGGTGTTGAGATCAACGATAAGCATATCGAGGTGATCGTGCGCCAGATGCTGCAGAAAGTCCGTGTGGAGACAAACGGAGATTCCGATATGCTCCCGGGAACATTAGTAGATACGCTTGACTTCGAGGATACAAATGAGCTTCTGGAGAAAGAGGGCAAGGAGCTTGCAGAAGGCAAGCAGGTACTGCTTGGTATCACAAAGGCTTCTCTTGCAACCAACTCCTTCCTGTCAGCAGCATCCTTCCAGGAGACCACAAAGGTTCTGACGGAAGCTGCCATCAAGGGTAAGGTTGATCCGCTCATTGGTATGAAGGAGAACGTTATCATTGGTAAGCTGATCCCGGCTGGTACCGGTATGAAGAGATACCGCAATATCAAGCTGAGTTCGGATATTGATGAGAACGAGGAGATTGCATTCGATGATTTCGACGATTTTGATGACACCGATGTGGCAGATGAGAATTACACATTAGAGGAGAATGCGCCGGAAGAGTCCGAGGATACAGAAGAATAAAGCGCAGATTATATCTGCATTACAGAATGAGGCGGCCAGACAATGTTTGGCTGCCCCATTTTTTTAGAAAAGATGTTAAAGAACCGTGAAAAGATGTCGATAAAATAGATAAGGTATAATTTAGAGTTTCATAAAATGGGACGAACGCTAAAGGGATAGATCAAAGGAGATGGCGCGTATGTACAAGGATGTATGCAAGAGAATTTCGGCGTTTATGCTGACAGTATGCCTGATTGTGACGATGGTGGAATGACCGACGACTGTCTGGGCAGGACAGGGAACGGTAAACACCTATCGGAACGGAGACGGGGTACTGGCGGGAGCGCCGTGCGAGGCCCAGGCTGTAGCTGCGGTATTTACAGCGAACCGCAATGCGGACGGAGCAGAACTGTTAGACAGTATTGACTTCTACGCACATGTGGATGACGGCAGCAAGGCAACGGCTACCGTGGAATATTACAAGGATGTAACAGGCATGGCGCCGGATGCGGGAACGAGCATTTTCCAAAAAGAAGTCAGCGTGAAGGAAGGAAAGAATACTTATTCCGCAGGGCTGGCGAATCAGGTAATGGATAATGGTTCCAGATTTTCTGTGATCGTCCGGTTGAGCGGGGCGTCCTTTTATGTATATGGCGGTACGGCAGAGGGAGAGAGCTATATTCTCGGCAATGCCGGCTGGCAGGATATGTATACAGTAAACGGAAGCTGTGCGGCGGTAATAGCATATACCTATGATGTGACTGCAACATCCGGGAGAAGTTCTTCCAATGCGGCTGATCAGGCGGCGCTGCAGAGCAGCAATGTGAAGCAGAGTGCCGCTGTAGCGCTGAATAAGAACAGTATGACCATCGGCGAGGGCTGGACGGATCAGGATCTCACACTGCAGAATGCCACGGGAACGGTAACGTGGGTTTCCGGCAATGAAGCGGTGGCAAAAGTAAGCAGTACAGGTAACCCGGCAACCATTGAGGGTATTGCCGCAGGAAGTACGACGATCACGGCAGCCTATGCAGGAGAAAGCTACACCTGTAATCTGACGGTCACACCGAATCTCTCAGAGGATGCAGTGACAGTCAGCCCGGAGAATCCGGTATACAACGGCGGACAGCAGATTCCATCCGTTGCGGTACAGGTGGGAGATACCATATTAAAAGAGAACGATCAGTACCAGCTTTCCTATGCACAGATGGTTGGTGGCGCGGCAGCAACGTTTGATCCTGCCACGGACACAACCGCGCTTGTGAATGCGGGAACCTATTACTTGTACATTACAGGACAGAACGGTTACAGCGGAAAGATTCAGAAGGAATACGTGATCGCACAGAAGGATATATCAGACGCGGCAGTGGAAGTGACACTGCAGGACAATATTGACTGGGATAAGGTGCTGGCTGATGCGGCGGCAGATCCGGACAACGCTTCTGCCACACTTACCTCCTGCATCAAAGAGGTAAAGGATACGGCGCGTACAGATGCGGATGCCGTAGACGGCGTGAAGAATCTGGTTGAAGGAACAGATTATACGATTTCCCTCAGCAAGACAGGAAGAGGAATTACACTGACCGGTACCGGCAACTATACCGGAGAGAGATATTGCGGTGCACCGCGAAATGCGGCGGACGCGAATGTTGTTTTTGACAAGACTTCCTATGTATATACCGGAAATGAGTGGACGCCGGCATTCCAGCTTCTGGTGGACGGGGAGACCATTTCTCAGGCGGATTACGATGCGGTATATTCTGACAATGTCAATGTCGGACAGGCCACATTGACGATTACCGGAAAGAATTCTCTTTACGGAACAAAGACGGTAAATTTTGAGATCAAGGCAAAAGATATTGGCAACAAGGATCAGGAAGAAGTTGGCATGGCTGTGTCTGTGACGGCTGCTGCGGCAGGAGGAGCGGACAAGGAGCCGGTCATCACTGCAACCTACAACGGCATGACGCTGGAGAAGGGGACGGATTACACCGTCGGAACAGATATTATCAATGCCGGAAACGGAACCTACCGCCGTGTCATCACCGGTATCGGAAACTATCAGGGAACCTACACGGTGGAGTATCAGGCGGCAGGCGCTGATCTCTCAGACCTGATCCAGAAAGTGACGGCAGCGGCTGTAACTTATAACGGCAATGCACAGACACCGGAACCGGACATTACGTGGAAGAGTGGCAATAACGACCTGGGACTGGTTGAGGGAACGGATTACTCCGTTACTTATGCAAGCAACACGAATGCAGGAACAGCAACCATTACGCTGCAGGGTATGGGAACATACGGCGGCGCTGTGACCGGTAAATTCACAATCGAGCAGGCGGACATGTCAAAGGCGGTATGCTACTATGTGGATACGGACGGTTCCGAGGTAAGCACTGCAAACTATAAGATGGAATATTCTCCGGACGGCGCGGACGTGAAGCCGAAGGTGGTTGTAAAGTTTGCGCAGGGCGCGGACATGGTAACGCTTCCGGAGTCGGATTACAAGCTGACCTACTCTGCAGATACCAAGATATTTGCAGGTATGGCGAGTGTTGAGATCGCACCGAGCAACTCCAACAGCAATTTTAAGGCCGGTACAACGAAGCGCCTGACATATACGATTGCCCAATGCAATCTTACAAGCACGAAGATTACAGCCAGCATTGACAGAGAGCTGTTTGATTATACGGGAGCAGAGATTGCTCTTCCGACAGAGAGTGTTGTATATCATTCCGCATCCAAGACGGATCACACGCTGGTGAAGGGAACCGATTATACGGTGGCATGCTCACCGACAACGGTAAAAGACATCGGAACCTACACGATGACGATTACCGGAAACGGCAACTATACAGGCGTTGTTACCAGGACGTTTGAGGTTACAGCGGTAGATATCCAGACACTGATCAACGACAAGAACCTTAAGGTAACCAACAGCGCGGATCGGAGGGTAACAGGATATGACGGACCATACTGGGCGATGCTGTGGTATTCCAGCAACAAAAACGATAACCAGCTTGAGATTTCACTCACGGATAACCAGGGCAACACGCTGGTAAAAGGAACTGATTACGAATTAAAGTATGACGGCATCAAGGATATTTCAAAAGAAGGAAGCACGGCTTCGGTAACGATTACCGGAAAAGGCAAATTCTACGGCAAGCAGGAGATCAAGTATCTGCTCGCATCCAAGCTTGATGAGGATTATGATGTATCGGTAAATCCGGCAGAAAACCCGGTATACACAGGAGATCCGATTACGCTTGCTGCGGATGAGATTTCGGTATCCGACGGCGGATTCGGACTCTGGAAGAGCGTCCTTGAGCAGGGAACAGATTATACGGTCAACTACAGTGACGGAACCAACGCGGATCAGGCGATCAATGCCGGGGAGGCGACGGTTACAGTAGAGCAGATCCCGCTGGAGGATCAGCCGACGGCAAACGGATGCTATGTGTACAGCGACGGCGCCACAAAACTGAGTGCAACCTTTACGATTCGTCCGAAGGACATTGCAACCGGTGTTTCCTACGAGGCGATCAAGAAAGCGTACGACGGAAATGCAGTGACCCTTACAGAAAGTGAGATAAAGCTTACTTATAATAAGAAGACATTGACCGCGCCGACCGACTATTCGATCGTGGCTGGCAGCTACGCGAACAACGAGAAACCGGGACCGATGGCAAATGTGACCATACAGGGTAACGGCAACTACACAGGAACGAAGATTATTGTATTCACCATCAGCGGAAAATCCCTGGACGAGATCATCAGCTGGAAGGTGGATGAGAACGAGACGACCTACACCGGCGAGCGTCTGTATCCGAAGATCACCGAGCTGACGCTGAGCGATGGAACAAAGCTTACGACAGCCGATGAGATCGAGAAAGTGATCGCGTATGACGAGTCTTCCTACGCGGACAACCTGAATGCCGGCGAGGCATCCATCACCGTTTCCGGTAAGGGAGATTACTACGGAACAGATGACAGAATATTGACATTTGCGATTCTGCCGAGAAGCCTGGACAACAACTGCACGCTTGGCGGATTAAAGTCCAGCTACACTTACACTTCGGAAGAGATTACACCGGTACCTGCGGTACAGTGCACAGATCTGAAGAAAAAGCTCGGCGAGGATGATTACAAGATTTCCTACGAGAATAATGTGGATGCCGGGACCGCAACGATGACGATTACCGGAAAAGGAAACTATCAGGGAACCTTTACGAAAGATTATACGATTGCGCCGAAGAATCTGGCAGAGCCGGAGGTAAAGATCGCACCGATCGACGCGCAGGAGTACAACGGAATGGCTGTCACACCGGCACCGTCGGTAAGCTACGAATTTGGAGACGGAACCTATGCGTTAAGACCGGTCAACGATTACACGGTGGCTTACGCGAACAACAAAGGAACCGGAACCGCAACGGTGACAGTGACCGGAACCGGCAACTTTACCGGAAACAAGACGGCAGAATTCAGAATTGGCCAGCTCATCACAAACGAGAGCAAATTTACGATCAGCTGCCCGGCACTCACCGACGGCACACAGTATGTTTATGACGGAAGTGCATTTGAGCCGGAGGTAACGGTAACACGGATCGAGGGCAACAAAAAGCTGGTAAAAGATTCTAACTACTCCGTGACATATACGGATAATATCCACGCGGGAACCGCAACGGTAAGCGTGGAAGGTCTGGGAGGATACGTCGGTGTATGGCAGAAGACTTTTGCGATTGCACCGAGAGATCTTACGGACAGCAGCGTAGAGCTCTCTGTCGGCGGAGTGACCGATGGAAGTTATCAGACACAGTATACCGGAAGCCCGGTAGAACCTGAAGTGGCGCTTACTTATGACGGACAGAAGATCAGCACGACGGATTACACGGTATCCTACGGGGCGGATCATACCAGCCGCGGAACCGTGACGCTGACGGCAACGGCAAAGGACGGTACGGATTTTACAGGATCGAGAAGCACAACCTTTACGATCACACTTGCAAGTATTGGCAATGGCGGATATACACCGGCAAACGGCTTTAAGATCGGAGCGATCGAACCGCAGCCGCTGGTGGACGGAACGGCAACACCGCAGCCGAAGCTGTACTATAACGGAACAGAACTTGTCATGGGTACGGATTATATCTGTACTTATGAGAAGAACGACAGCATTGGCTCCGACGCGGTTGTCATTCTCAAGGGAATCGGCAATTACACAGGAAGCGTGAAGAAGACCTTTAAGATCTGCGCAAACATTGCGGACGCCGAGATTACCGTTCCGGATGAACTGTGGTTCAAAGATTATGTGAATGCCGGAGAGACGGACATTGCAATCGGCGATAAGAACATCACGTTTGACGATCAGATCAGTGTTGTGCTGAACGGAACAACACTTCAGAAAGATACCGACTATACGCTGGTCTATGCAGACAACAGCTGGGTCGGCAACGCAGTAGTTACCATCAAGGGTATGGGAGGCTTTGCGGGAAGCGTGGAGAAGACGGTTCCGATCAAAGCGGATCTTTCGGAGGCAGGCATCCAGGTGGCAATCGGAGATCAGCAGTATACCGGAGATCCGGTGGAGGCAATCCCGAGCATCAGCTACTACGGAACAGAGCTGACATCCGGAAAGCACTTTGTGATTCATACATACGAAAACAACGTGAAGATCGGTGATAAGACTGCGAGCGTGACGGTAATCGGAAATGAGAAAAACGGATTTACCGGAACACTCACAGAGAATTTCAGCATTGTTGCAAATGCGGGAATTCTGGAGGTAAGCGGTGTAGAGAGCAGCTACCTGTACCGCGGAACACAGATCCGCCCGCAGGTTACCGTTAAGATAGGGAACAAGACACTGTCCACGTCCGATTATGATGTGACCTACGGAGAGAATATCAAGGCGGGAACAGACGGCGGAAGCATTATGGTAAAGGGTAAGAACGAGTATGCTGGTCTGATCAAGCTGGTAACCTTTGATATTAACCCGCTTCAGATGGACGACCTGAAGGTGCTTGACGGAACGCAGAATGCGATCGGAAGCAGAGAGTACACCGGTAAGGAGATTGTGCCGGAGTTCTCATTGAAGGCAACCATCGGATCAACAGATTACATTCTGCCGGCAAGAAGCTATACCATTGCAAAGAAGGCAGACGCGGATAATACGAATGTAGGAACCGGTACAGTCGTGATTGCCGGTGATGGAAGCAACGTAATCGGAAGCCGTGAAGTATCCTTCCAGATCGTGGCGAAATCATTGGCAAAACCGTCATCCGGCACCGACCTGATTGCGGTAGAAGTGATTCCGGACAGCTTTTCTTATGACGGAACGGAAAAGAAGCCGACTGTTCTTGTGACATATCAGTACGGAACCGAGGTTGAGGTACGTCAGCTGACAGAGGGAAGAGATTTTACCGTTGCATACAGCAACAATATCCATGCAGGAACAGCGACAGCGGTGATTTCCGGTATCGGAAATTATACGGGATCCCGCACCGTGGAATACACGATTACGGAGAAGAGCTTTGACGGAGCGATTGTCACGTTCCCGAACGGAACTTCCTATCCGTATATGGGAAGCGACAACGGGGTGGAACCGGAAGTGCAGGTAACACTGGACGGCAATGTACTCACAGCGGGTACGGATTATGAGGTATCTTATCAGAACAACAAGGCGTGCGGTACCGCAACTGTGACCGTGACAGGAAAAGAAAGTTATGCTGGAAGCGTAACGGCACCGTTTACCATCGTAAGCCACGATATTGCAGCGGCGGATGTTACGGTGGATCCGATTCCGAATCAGGCATACACAGGTCAGCCGGTGATTCCGGAAGTCAAAGTGACCTGCGGCGATTACACCTTAAAGCAGGGTGAGGACTATACACTGAGCTTTGACACGGACAACACAGAGATCGGCACTGTTCTGATGCGGATCAACGGAACCGGCGGATTTACGAATTACCGCCAGACCACATTTCATATTGCGAGCGACATCAGTCCGGCGGAGATTGTAGGACTGCGTGACAGTTACCCGTTCACGGGAAGCGCTTATACGCCGGATGATCTGGGCATTACAGAGGTACGCATCGGCGAGACGGTTCTGACAACAGACTCCTACAGCTTTGCATTTGACGACAACAGCGATGGCATGAGCGCTGGAACGCAGACCCTTCTTCTGATCGGTCAGGGAAGCTACGGCGGAACCAAGAAATGCACCATCGAGATTACACCGAAGGACATCACAGATGAAGATGTGGTGATGAGCGGATTTGAGGACACGGTATCCTACTCAGAGCAGATTACACAGAACGTAACATTCCAGTGGGGTGAGATCGCACTCGTAAGAGACACCGATTATACCGTGACATGCAGACCGGCAGGAGTGGCAGGAACCTACGAGATGGAGGCTGCCGGAACCGGCAACTACACAGGAACCGTTACAAAGCAGTTTACTGTAGACCAGACGCCGATCGACGGACTGGAAGTGAAAGGTCTTTCTTCTACTTACACTTATACCGGAAAAGCAATCACACCGGAGCCGGAAGTATGGGCAGACGGTGTGCAGCTGGAAAAAGATAAGGATTACACGGTATCCTATGAAGACAACATCAACGCGGGTGTAGCGAAGCTGGTAATCACAGCAAGCGGAACCCATTATGCAGGTACTAAGGAACTGAGTTTCCAGATTCTGCGTAAGAGCATACATCTGTGCGACATTGGTTCGATTCAGACACAGGTATATACCGGATCTGACATCAAGCCGACCGTGACGGTGGAAGATGACGGCAAAGCCCTGGAACTTTTAAGTGACTACACACTGATGTATTCCAACAACCGCAAGGCAGGTACCGGTGTGGCGGCAGTTGCAGGAAAAGGCAATTACACGGCAACAAAGAACCTGACGTTTGACATCAGACCGTGCGATGCAGGCGCGGCGGTTGTGACAGGTGCATCCGCAGACAGTCTGTCCATCAGCTGGACGGGCGACGGTGCCGTGACGGGATACGAAGTATACCGTGCCGGTGCAGACGGAAAGTGGCAGCAGGTAACACGTACCAGAGACGCTTTCTATACCGATAAAAAGCTTGCGGCAGAGACAACATACTCTTATAAAGTAAGAAGCTACCTGGTGGCGGACGGCGAGACTTACTACGGTGAGTTTACCGCGGCAGTTACCGGAACAACCACAAAATAAAGACAGAGAGGAGGGAGAGCGGTTCCGATCATGGCGGCATATAAGATAGGAAATTTTACATTTGACACAGAAGAGGAATATGCCAGAGGACTCGAAGATGCGAAGAAAATCGAAAAGATTAAGAGCACCGTCGATCTCAATGAACCGGAAACCGCTCTACGCCTCTATTGGCTGATCCGAACAGGGAAGATTAAGTTCGGCAGCAAAGTCGGCAAGAAATTTTTTCTTGATATTGCAGATGCCGTGGCAAAATCCGCGGCAAAAAATATAACGCAGGCACAGGCACCGGAACAACAGGCGGGGGAGGAACCCCGGCAAGGGGCGCAGGACCGCAGCAGAAAGATTCTCGGTGCGGTGTGTGTGACAGCCGCATTTCTATGTTTTGGCTGGTATTTCTGGTCAGATTACACGAATCACCGCGGCAGTCAGGCGAATGAGTATTTGAAGATGTTAAAAGAAAATCCGACAGAAGCTGCAGAGATGGTGGACAATGACACCTTTTTTTCAGAGGACGCACCGGAACTTGCGGCGGGCTTAGACCAGACGGAGCGGGAGAACGAACCGCCTCCTCCGGTTCTGCCGGAATATGAAGCCATCGTGGCGCAGCACAGTGATTTTGCCGGATGGATCACCATTGACGGGACGAAGATTGACTATCCGGTCATGCTTACCCCGAATGACGGGGATTATTATCTGAAGCGCAATGTAAACGGGGAGGACGATATCAACGGAACCTTGTTTATGGATCCGAGAACGGATCTGGTGCAGCGCAGCACCAATATTATTATCTACGGACATAACATGAAAAGCGGTGCGATGTTCGGAAGTCTCAAGAAGTATCTGGATGAAGATTACTGGAGGGAGCACGCGCAGATCAGATTTGATACAATTTATGAGAAAGGCACCTATGAAGTGTTTGCCGTCTGTCTGGCAAAGGTGCAGTACCGGAATTCACAGGAATTTCGTTATTATGATTTTATACAGGCGGATTCCGAGGAGGCGTTTAACGACTACCTCGATCATATCATACAACTCTCGGTGTTTACCGGAACAGATCTGCCGGTCTACGGGGATGAGCTATTGACCCTGTCGACCTGTAACAATTTTACAGAAGACGGAAGACTGTTTCTGGTAGCAAAGAAATGCAGGGAAGCAGAGTAAAAGCGTGGGATCGCGCGTGAGGTTCACGGGCGGGGGCTGCGTCGAAATAAAGGATGATGGGAGAGAGTGCTAATGAAATACCGGATAAAACGAAAAATAGGCTATGTGCTGGTCGTTGCCATGCTTGTGGTGATGATCTATCCAGGAGAGCTCAGTGCAGCGTCCGGTCAGGAGGACGGATTTGTCATAAAAGGGACAACCCTGCAGGGGTATGTCGGAGCGGAGAACGCGGTTGTCATTCCGGAAAATATTACAAAAATTGATGATGATGTATTCCTCAATACGACGATCACATCGGTGGAGATTCCAGACAGTGTGACAACCATCGGAGATAACGCATTTGCAGGATGTGAATATCTGACCGAGGTTACGGTTCCGGACAGCGTGACAAAGATCGGAGACAATGTGTTCTACGGCTGTACCAGTCTGGAAAGTGCAACATGGGAGAGCAAGGAAGGGATCGGCGACGGCACATTTGCAGAGTGTGCGGGACTGACGGACTTAAGTATTTCCAAGGGACTTCCATCGATCGGAAAAGAAGCATTTAAAAATTGTGAGTCCCTCGAGAGCATCGTGATCCCCGAGGCAACCAAAACCATTGCGTCGGACGCATTTGACGGATGTGTCAATATGCAGTCCATTGATGTGAAAGAGGGAAATACGTACTTTATGTCATACGACAATGCGCTCTACACGGCGAACGGGGTTACGTTATACCGTTGCCCGCAGGGGGCGAGAACCATCGAGGTATATGACGGCATCAAGATGATCGGTGAAAATGCATTTTACGGCTGCAAGCTTGGAAAAGTGACACTTCCGGAGAGCGTGACAACCGTGGAAGACGGCGCGTTTGACGGCAGTGAGATTCAGACGCTCTGCCTTGGCAAAGCCTTAGAAACGTTTGGCGAGCAGAATACTTCTTTCAAGATCCACTCGATTGAAGTGCCGGGAAGCGCTCCGGCTGCACCGAAGCTGGTGGAGACGTACGGTGCGATTGTGGTGACGGATTATAAGCCGGACGACACCGAGGATACGGAGAAACCGACCGAGGACACGGAAAAGCCGACGGAAGACACGGAGAAACCGACCGAGGATACAGAAAAGCCGACGGAGGATACGGAGAAGCCGACCGAGGCCACGGAAAAACCGGCAGATGACAATAACAACAATAACAACGACAATAATAACAGCGGTAACAACAATAACAGCGGCGACAACAGCAATAACAATAACAGCAGTAATAACAATAGCAGCAATAACAGCAGCAACACGAGCAGTGGTAATAACAGCAGCAGTACGGGCAGCGGAAGCGGCAGCAGCGGAAAGAGTAACGGCACATCATCTGGAAGAGGCAGCAGAAGCGGCAACGGCAGTGGAAGAGGCAGCGGTGCGGTAAAGGGCAGTGCCGGAGCGGCAGGCGCACGGAGCAGCGGTACCGGATCGGCGGCAGCGACGACGGCGGAGACACGGGGAGATGTGCAGCCGACAGCGGCGGAAGTGCCTGCGACGACCAGATTTACAGAGCAGGGAACCGCATATATCACCGGAAATGAGGAACTGAAGGGCTGGGATGCGATTTACACGCAGATGACGGTGGCGGATCCAGGTTCAACGATCTATATTACCATGAACGGCACCACGGTTGTGCCGAAGGATATTCTGACACTGGCGGCAGATAAGCAGCTGACGCTGGTTCTGGATATGGGAAATGGAATCTCATGGACGATTGACGGAAGCAGCATTGACACAAGCGTTGTAGCAGATACGGATTTTGGTGTGGAACTGGGAACAAGCAATGTGCCGGCGAACCTGCAGAGCACAGTAACCGGAAGCGGCTGGTCAACGCAGATGCATCTGGCGCACGACAACCTGTTTGGCCTGACGGCGCAGCTGACCGTAAATGTCGGTGCAGCGAACGCCAATAAGCTGGGCACTTTGTTCTATTATAATGTAGATAATCAGATCCTGGAGTATATGGGACAGTCCGATACAGATGCACACGGCAATGTGTCATTTTCCTTTGTGCATGCGTGTGATTATGTCATCGTAGTGGATGAGCGTCACTCGGATTCAACGGCGCAGGCAACCTCCGGATTTGTGATTACACCGGCAGGCGGAAGCCAGGCGGAAAGCCAGCCGGCAGAGACGACGGAAGCGGCGGAGACGGAGCAGCCGGCTGATAATGCGCAGGCGGCGGATGACTCGCAGGTAAAGGATGAGACGCCGAAGACCGGACAGTCGTTAAATCCGAAATATGTTCTGTGCATCGGTGTGATGCTGCTGGGAATCTATATGATTCTGACCAGTGAGAGACAGGAGAAGCAGAGAAAACGGGCAAATGGCTGACCGTTTGGTATAAACATGTAAAAATGTGGAAGAATAGATGGAAGATATCCGTTGGGAGTTTTCCATCTTTTCTTTTTGCATGCAGAACTCTTTTTTACCCGCGTATTCCGCGAAATTCAAGGAAATTTTGGAAAAGAACTTGACAAAAAAAGATAGGGTTAATATAATAATTTAGCGTGCATACGTACGCCGAGATCAATTTATGATCTCATACAAATAAAACAGGAGGTGAAAATAATGCCAACATTTAACCAGTTAGTAAGAAAAGGACGTCAGACATCTGTTAAGAAGTCTACAGCACCTGCACTTCAGAGAGGTTACAACTCTTTACAGAAGAAGCCAACCAATACTTCTTCTCCGCAGAAGAGAGGTGTATGTACTGCTGTTAAGACAGCTACTCCTAAGAAACCTAACTCAGCTCTTAGAAAGATCGCCAGAGTACGTCTTTCCAACGGAATCGAGGTTACAAGCTATATCCCGGGTGAGGGACATAACTTACAGGAGCACAGCGTTGTTCTGATCCGTGGTGGTCGTGTTAAGGATTTACCAGGTACAAGATATCACATTATCCGTGGTACACTTGATACTGCCGGTGTCGCTAACAGAAAGCAGGCTCGTTCCAAGTACGGCGCTAAGAGACCAAAGGCTGCAAAATAGTAGCGTAGAGTTACTGTAATTCAGCGAACCAATAGTATCACATGGTAAGTGTTGGAATTGTTTCACACAGAGATATATTTCCGCACGAACACGAAGGGGCAGATACCTGCCACTACATTGTGAGTACCGTTGAATTAATCGAAATGAAGTCCTCCGGATCCAGAGACTGGAGACCGGGCAATGCAGACAGAGTTCTGTATAGTAAATTATGATTAAGGAGGGAAGAACCGTGCCACGTAAAGGACATACTCAGAAAAGAGACGTATTAGCAGATCCAATGTACAATAACAAAGTGGTTACCAAGCTTGTCAATAACATCATGTTAGACGGTAAGAAGGGTGTAGCACAGAAGATTGTATACGGAGCTTTCAAGAGAGTAGAGGAGAAGGCTGAGAAGCCGGCTCTCGAGGTATTTGAAGAGGCCATGAACAATGTTATGCCAGTTCTTGAGGTAAAGGCAAGACGTATCGGTGGTGCTACTTATCAGGTGCCGATCGAGGTCAGACCAGACCGTCGTCAGGCTTTAGCACTTCGCTGGCTGACAACATACTCCCGTAACCGCGGTGAGAAGACCATGGAAGAGAGACTTGCTAATGAGATCTTAGATGCAGCTAACAACACAGGTGCATCCGTTAAGAAGAAAGAAGATATGCACAAAATGGCAGAGGCAAACAAAGCGTTTGCTCACTACCGTTTCTAATTTAGGGAGGAAATACCTTGGCTGGAAGAGAATATCCATTAGAGAGAACCAGAAACATTGGTATTATGGCTCA
>OGXW01002275.1_pt1 | contig 13763 bp, 9 predicted proteins | sample 1576341 | NCBI WGS metagenome assembly OGXW01 (sample SAMEA3541592, study PRJEB24748) | human gut metagenome | biome: human gut; feature: human-associated habitat; material: faeces | place: China | collected 2012
GACCACTGGAGGAGGTTTCCTATTACCTTATCCCTATGGCTAAGAAAGCAAATGTTCCGGTTGTTATCCATCTGCACGTTGCCCCCAGAGATTCCAGGGCGAGCCGGAAGCCGCCAAGGCCGGCAAAGAGGTCGATGAAAGTCATTCCTGTCAAAGTTTTTTCTGTGATCGTGATCATAAAATGTCTCCTGAAATGTTGTTACTCTATATCAGATGTGATGTAACTTCTGCCTGTATAAGCAAAAAAGCTGTATCAGTGACGAGATTCAATATCCTGTCTAATATAGCTTTTGAGGGGCTGTAGATGTGTAACGATTATAACACAGGGAGAGAGAATGTCAAATGTTATGTTACTAAAACATTGCATATTGAATAATGATCGATTCTTTTTGAAATTAAAGAGATGATTAAGAGCGTGTAATATATTATATACAAAAAACAGATTTTGATAATGGAAAATGTATATGAAAAAAATAAACCATTTTCTTAAAAAAATCTATTGTCAAACACCTCAAAAAGTTGTAAAGTTGTTGCTGGAATAAAATAACATCAAAAACGGTCAAATATTATGAAAAATATGACGGAATTTGAACGCAGAGAAGCGGATTGTGAATGTCCGCTTTACTGACGATAAATTTTCGGATAAACAGCGGACATACTACAGGAGGTGAGGACATGAGCACTGTTCCAGAAAGCGAAATCTCGTGATTTCCTATATTCACAGTCAGGATGGGCAAAAGCACAGGAGACTGGCTTTTAGCATCTGATACAAACGAAAGATGATATCTGCAAAGCTTTTGGTGCGGATATCGATTATGTGAAAAAAGGAGAACACAAATGTTAGCACAAGTATTAGCAATCATCATTTTCCTTGCCATGTTCCTGCTGATCATTCTGGAGATCTGGGAAAGGCAGTGGATCACGCTGGCATGCGGTCTTCTGACCCTGCTTCTGGTCTTTGGGCTTGGTATGCACAGCATGGGGGCGATCATGCGTACCCTGAATTTACAGAGTTTCTTTACAACCGGATTCTGGTATGCAGCAGGTGAATCCAGCGAGGCTTCTTCCGGTATCAACTGGCAGACGATCATTTTTATCGCCGGCATGATGATCATGGTAGAAGGTATGGCAAAAGTCGGTTTCTTCCGCTGGCTCTGCATGGAAATCGCAAAGATGGTAAAATATCAGGTTATTCCGATCTTTATGACGTTTATGCTGCTGTCTTTCGTACTGGCTATGTTCATCGACAGTATCACCGTTATCCTGTTTCTGGCAGCAGTTACGATCGAACTGTCACAGCTTCTGGAGTTTGATCCGGTTCCGATGATCTTATCGGAAATCTTCTGTGCCAATCTCGGAGGATCGGCAACGATGTGCGGAGATCCGCCAAACATTATCATCGGTACATCCCTGGGATATTCTTTCACCGACTTCATTACCAATACTGGTCTGATGGCAGTCGTATCCCTGGTATTTGTCGTTATCTATTTTTACTTTGCATTTAGAAAAGAACTGAAAAAGAGCGGGGCAAATAAAAAAGATCATGCTTCTTATCCAGATCCGAAGGAAGCAATCACAGACAAACGTGGATTTATCGCAAGCTGTATTATTTTCCTGTGTGCTGTCGTGCTTCTGGTATCACATGCACAGACGGGGCTGACTGTATCGACGATCGGTGTTGCTATTGCACTCATAACACTGATCGTGGCAGGTAAAGATGCAGTAGAACTTTTAAAAAAAGTAGATTATAAGACGCTGTTGTTCTTCGTCGGACTGTTTGTTGTTGTAAGCGGTCTGGAGGAAACCGGAGTCCTGAAAATTCTGGCAGGCTTTATCGGATCTGTCAGTGGCGGAAATATTGCTGTTATGATTGCTATTATCATTATCGTATCTGCAGTGGCAAGTGCCTTTATCGATAACATTCCATTCGCAGCGACCATGATCCCGGTTATCACGGATCTTGCATCCGATGTAGCCGGTGTCAACCTGACTGTTCTTGCATGGGCACTGGCGATCGGTACCGATATCGGAGGAAGTGCAACACCGATCGGTGCATCGGCGAACGTTGTAGGTATCGCAACCGCAGCAAGAGAAGGTCATATTATTAAATGGGGAAAGTATTGCAAATATATGGCTCCTGCTACTATAATAGTAGTAGCAATATCTCTGGCGATGATCTACGTCAGATATTTATGATGCCAGGGTCACGTATGACATCATTTGGCTTTAACATTATACCTATAAAAGGGGGCTGAGCAAAATGGAAAAACAATTAATTATTTCGGTAGGACGTGAGTTCGGAAGTGGCGGTCATGAAGTCGCACAGAAACTTGCTGATGATTATGGCATTGCACTGTATGACCATGACCTGTTAAAAGAGATCGCAACAAAGAAAAATTTAAAAAGTGAAGATCTCGAAGCATATGATGAACTGAAATGGAACCGCTTTCTGTATCGTACTGTTCGCGGACTGAACAGTTCACCGGAGCAGAACGTTGCAAACCTGCAGTTTGATTTCCTGAAAGAAAAAGCAAAATCAGGAGAGTCTTTTGTGGTAGTCGGACGTTGTTCCGAGACAATCCTTCGTGAGTACGAAAGCATGGTATCCATTTTTATCCGTGGTGACAAGCCACAGAAGGCAGAGCGTATCATGAAATATTATAATATGAACGAAAAAGATGCTCTGGGCTTCATGAAAGAAAAAGATAAAAGAAGAAAACAGTATCACAACCGTTACTGCCCGATCGCCTGGGGAGATTCCAGAAACTATGATCTGGTGGTAAACAGCAGCCGTGTCGGTGTGGACGGATGCGTGGAACAGGTAAAACATTACATCGACTTAGTAAGAAAATATCACAAATAATGGATTGAGTCTTGCAACTTCTCTGCAATCTATGATATGATTTACTCTAGTAGTGTGAAAATTAATGAAACAACAGGAGGGAAATTATGTTATCATTTTTCAAGAAAAAAGCTGCAAAATCAGAAGAAGCTGCAAATGGCAAAACTATGAAAGCATACCTGACCGGAAAAGTGATTCCGATTGAGGAAGTAAACGATGGTGTTTTCTCAGCAAAGATCATGGGTGACGGTATTGCGATCATCCCGGAAAACGAAGTTCTGACTGCTCCGGCTGACGGCGAGATCACTGTTGTTATGGACGGATCTTTCCATGCAGTAGGTATGAGACTGGACAATGGAGTAGAAGTACTGCTTCACATCGGCGTAGATACGGTAGGCATGAACGGAGAAGGCTTCAAACCATATGTAACCGTGGGTGATAAAGTAAAAACAGGTGACAACCTGATCGGTTTCAGCAAATCTGCAATCGCAGCACATGGTCTGCGTGACGTGACAATGCTGATTGTTACCAACGGCGATGAGTGCCCACCGGTAAAACTGATGTCAGGTATGGACGCAGTTGCAGGTGAGACTGTAGTAGCAGAGATGTAATCCAGAACACCATTACACGAAAATATAATATTTCAAAAAAGCTCCCGGCAGAGTAAATCTACTTTGCCGGGAGTTTTTTTGGTTGGTATCAGTTTTATTTTTTGAGTGGAAATTCAATTTGAATTTCCGTTCCCATCCCCGGTGTACTGCTAACTGAAAAGCGATAATCCTTCCCATAGAGAAAAGCCAGGCGGTTATACACGATCGCAATCCCGATGTGCTCATGCTGCTTTTTCGCGTTCAGATCAGCAATCGCATAATCTGAGAAATATTTTTCAATTGTTTCCTGTGACATGCCGATCCCATTGTCTTTTACGGATATCTGGATCCGTTTGTTTTCTTTCAGGTATATTACCGTGATGTCGATGATACCGGGAATGCTGTTTCCCATCTCGTCGATATTCATCACAATCCCGTGCAGGATTGCATTTTCCACGAGGGGTTGCAGCAGAAACTTTGGTATGTGCAATGCAAGATCCTTTTCTGCAACATGGGTTTGCAACGTGATGGTATTGTCACATAGATAATTTTGAATAATAATGTACTGACGCAGGACATCCAGCTCATTTTCCAGGCGGTCATAGACCTGAGAACTCTTAAGCTTCAAATTGTCACGCAGGAAATTGATCAGTGCATCGTTGACCTCGACTACTTCTGAAATACGTCCGAATTCCGCCAGATGTGTGGAAGTATTTAGCGTATTATAGATAAAATGTGGATTAATGGCTGAAACCATCAGATTATACTGAAGCAGTTTCGCCTGTTCTTCCTGTGTACGGATCTGTTCGATATTTTTCCGGATCTGCTCCGTCATAACATTGAAAGAGTGGGTCAACTGACTGATCTCATCTTCTCTGTCATCCTCCAGAACGACCTGATAATTTCCCTGCTGTACGACAGCCATTTTTTCTGACAGACGTCCAAGCCGCTTGAAAATCTGTTTCAGCAGAACGATAAACAGAAGAATAAAAACAGCAGCAAGAGCCAGAATGATGATCCGCAGCATCAGATTATAATTCCGAAACAGTCGGTTAAACACATGGTTGTCCACGAAAACAATAAAGCGGAGTCCTTCCTGCTTATAAGAAACCAACACAGAATACATAACACCGTTTTTGACAGCATCTCTGTTGCTGATGACCAGATGCTGATTGTCGGAAAGCATATGCTCACGGACGTAGTCAAAATCCAGAATACTGTTGTTCAGATTCTGGTAAAGGACTTCCCGGTCAATTCCGAGAAAAGCATAGTCTTTTGTTCCGAGTTGCAGCACATTTTTCAAGAGCTTTTCAATATCTGAAAACTTTGTGAAAAGAATATAGTAATATTTGGTTTGTGATGAATCATTTGTCGTCCGAGAAGAAATAAAACAGAAATAACGTTCAATGTCCTTGTTTGATTTTGACGGTGAACAAATGAAATAAGAAGAAGCACTAAAATGATTCCGGCGATAACTCAGAAACCAGTTTTCCTGAATGAAGGATTCTGCTGCAGATTGAATAGAAGAACAGCAGAAAAGTCCTTTCCCTTCAATGTAAACGGCCGGGTAGCTAACAGAAGAAAACGCGTGATTTTCATCCATGGAAAAGGAGGTTTTCAGAGGCTCCAGGGTAGTCTGAATATCATTCTGAAAGCTTTTCTCTGATGAATCGAAATGAATATAGCGGAACAGAGCATCCTGAAAATCAGAAATTCGTATTCGATTTCGCATTGCAATGTTGGAAAGAGCCAGAAAATTACTCATGCGGGTTGCAGCTTCATTTACGCTTAAGGTTGTATATTCTGCCAGAAGTGGCTGCAGCATGTGGAAAGCTGTCTGTTCCACAAATGGAGTCACTGTCAGCAGAAAAAGAGTAGAACACAGCAAAATATACACTATATTTTTCAACAATAAAGATTTAATCAATGCTTTCTTTTTCAAGTGTTTTCCTCCTATATTCAAGCGGTGTCATGCCGCATATTTTTTTGAATACGTTTGAAAAATAAGACAGATTGCTATAGCCGACTTCCGGATAGATTTCAGTCAGTTTTTTATTTTTCAGGATCAGTTGCTTCGCTTTGTCGATGCGGACAGTAGTCAGCCACTTAACGACCGTCATACCTGTTTCGGCTTTCATAAGACGGTTGAGATGATCGATATTCATGCCGGTATGATCGGCAATTTCTTTTACATTCAGGCAGTCATTCATGTAGTTGCGGCGGATATAGCGGATCGCTTCCTGAACTTGTTTCGAATAAGTGTCAAAATGATTTTCATGCATACAGGTAAAAACTTCCTGAAATTTTGTCTTAAACCAGAAAAAGATTTCTTCCGCATTTTTCCAGAGTTTCTGATCCTCTTCCTTGTATAAGATGAGTGATTCATCACAAAGATCCTTTTCTTTTTGTATAAGAAAAGAAAGAAACAGATCCGAAATTTCACAGAGCAGGTCATAATTGCAGGAACTGCATATCATGTAAGCAAGATGATCGATCATTTCGCTTGTTTTTCGGATATCAAGGCGGTTCAGCGTCTCTGAAATTTCTCCGTATTTGATGATATTTCCGGTATTTTCAGACTCAAATGAAAAAATGATACAGTCATATTTTCGGAAATATTTGCGTTTGCTACAGATATGATATTTTTTGAACAGTGTAAGAGAATTGGAAATGCTTTCTCGTTCGCAGATTTGGACGGCGTACATATAAATCTTTTGCTGATAGAAAATCTGCTGACAGAGATCTTTTGCAAAGGTGGTCAGATCAACCTCTGATTTTAAAAGCAGAAGATAACCGGAATCTTCCGTATGTACTCCGCAGATCACGCAGGGAGAGGCATTTGCCAGTTTCAGGATTACATTCTCACAAGATGCTTCCTCTTTATATGGAAAATATTTTCCAAAAACGGGCAGGATACTTGCCGGCTCCAGAAGAAGCAGGGAATATCGATTTGGAAGGATCTCCTCTAATTTTGATAAGGAACCGGCACTGTGTGAAGTGAGTGCAAGATGCAACTGTCCTTCGTAATATTGCTGTCTTCGTTGTGTCCGTGATTCAAACTCCAGACGGATCCGCTCCAGTTTTTTGTCAAATTTTTCACCTTTGGTTTCATGCTTTAAAATATAGTCAAAAGCTCCGATCTCAAGAGCATCTTTTACATAATTAAAATTGTCGTAACTGGAAATAAAGATAATCAGCGTATCGGGAGAGACTTCACGGATCTTGCGTGAAAGCTCAAGTCCGGACATTCCCGGCATCTGAACGTCTGTGATCACGACATCTGGGTGATGCCTAGAAAATTCCTGCCAGCCCATAATGCCGTTATTGGCAACGGCACAGAGGGAGAAACCGCGTGCCTCCCAATTGATCATTGTCTGAAAGTATTCTCTTATAATTTTATTGTCATCAATAATCAGCGTTTTTATCATAATCTCACTCCATAAAATCATCATCCGTATTTCAAAGGTGTTCCAGATTCAAATATCTTATCTTGCAGGCAAGAACGACATTTTGAACATTTCACCCCGGCATCATCATTATATCTTTTTACGATGGGCATATTCAAGAATAAAGGCAAAAGAAACATTGTAAATTTTCCATGAAAACCATTCTCTGAAAGGTTTTTTCTAAAAAAAACAGTAAAATAAGAGCCGGAAAAAAACAGCTTCCGAAAATAAAAAAAAAACGCAGAAAAATCAGGAAAAGCACGCAGAAATGCTCAATTGAAGAGAAAAGTAAATTTTATTTATAATAAGGGTACGATACGAAGACGGATCTTCGAACTTCGGGAACCTACAAAACAAAAGGACAAGGAGGACTAAGAAAGAATGAAGAACAAAAAAGTTTTGGCATTGCTTCTTTCAGCGACGATGGCAGCGGCACCTTGCAGCAGCGTTATGGCAGCTTATACGGATGCACAGCTGGAAGCATTTGGAAACGGAGGGTACACGGATAATGAAATAGCGAACAACAAAGTTTCGCAGACGATCGCAGAACAGAGTGCGGTACTTCTGAAAAACAATGGTGCACTCCCGATCGCCACTTCAGACAAACTGAAAAATGTGGCACTTTTCGGAAATGGTGCAACCGGTACCGTAAAAGGCGGAACCGGTTCCGGTATTGTAAACCAGAGAGAACGTGACTGGATCGACACAGCAATGGAAGCTGCCGGATATAACATTACCACACCGAAAGCTTACCGTGAAGCGGTCGGAAGAGGTGTCGTAGCAACCGGATTTTCCGGAAGCAAAATGGCAAATGATGTAGAACTTACCGATGAGTGGGTTGAAGAAGCAAAACAGGACACCGATACAGCAATTTACGTATTGGCAAGAAACTGCGGAGAAGGTCGTGACCGTAAACCGGAAAAAGGTGACTATTATCTCACGGATATTGAACGTCAGAACATCGAAAAGATCGCAAAAAAATTCGAAAAAGTGATCGTAGTACTGAATACACAGGTTGTTGATGTTTCCTGGATCGATGACATCGACAATATCGATTCTGTACTTTATATCGGATTTGGAGGACAGCGTGCCGGAGCAGCCTGCGTCAATTTGCTGAACGGTACCGTAAATCCATCCGGTAAACTGAACCTTACCTGGGCAAAAGACATTTATGATTATGCTTCTTCCGATGCAGGATTTGGTTCTCTGGACGGAAACACAGCAACCGAATATTACAGCGATGGTATTTACGTTGGTTATCGTTACTTTGATACGTTTGGAAAAGATGTAGCTTATGAGTTTGGTTACGGACTTTCTTATACGGATTTTGATATCAATGTAGAAGATGTCAGCATCGATGCCGATCAGGTAGGTGTAGATGTTACGGTAACAAACACCGGTGATGTTACCGGAAAAGAAGTAGTACAGGTTTATTTCTCCGCACCGGACGGTGAGATGGAGAAAGCTTACCAGGAACTGGCAGCGTACGGAAAAACCGATGAGCTGAAACCGGGAGAAAAACAGACCCTGCATCTGACTTATGACACGGCAGATATGAGTGCTTACAGTGAAGACAAAGCAGCTTATGTTATGGAAAAAGGCGAGTACATCGTCCGTGTGGGAGACAGTTCCAGAAATACACATGTTGCAGCCGTAGGTGTGCTGGATGAGGATGTTGTTACAGAGCAGCTCTCCAATCAGCTGGAAATGGAAGACGGAGCAGAACTTGATGAACTTTCCAAAGAAGGTGCAACACCGATCACATACGATGGTGAGGCGGAAGAGATCAAAAATGCAGAAAGAATTGCCATTGATGAAGTAACTTATCAGGGAGACAACGCTTCCAAATATGATGATGAAACCGTAACAACGTATCTGTTTGTAGATGATGCAAAAGATTATACAGCAAATGACGAAGTTATTTTACAGACAAAAAAAGTGGCCGGCGTTCTGGAAAACAATACCGGAAAAGGCGGATACAAGACAACGACTTACTCTGAAAAAGTACAGGAAGTAGCAGATCTTCCGGAAGGTATGACAAAAGATACCGTCACTTTGACCGATGTACTGGAAGGTACGATCTCCATGGAACAGTTTGTAGCCAGCCTTTCCGTAGAAGAAATGGCAAAACTGGTAAATGGATCGAGCACAAAATCCGTTGGTTATATTTATGATGAAGACGGAAATATTGTTTCTTATACACATGCAATGCTTGGAAACGTAGGAAGAAGCACAACAGAGCTGTTTGCTTCCAGACATGTACCGGCACTGGCAAATTGTGACGGACCTGCCGGCATTCGTTGTGACCAGGACGGTGTTATCAGCCCAAGGATCGATGAGGATAACCGTGTGGGCGGTACTTATTTCTACAGCAAAGATGGTGTAACGATCGCAGATCAGGATGAAGAAGGAGCAGAAAAATACAATGTGCTTCCGACTGCATTCCCATCCGCAATCAACGTAGCCTGCACATGGGATACCGATCTGATGTATGCTTACGGCGAAGGTGTCGGAAAAGAACAGAAAGAATATGGTGCAACGATCTGGTTGGCACCGGGTATGAACATCGTGAAAAACCCGATGGGTGCACGTACTTTTGAATATTATTCAGAAGATCCGTATCTGACCGGTATCGCAGCAGCAAATGTTGTAAGCGGTGCACAGTCCAACCACGGTGTTGGTGTTACCGTAAAACATTTCTGGGCAAACAGCCAGGAAGATAACCGAAATGCAGAAAACAACGTGATCAGTGAAAGAACTGCACGCGAAATTTATCTGAAAGGTTTTGAAATCGGCGTGGAACTTGGGAAACCAATGTGTCTGATGACTTGCTACAACGAAAACAACGGATGGCCGGGCGGAGATTCCTATGATACCTGTACAGATATTGCACGTGGTGAGTGGGGATTCACCGGATATATCATGACCGACTGGGGCGGCGGACAGTCCTCACCTCATATTTCTATGCATGCAGGAAATGATATGATCAGCCCTGGAAAGGCTTCCAGCGTAATCACCAATTATCTGGAAGTGCGTAAACCGGAATTTACCGAGGATGGTTATGTTAAAGTAACAGAAACAAGCAGACCTTGGGGAGGCGTTATCAGAACTGAAAACTGGGGAACTTTTGTACCGAGTAAAGGCGGAAAAGTGACTTATGAAGTGCCGGTTGAAAGTTACTCTGTACTGTCAGAAGATACACTGGATGCTATCTCAAGAGGAGAAGCAAAATTCACACGCTCATCTGAAGGCAATTTCGTAACATGGTATGGATTTAATAACTGTATCGTACTTGGTGATCTGCAGAAATCCGCAGCGAATATCCTGAATGTTATGCTCTATACACAGGATATGCAGCAGCTCTGTGAAGACCTTGATATCGACTATGCAAATACAAAATATGCAAAAGCATACTCAGAAGCACAGAATGCACCGATGACAGATGGCTGGACACAGATGACCAAAGATCCGGTACAGAAAACAGAAACAAGCGAAACTGTAAAAGCAAGCCTGGATCGCCTTATCCAGCTGGTAGAATCTCTGGATTCTGAAGAATACACCGAAGAAAGCTGGAAATCCGTAGAAGAAGCACTGGCAGCAGCAAAAGAAGTACAGACGAACGAAAATGCATCTCAGAAAGAAATGAGCGATGCAGTCAACAGCCTGATGAATGCCTTTGGAAATCTGGAATATGCAGTACAGAAACTTCATCTTGAAGTCGCAGTAGAAGCAGCAGAAGAAATCCTTGCAAATGCAAAAGATTACAACGGCAATGCAAAAGCACTGAAAGCAGCAGCAGAAGCAGGCAAACAGGTTCTGGAAAACAAAGATGCAACACAGGAAGAAGTAAATGAAGCAGCAAATGCGATCCTGAGTGAGCTGGCTGCATTAGAAGAAAAAACAGATGTTTCCTCACTGAAAAATCTGATAGAAGCAGCAAAGAAACTGCTGGACGGCAATTATACAGAGTCTTCTCTGGAAGCACTGAAAGAAGCAATCACAAATGCAGAAGATGTACTTGCAAACCCGGACAAGACAGACGCTGAGATGAGCAATGCTTATACACAGATCATCGATGCAGTTATGAACCTTCAGATGAAAGGCAACAAAGCAGCACTGCAGGCAATGATTAAAAAAGCACAGGAGATCCTGGCAGACAAAGCAGCTTATGTAGCAGCTACCATCGACGGACTGGAAGAAATCCTGGCAAAAGCAGAAACCGTAAACAACAACGACAACGCTGTTCAGGAAGAAGTAAACGCAGCAGTCAAAGAACTGACCCTGAAAGTTGCACAGGCACGCCTGATCGGTGATGTAGACGGCGACGGCAATGTAACAACAAGCGACAGTGCATTCCTCCTTCAGTACGCAGCAGAAACAATAGAACTGAGTGCAGAAGCACAGGCAAGTGCAGATGTAAACGGCGACGGTGTGGCCGATACAAATGACGCAGCAGAGATCCTGCAGTACGCCGCAGAACAGATCGCATCCTTCTAATATAAAAGCATAGTGTCTCTATAAAAATTACCTCTAAACCTAATCTAAAAAACAGCATGGCTGCAGCTTCAGGAAAACAACATCCCGGAGCTGTAGCTATTTTTATAACAAAATTCTTTTATACTGAGACACCTGAATATTTTAACAATACATTTTGCCAGAAAAGCAACCTTTCTGGAGCCATGGCTGCTTTGGTTTTAACAATGTGTTTCACCAGCGACACTGCCGTGCTCACGAAACGTTTTCTGCTTTCAGGTATTGGGTGGCTTTGTATCCCCTGGCAATGTGCAAAATGAACAATTCCCAAGCAGACACTTTTACGTGTCCTGCGAGGAATTTGTTCATTTGCACATTAAGAAAGAATACAAACATTTCCCCCACTCTGAAACCAGAAAACCAGGGCACACTTTCTTCACAAAATCACCTCAGACTCATCACATATTTACAACATTTCAAACACAAATCGCAGATATACTGTTAGACATAAAGAACAAGAACAACAAAGAATAATAAACATCAGGTTTCCGAAAAGGAAAACCGGATGAGCAAATACAGGAGGTAGTCATTATGTCAGATATGTATAACTTCGATAACAACAATTACAACAACGAGAATCACGATGGATTCAATCACTATGAATTTGATGAAAACAACAGCAACACACCGAACCATAAAAAACCAAATGCAAAGATGGTAAAATTTGCAAAGAAAGTCGGAGCCATTGCATTAAGTGCCGTTCTCTTCGGAGGCGTTGCAGCAGGATCTTATCAGGGAGTAAATGCTCTGTTCGGAACTTCCACACAGACAGAGGCACAGGCAACGACATCAACAAAGAGCAGTCTTCTGAAAACAACTTCCAGCACAACTTCAAAGGGTACGATGGATGTGACCGACATTGTAAAATCCGCAATGCCTTCTATCGTTTCTATCACAAGCAAATCAGTTCAGGAAGTGGAAAATTATTTCGGAATGTTCGGCGGACGTAATTCCATTCAGCAGCAGGAAGTCGAAAGTGCCGGTTCCGGTATCATCATCGGAAAGAATGACAGCGAACTGCTGATCGCCACCAACAATCATGTTATTGATGGTGCAGAGACGGTTTCGGTATCCTTTGTAGATAATGAAACTTATGAGGCAACAATCAAAGGAACCGATTCTGATAAAGACCTTGCAGTTGTAGCCGTTCCGCTTTCCAGCATCTCAAGCGATACGATGTCGAAGATTTCTGTGGCAACGATCGGTGATTCTTCCAAACTGGAAGTTGGCGAACAGGTTGTAGCCATCGGTAACGCACTTGGATATGGACAGTCCGTTACAACCGGTATTGTAAGTGCTACAAACCGTACACTGGATTCGGAAGACAGCAGTGAAGCAAGCTATGACGGTATCAGCCTGATCCAGACCGATGCAGCCATCAACCCTGGCAACAGCGGCGGTGCTTTGCTGAACATGAACGGCGAAGTTATCGGTATCAACTCCGCCAAACTGGCTTCCACAGAAGTAGAAGGTATGGGCTATGCAATCTCCATGAATGATGCATATGATACGATCGAAGAGCTGATGAATGAGACGACAAGAACGAAAGTTTCCGATGACGAAAAGGCCAGCCTTGGCATTTCCGGCACCGGTGTAAGTGATGAGGCGGCAGAAGCTTACGGCATTCCGTCCGGTGTCTTTGTGTCACAGGTAACCGAAGGCGGGGCAGCAGAGCAGGCAGGTATCACAGCAAACTCGATCATTACTGCATTTGACGGCAAAACGATCAGCGATATCAGCGAACTGAAAAGCCGTCTGGAATACTATAAAGCCGGTGAAGAAGTAGAAGTAACCTTACAGGTGCCGGACGGCAATGGCTATACGGAGAAGACCGTTAAGGTTACACTTGGAAAAGCAGACAGCAGTACAGACGGAAGCAGCCAGAAGTCCGGCAATGACGCAGGACAGGATCAGAACCAGGGACAGGATCCGTATAATTACGAGGATTCCGATGATAATTCCGGCAACTACTTCCGTTTCTCAAACAGCCAGAAAAGCTTTTGAACAGAAAAAATATCTTAAAAATTTTTATACAGCCAAAGTACAGATACAAAGTTTGACCCTGACATTTTGTAACGACCCTTTACAGTACGGCTTTTCAAATGCTATACTGTAGAGGGTTTTTTGACGAAGAAATATAGATGAGGAGTATACTTATGAAGAAAAGATTTGCGATCATTCTGACAGCGGCAGCTCTTTCCATGACCGGATGCAGCCTTATCGGTCGTCACCTCAATCGCGCGGATTAGCATATTGCTGTACTGCCGCTTGCCGGTTATCACATCGAACGGTTGGCGGCTGGGGCCAGCGAGGCGAAATACTGGGCCAACGGGGATGTGGGCCGCGAGAACA
>OGXW01002276.1_pt1 | contig 13750 bp, 10 predicted proteins | sample 1576341 | NCBI WGS metagenome assembly OGXW01 (sample SAMEA3541592, study PRJEB24748) | human gut metagenome | biome: human gut; feature: human-associated habitat; material: faeces | place: China | collected 2012
GGATCGTGTTTGGCTTGATTCCCTGATCAAGAAGCTCTTCCTCTGTGCACTGGCTATGTGTTGTAGTAGCCGGATGGATAACAAGGGATTTCACATCTGCAACGTTTGCAAGAAGTGAGAACAGTTCAAGGTTATCAATGAAATCCTTTGCCTTCTGTGCATCTCCCTTGATCTCGAATGTAAAGATGGAACCGCCGCCGTTCGGGAAATATTTCTTATAAAGCTCCTGCTGGCTTGGATCTGTAGATACAGACGGATGATGAACCTTCTCTACCTGCGGATGATCATTCAGATACTGTACAACCTTCAGTGCGTTCTCAACATGACGCTCTACACGGAGAGACAGTGTCTCAAGTCCCTGAAGGAAGATAAAGGAGCTCACCGGAGAAATTGTTGCTCCTGTGTCACGAAGAAGGATCGCACGGATCTTTGTAACAAATGCAGCCGGTCCGCATGCTTTTGTGAAGCTTACGCCATGATAGCTTGGGTTTGGCTCTGTAAGAGATGCAAATTTGCCGGATGCCTCCCAGTCGAACTTACCACTCTCTACGATCACACCACCGATAGTAGTTCCGTGGCCACCGATGAATTTTGTTGCGGAATGAACAACGATATCTGCGCCATACTCAATTGGTCTTACGAGGTATGGTGTTGCAAATGTATTATCTACAACAAGCGGAATTTTATGTTTGTGAGCGATTTTTGCAAGAGCCTCAATATCTACAACATCAGAATTTGGGTTTCCAAGAGTCTCAATATAAACAGCTTTTGTGTTCTCCTGGATCGCATTCTCCACTTCCTCGAGATTGAATACATCAACAAATGTTGTTGTGATTCCGTATGCCGGAAGCGTATGCTCCAGAAGGTTTGTTGTACCGCCGTAAATATTTTTGGCTGCTACAATGTGATCTCCCTGCTGTGCAAGATTCTCGATCGTGTATGTGATAGCTGCTGCACCGGATGCTACTGCAAGTGCTGCGGAGCCACCCTCAAGTGCTGCGATCCTCTTCTCGAATACGTCCTCTGTCGGGTTTGTAAGACGTCCGTAAATGTTACCGGCATCTGCAAGTCCGAAACGTGCTGCTGCATGATCGCAGTTGCGGAATACATAGGAAGATGTCTGGTAGATTGGTACTGCTCTTGCATCTGTAACCGGATCCGGCTGTTCCTGTCCTACGTGAAGCTGTAATGTCTCAAATTTGAATTTTCTCTGATCTCTTGTAATTTTGCTCATGTGTTTGTCCTCTTTTCTTTTATTCTTATATTCGGTAAAATAGTAATTTCTTATCTTATGATCATCTGCTTATCAGCGACAACAACACATTCGCTTTTCTTCGATAAACACCCTTGTTGACTTCTGTAAAACCTTCATGATTTCCTCCTGATCATCACGTTGCTCACCTTGTTTTGTGTGCTCCGTTTTTTGATGATGCAATCATATCACCCTTTTCCTAGTATGTCAATGGGTTTTATCTATTTAGGTTCTCACCTTTATTTATGACTAGTTGTAGATTTTATTTATAACGCCACCACCTACAACCTCATCTCCGTCATACATCACTACAGCCTGGCCTTTTGTGATGGCTCTCTGCGGTTCATCAAATTTCACATGAAGGATGCCATCCGGTGTCTGCCATGCAGTGGCAGGCTGCTCTTTGTGACGATAACGGATCTTGGCAGTCACTCTTTTCGGCTCAGCTAAGCTGTCCACAGAGATCAGATTTACATTGTCTGCCTCCAGTTCACTACTGAAAAGATCTGCGTTGTCCCCGAGAACTACCGTATTGGTCTTCGGAGAGATCTCACAGACATAAAGACGGCTGGCCGCCGGAATGCCAAGGCCGCGGCGCTGGCCGATCGTGTAATGGATGATCCCCTTATGGCGTCCGATATAGTTTCCCTCTTTATCTACAAAATCACCCTCCGGTGTTTTTTTGCCTGTGTACTTCTCAATAAATTTCGCATAGTCGCCGTCCGGTACAAAGCAGATATCCTGACTGTCATGCTTTCTGGCATTGATAAAGCCATGTTTTTCGGCAATGACACGAACCTGGTCCTTCCGGAGACCTCCAAGCGGAAGCTTTACATGTGCCAGCTGTTCCTGGGTCAGCATATAGAGAACGTATGACTGATCCTTTGTATCGTCCACTGCTTTTTTCAGAAGGTAGCGGTCCCGTTTCTCATCGTACTCCACTCTTGCATAATGTCCGGTTACAATATAATCGTAGCCGATCTCCTGCATGCGGTGAAACATTTTATCAAATTTCAGATATCGGTTACAGTCGATACATGGATTAGGGGTGCAGCCGTTTTCGTAGGCATCTACAAACCTGTCCATAACCTCTGTATGGAAATCTGCGGTAAAATTAAACACATAGTAAGGCATATCCATCTGATAGGCTACGCTTCTGGCATCCTCAACATCGTCCAGGGAACAGCAGGTCTTTTCCCTGTGGACACCGATATCTTCGTTGTTGTAAAGTTTCATGGTAGCGCCGATGCACTCGTCACCGGATTCCTTTGTCAAAAGAGCTGCCACGGAGCTGTCTACACCGCCGCTCATTGCTATGATCGCTTTTTTCATTTATATCTTAACCTTTCCTGATGATTGATGATTTCCCAGCTTTGCAGCCTGTATTCTCTTACGGTTACTGCAATTTCGCATTTATTATAATATGGCAGTTATTCTTTGTCCACGATTTTTCACCCGGAACCTTTGCTTTGCTTCTTTCCTGCAGGCTCTCTTTGGTATATAATAGAAAATATTTTTCAGAAAAGGATGTGACTATATGAAGCTTTCCCTGTTTTCCACGCTGCAAGGATATCGGAAGGAATACCTTCCCAAAGATATTTTCTCCGGCATCATCATAGCAGCTGTTTCCATCCCTATCTCCATGGGATATGCCCAGATTTCCGGGATCCCGGCGGTATACGGACTGTACGGTTCTGTTCTGCCGATCCTTTTGTTTGCTCTATTTTCCACTTCAAGACAGTTTATCTTCGGAGTTGATGCGGCACCTGCTGCCATTGTAGGTGGTGCACTGTCTACTCTTGGCATTGCTGCAGAGTCAGAAGCTGCCATGGATTATGTTCCTGCCATCGCACTTTTTGCAGGTCTGTGGCTGTTTATCTTCTTTCTGCTCCACGCTGATAAGATCGTGGACTTTATCTCCACACCTGTGATGGGCGGTTTTATCAGCGGTATCGCAGTTACCATCATCCTGATGCAGATCCCAAAACTTATGGGAAGTCCTGCAGGATCCGGAGAGCTCCTGGAACTGGCAGAACATATCTTCGCTGCCGCCAAAAATATCAGCTGGCTTTCCCTCTTCATGGGGCTTGGTGCTCTGGTGCTGATCCGCACATTTAAAAAGCTGGCGCCGAAATTCCCCATGGCTATCGTTATTATGGCTCTGGGTGTTCTTTCCACCGTTGTTTTTCATGTGGACGAAAAAGGCGTAGTCCTCCTGCAGTCTGTAGAACGTGGGCTTCCCTCCCTGGTGATCCCGGATTTCGGAAATGTTGATCTGACCCAGGCGGCAGGCCGCGGTCTTATGGTTGCTGTTGTCATTATGGCAGAAACTCTTCTTGCAGAGAATACCTTTGCGTTCCGCAATGATTATAAGCTGAACGACCGTCAGGAAATCCTGGCCTGTGCCGCCGGAAATATTGCTGCCGCCGCAGTAGGCTGCTGCCCAGTAAACGGCAGTATCTCCCGCACTTCCCTCAATGAACAGTACGGTGGAAAATCTCAGGCGGTTTCCATCACTGCCGGGATCACCATGGCTCTGATCCTTCTTTTCGGCACCGGTTTTATCGGATATCTTCCGGTTCCTGTACTGACAGCCATTGTGATCTCTGCTCTGATGGATGTGGTGGAAACCCATCTGGCTGTACGTCTTTTCAAAGTAAGCCGTACAGAATTCTATATCTTCATGGCTGCCGGTTTCAGTGTGCTCTGTCTTGGAACCATTTATGGGGTTATCATTGGTATCCTGCTCTCTTTCGTAGCTGTGATCCTGAAGGCCACCAACCCGCCGCGCTCCTTCCGTGGTATGATCCCTGGAAGAGATGCTTATTTTGATCTGTCCAAAAACCGTTTCGCCTACCCTATTAAGGGCGTTGTTATCTACCGTTTCAGTGAAAACCTGTTTTTTGCAAATATAAAGATTTTTCAGGAAGATATTGAGAACAGCATCCGAAAAGACACCAGGGTAGTGATCGTAGATGCCAGTGCTATCAACAGCATTGATGTCACAGCAGCAGACCGTCTGGATGCCATCTCCGCAAGCCTGAAAAAACGTGGGATCCGTTTTTACCTCACAGAACATTCCACCCAGATCAATGACCAGCTACGTCAGTTCGGCATCGGTCATATGATCAAGGACGGTATGGTCCGCCGTACCATTCTTGCTGCTCTCCATGACGCAGGGATCGAAGCCCCTTATGAACTGGATGTTCCAAAGGAAGACGAGACAAAGCTTCTGCGCCGCAGTATCGCTTTTCTTCCGGCAGAGGAAGAAAATACCCTGGAAGAGTTCGCCTGGGCTTTTGGTGATGATGCAGTAAAAGAGATCGAAGAATCTGTCCATCACATTATTGAACAGCTGCATCAGATCCCGGATATCCAACGTCTCTCCGAAGAAGGTCTGGAAGAGCTTCTGGATAACTGGCATGGGCTGGGTGTTCTGGATGAGGATGAACTGCTTCGAAGAATTGAATTACATATGGATGAGCTGCCTGAGGAATTAACTTCCGACCGGAAACTGATCCTTCATCTTCTAGAAAAGCGCCGTGGCAAGCTGAAAGAAAAAATCCTTGCCGAGCATCCGGAAGTCCTAGAACGGCTGGAACAGCGCCGGAAAAAGCTGGAAGAACGGCTGGAAAAGCAGAATCCGGAAGCTGTTCAGAAATGGAAGCACTGGAAGGAAGAGCATCTCAAAGACTGATTTCTGCATACATCCCCTTTCCAGGTCCATGATCAGATTGCAGGGTTTCCTGCATATTTCTCACAGATATTGATAAAATCCTGCATCACGGCAGAAGGCCTGCGATCCTTTTTCCAGGCAAGAAGGATCCTGGTCTTCAGCTTCTCTTCTTCAATGATGCGGATCGGAAGATCTGTACAGAGATCTTCCATGGATCTTGGAAAAACGGCGGTTGCAAGACCTTCCTGCACCCAGAGCATGGCGTCTCTGGGATCATCGCAGACACAGAAAATATCTGGCTGGAGATTTTTTTCTCCAAAGGCTTTCATCAGAAATTCTTCGTACCGCCGGTAAATAATGAGAGGGCATCCGGTCAGCTCTTTAAGGCTGATGCCCTCTTTTTTTGTCTCATTTTCCGGGATCTCCGGAGGAAGGACCGCGATCATGGGTTCCTCATCCAGTTCCAGATAATTTAAACCTTCCAGCTTGATAGGTGTACGCACTACCGAAACGTCAATGATCCCATCCATCAGATAATTCAGAAGTGTAAAGGTGATCGCATCCCTTACCTCAAAGTTTACATCACAATTTTCCCTGGAAAATCTGGAAATATAAGGCATAATGGTGGTCACTGTGGTTGGCGTGATCCCGATACGTAAAACCTGTTTTTTCCCTGCTTTGGATACTTCCAGTTCTGTGGAACGAACGTAGCTCAAAATGTTCTCTGTCCTGTCATAAAGAAGCTTTCCTGCTTCTGTTAGTGTCACGCCTGCCCTGGTCCGCTCAAAAAGCTTCACCTTCAGCTCTGCTTCCAGCTGCTTGATCTGATAGCTCAGCGGCGGCTGGGACATGTTCAGTCTCCTTGCGGCTTCATTGATGCTTCCTGTTGCTGCGATCTCATGAAAATATTCCAGCTGTCTGATTTCCATATATAAATCCTTCTTTCTTTATCTGATATATAACACAGGCAAAACCCATCTACTGCTTATTGCTTTTCGCTGTCCCACTGAGTACTTTCTTAATTCGGTTAAGAAATACTATATCTGCAATACTTTGTAAATACTATGAATATCTTTCCCACACAATTATACGAAAAACCATACTTCTATCATCCCACAGATTTCCGTTCCAGGCAATAGCAAAATTATATTATCATACATTAAAAACAATATTATACGTATTATCTCCATAGGAGTATAATAACAGAGGTTTATTATAGAAAAATAAGGAAACGGAGGAAGAAAAAGAAATGCGAACACTTGCAAAATATCTTCAAAACTACAAAAAAGAAAGCGTTCTGGCTCCTTTTTTCAAGTTTCTGGAAGTTGTATTTGATCTGCTGGTACCTGTCGTCATCGCCCAGATCATCGATGTGGGAATTGCAAATAATGACCACGGCTATATCGTTCAGAAGTTTTTTATCCTGATACTGATGGCTGCTGCAGGACTTGCAGTCAGCATTACTGCACAGTTTTTTGCTGCAAAAGCCAGCGTAGGCTTTGCCACAGAAGTGCGTCAGGCTGTATTTGACCATATCCAGAAGCTTTCCTATACGGAGCTGGACACCCTTGGCACTGACACGCTGATCACCCGTCTTACAGACGATGTCAATCAGGTACAGAACGGAGTAAACATGGGACTCCGTCTTCTTCTTCGAAGCCCGTTTATTGTTCTAGGCTCTATGGTAATGGCTTTTACCATCAATGTGCGCTGTGCACTGATCTTTGCAGTTGCCATTCCGGTACTGTTCCTGGTTGTCTTTGTAATCATGTTTTTAAGTATCCCGCTTTTCAAAAAAGTACAGGGACGTCTGGATTCCGTCACCCGTCTTACCAGAGAAAACCTGACCGGTGTCCGTGTGATCCGTGCATTTTGCCGTGAAGCTGATGCCGTTGCGGAGTTTGATGAAAGCAATCTTGCACTTACCAGACTGAACGAATTTGTCGGAAAAATCTCTGCACTTTTAAATCCTGCAACTTATGTACTGATCAATATCGCAACAGTAATCCTGATCCGGACTGCAGGTGTACAGGTAAACCTCGGAAACATGCAGCAGGGTGAAATCGTTGCTCTTTACAACTATATGGCACAGATGATCGTAGAACTGATCAAGCTTGCGTCCCTGATCATCACCCTGAACAAATCCATGGCCTGTGCGGATCGCGTTGCCGGAATCCTGAAGGTCGATTCCACCATGACTTACCCGGACAAAGCTTCCTTACCGACTGCGGAAAACAGTGACTATGCAGTTGCCTTTGACCATGTGAGTTTCTCCTATGCAGGAACCGGCGCACCTAGCCTTTCTGATATCACTTTTTCCGCAAAAAAAGGCTCTACGATCGGAATCATCGGCGGTACCGGAAGCGGTAAATCCACTCTTGTGGATCTGATCGCCCGTTTCTACGACGCAACCTCCGGAGTCATTACCCTCGACGGTCAGAATGTACAGACCTATTCCAGGCAGGAACTCAGGGAAAAAATCGGCGTAGTTCCTCAAAAAGCAGCACTTTTCCAGGGAACTATCCGCGATAACTTAAGCTGGGGACGGGAAGATGCCACGGACGAAGAAATGTGGGAAGCACTTACCACCGCTCAGGCTCGTGAAATCGTAGAGAAAAAGGACGGTCAGCTGGATTTCCGTCTGGAACAGAACGGCCGGAATCTTTCCGGTGGCCAGCGTCAGAGACTTACCATTGCCCGCGCTCTTGTGAAAAAACCAGAGATCCTGATCCTGGATGACAGTGCCAGTGCTCTTGACTTTGCCACAGATGCGGCACTTCGGAAATCCCTTCACCAGCTTGGTGGAAAAACAACCACCTTCCTGGTATCCCAGAGAGCAGCCAGCATCCGCCAGGCCGATCTGATCCTGGTACTGGACGATGGTCAGCTTGCTGGAAAAGGAACCCATCAGGAACTGATCTCTACCTGTGAAACCTACCGTGAGATCTTTTTCTCACAGTTCCCGGAAGAGCGTACCAAATATGAAAAAGCGACTGGAAAGGAGGTCCTGGCATGAGTAAAACAGATAAAACCGAAAAAAACAAAAACAGCATGGCAACCTTCTTCAAGGTACTACGTTTTATTGGAAAATACCGTTTTCTTCTCGTATTAAGTGTGATCCTGGCTGCAGTCACTGTAATTTTGCAGCTGTATGTTCCCGTACTTTTTGGTTATGCCATTGATGAGGTCGTTGCTGCCCACGAAGTTGATTTTACAAGAATGGGATTCTATCTTTCCCGTATTCTTGTCATGATCGTATTTTCCGGCATTGCCACCTGGATCATGAGTGTCATCAACAACCGTATGACCTACCGCACAGTACAGGATATCCGTGCAAGATCCATCCGCCATATCCAGAAGCTTCCTCTGTCCTACCTGGACGGACACAGCACCGGTGATATCATCAGCCGTGTCATCGCAGATACGGATATTCTTTCCGATGGTATGCTCCTTGGATTTACACAGCTGTTTTCCGGTGTCATCACCATCATCGGAACCCTGCTCTTCATGTTCTCCAAAAATGTGTGGATCACTCTGATGATCATTGTCCTGACACCTGTAAGCTTTTTTGTGGCGAAATTCATCTCCTCCCATTCCTTCCAGATGTTCCGTGCGCAGAGTGATGCCCGTGGACGTCAGACTGCACTGATCGAGGAAATGATCGGAAATCAAAAAGTGGTTCAGGCCTTTGGTTACGAAAATCGTTCTTCCGAACGTTTTGCTGCGATCAATGAAGAACTCCGTGATGCCAGCCAGAAGGCTGTTTTTTACAGCAGCCTCACCAACCCGTCCACACGATGTGTCAACAACATCATTTACGCAGGTGTAGCTCTTGCAGGTGCCTTTCTGATTCCGGGCGGTCATCTGACTGTCGGTGGACTTTCCGTACTGCTGGCTTATGCAAACCAGTATATGAAGCCCTTCAACGATATCAGCTCCGTGATCACAGAGCTTCAGAACGCTCTGGCCTGCGCTACCAGGATCTTTGATCTTCTGGAGGAAGAGCCGGAAAGCCCGGATCCGTCCGGAACTCTTGTCGATGTAAAAGGTGCAGTGGATATCCGGAATGTTTCCTTCCGCTACGAAGCGGACAAACCTCTCATTAAAAACTTTAATCTTCATACAGAACCAGGCAGACGTATTGCCATCGTAGGTCCTACCGGTTGTGGCAAGACAACTTTTATCAACCTGCTGATGCGGTTCTATGACGTGACCGGTGGAAGTATTTCCGTGGACGGAACCCCCATCACCGATGTTTCCAGACATGCCCTCCGCGGAAGCTATGGCATGGTTCTCCAGGATACCTGGATCAAGCATGGAACTGTCCGTGATAACATCTGCATCGGAAAGCCGGATGCATCCGATGAGGAAGTGATCCAGGCAGCTAAAATGTCCCACAGCTGGGAATTTATCCGCCGTCTTCCAAATGGCCTGGATACCATTCTTTATGAAGACAGCTTAAGCCAGGGACAAAAGCAGCTTCTCTGCATCACCCGTGTCATGCTGTGTCTGCCGCCAATGCTGATCCTTGACGAGGCAACCTCCAGTATTGATACCCGAACAGAAATGCTGATCCAGGAGGCATTTGACCGGATGATGCAGGGGCGAACAAGCTTTATCGTTGCACACCGTCTTTCTACCATCCGCAATGCAGATGAGATTCTTGTCATGAAAGACGGAAGCATCATCGAGCAGGGAAACCATGAAGAGCTTATGGCAAAAGGCGGATTCTATCAGAAGCTTTATAACAGCCAGTTTGTGAAGGTTTCTGAGTAATATAAGCTGATTTTAACCGAATCAGGCAACTGGCTAAATGCGGATCGCAAATATCCGCCTGACTTAAAATTCTCCGGAACACAGATTTTCTGTACCGGAGAATTTTTTTATACTGTATTAATGATATAAAAAAAATAAACATCATCCTGGATATCTATTTTGATATCCAGGATGATGTCTATTTTTATAAAACTATATTCAGATCTTTTTATATTTTGTCCGAAGAAGCCATTTCTGATCGATCACTTTCAGCTCTTCTCCAAAACGGATGTGAAGCCTTACAGAACCTGGAAGCTGCTCTACATGCTCAATATTTCCGGTTCCGAATTTCGGATGACTGACATCCTCTCCGATCTCATAGCGTACAATACTGTTCTGAGTACTCCTGTGCTGCTGCTCTCTTCTGTAAGTATCCCGCACCGTTACAGTACGGTCATGGATCGGGCTTCGGAGTTTTTTCTCATAGTTGTGTTTCATCAGAGCTTCCCCTGCCTTATAATATGGCGTTGGTGCCGCACCAGTCAGGGAACAGCAGTATTTCCAGGCGCTTCCGTGGGTTCCGTGCTGCCACTGATACTCTGAGGGAATGTGAAAATTATACTGCATATAGTGAGCATATTCATGTTTATAAAGATCCAGTCGGTCTTCTTTTTTCAGAGGATTTTTTACCGCATAGCCGATAAACAGCAGAGAAAAATGGAAATGCTCTTTTTCGTGGCAGCTGCCTCTTGTATAAGATCCCAGCAGATCCGGCTCCATGCCAAAAGTTATAGGGATCTTTGCTCCGTTAAGATGAAATTTTTTATCGAATTCTGCATAGAGACTTCGGATCTGAGCTGTAAGTATTGGGATTTCTTTCTGCAGAGCCTGTGAAAGTGTCTGATTGATCATTGTATCTGCAACTCCTTATCGTCACCTTTTGCAAATTTATAAAATGAACAATCGCTACTATATCATTTTTCGGAAAAAATGTAAACACCTGAAAAAAATTACTGTTCCAGTTCTTTCCTCACATCCGGGAACATTTCCACACAACGTTTCAGGATTCCCTGCATGTAGGCAATGGCAATTCCGTAATTGGTGATAGGAATCTCCTGATCCAATGCACATTTCTGACGATAACGCATTTCTCTCTCATTAAGCATACATCCGCCACAATGCACGATCAGACTGTACTTCGTCACATCCTCCGGGAAATCTCTTCCGGAGGAATACTCAAATTCCAGCTTTTTCCCCGTATAATTACGAATCCAGCGTGGAAGCTTGACTGTTCCGATATCATCACACTGCCTGTGGTGGGTACATCCCTCTGAGATCAGGATCTTGTCACCGTCTTTCAGCCGGTCCAGTGCTGCTGCCCCAGCTGCCGCTGTCTTTAGATTTCCTTTAAATCTGGCAAACAGAATAGAGAATGAAGTAAGCCAAATGTCTTCTGGAGTTTCTTCACTGACTCTGGCAAAGACCTGGCTGTCTGTGATCACAAGCTTTGGTTTTTTCCCCAGGGTTTCCAGTGTATTGGAAAGCTCATCCTCTTTGATCACGATGGCTGCTGCTCCGGCTTCCAGCACATCACGGATCGTCTGCTGCTGCGGAAGGATCAGACGCCCTTTTGGTGCAGCTTTATCTATGGGAACAACAAGAATCGCAAAATCTGATGGTTCAAGGAGATCCCCTACAAGACGCAATTTCAGTTCATCCGTTACTGCCAGCGAAGCGATCTTTTCTTTCAATTCGTAGATATTCTGACCGGTGGCGGCGCTGGCATAAATAGATTGCTCTGTGTTCTGGTTTTCATGATCCTGTTTCTGGCTGACACTACTCTCTTTGACCGCACCCGCATGGGTATTCCGGTTTAAGTTATTATCTGAAGAAAGCCGGTTCCCATCTTTTGTTTTCAGCAGATCTGCCTTGTTATAAACAACCAGATATGGAATCCCCTTCTCTTTAAAAATATGGATCAATTCTTCATCCACACTGGTTTTTCCCACAGTGGCATCTACTACAAGAACTGCTACATCCACTCTGTTCAACACCTGTTTCGCCTTACGGACGCGAAGTTCTCCAAGATGTCCTTCATCATCAATACCTGGTGTATCTATGATCACCACCGGGCCCATAGGAAGTAGTTCCATGGCCTTACTTACCGGATCTGTAGTAGTTCCCTTTACATCGGATACCACAGCCAGCTCCTGGCCTGTCACCTTATTTACGATACTGGATTTTCCTGCATTTCTTCTGCCAAAAAAACCGATATGTACACGGTCTGCTGACGGTGTTTCATTCATTCCCATAATTTATCCTCTTTTCTTTCAGCATCAGACAGGTCCTCATCCATTCCTGTTCCCATCAACCTGCTTCTTTTTGATTTTTCAAAAGTCGGACAGTCCTTCCACACTTATCAACTCTTTAACTTTATCAGAAAAACAGATCTTTATGGATCTCCAGGTTATACTGATATCCCTTTTCACTGAGTTCCGGAAGAATCGGATGACCTGCAGTTGCAATAGTCACATTTGGACCGATCATGGTGTAGTCTCCTACGTAGATATGGCTGTCATCTACCAGTGTCAGGTTAAAGTTGGCATAGACATTTTTTCCAAAATGGACATAAGCACCTGCCTTTTTTGTATTTTTACAAAAATTTCAATGCCATTCCGGCTTTAAAAGCATCACCGACTTTTTCGCCAAGACGGATATATGCATTGTTGAACGGATCAAAAGTGATCGGTGCTGCTTTTGCAACATCCACATTTCCATTTTCATCCAGAACGCTCTCATCCACGCTGACATTTACGATCTCACCGATCAGCCGGCAGGTGTCTTTGTCATAGCTTTTCAGCTTACATTCTATACAGATCGGAAGCTCTTTGATAATAGGTGCATCTACTTTTTCAGATTTTTCTGCTGTAAATCCGGCTTTTACAAATTTATCCGGCTCTTTGTTTCCAGAAACAATTCCTACATAGTCGCAGGCTGTCATATGCTCCACATCTGCCATACTTACTGTAAAAGCGCCTTTTTTCAGGATGTTTTCAGTTGTTTTATGATTTTCACTGACACAGATGGAAATTTCCTTATCATCGCTGATTCCTCCCCAGGCTGCATTCATAACATCCGGTTTTCCATCTTCACCATATGTAGCGATCATTAATACCGGCTGTGGATAAGTGTAAGGCTTTGCTCCGAAATCTTTTCTCATGATCTTTCACTCCTTTATTGTATTGCCGTTACTTTTTATAAATTGACGTACAAGCTGCAGACCTCCCAGCGGAACACAGAATTTATCTCTGTGCTGACTGCATTGCTGATACGTTTCTTCCAGATCAAACCACTGTACCTCTTCTACTTCTTCCTTTTGAAGTGTAAGATGATCGATCTCTACCGGGTGATCGTAGATATAAACAAAAGCGATTTCTTCATCCCGGAATATTTTTCCATGAAATTCTCTGGCAAAAGATATGGGGAATTTTCCTGCAAACTGCAGATCAGCTGATTCCGCATGGATTCCCAGTTCTTCTTTCAGTTCCCGTAATGCCGATTCCATTGGTTCATCTCCCGCCTGTATGTGACCTGCAGATGAAGTATCAAATTTTCCAGGAAAGGAGTCCTTGTTTCTGGATCTTTTCTGAAGAAGGATCTCTGTTTTTTCGTTCCTCCGACGGATGATCCAGATATGAGCAGTACGATGAGGGATTCCTTCTGCGTGAGCAATACTCCGTTCTACGATCTTTCCAGTGGGATTTCCGTTTTCATCTATGATATCAAATAATTCCATTTTTCTGCTTCTTTCTCATAAATTATTCTTTCTTAACCAAACCAATTTCATTCTAGCATGATTTCGAAATAGTTTCCAGTCTGTTATCAGAAAACATTCTATAGGGGATTACTTGATTCGGTCAAATATTACGATATATATAACGGATATTTATACAAACATATAAAAAGTGCCTGTAAACAATTCCTTGTTTACAGGCATAAAAAAACTCCCCCTGTTGGACTCGAACCAACGACACTGCGGTTAACAGCCGCATGCTCTACCGACTGAG
>OGXW01002279.1_pt1 | contig 13736 bp, 11 predicted proteins | sample 1576341 | NCBI WGS metagenome assembly OGXW01 (sample SAMEA3541592, study PRJEB24748) | human gut metagenome | biome: human gut; feature: human-associated habitat; material: faeces | place: China | collected 2012
GATGTTATGGCTGCATGGATCAATTTTTAGATTCATGGCACAGTTATCAGTTCAGATACTGTTCCGTGAATAATTCAAGTTTAATTAGCGAAATAGAGATAATACTGTCTTTTTGGAATCTTAATGAAAATATGATCATGAAAAGCAAAAGACAATATAGTTTCCTTGTATAGTAGAAATATTGTAAAAGAAAAACGGAGGATAGTAATATGCAGGCATTTACACAATATACCCCAACACGGATTGTATTTGGAAAAGGCACAGAGCTTCAGACCGGCGAACTTGTAAAGCAGATAGGTGCGACAAGAGTGTTTATAATTTATGGTGGAGGAAGTGTAGTCAGAAGCGGACTTCTGGATCGTGTGACAAAGTCTTTGTCAGATGCAGGAGTTACCTGGATGGCTGTAGGAGGCGTAAAGCCAAATCCACGTTTGACATTTGCAAGAGAATGCGTGGAGAAATCAAAAGAATTTGGTGCGAATTTTGTGCTGGCAGTCGGTGGTGGAAGTGTCATAGACACCGGAAAGGCAATTGCACATGGAACGGCGAATCCAGATACCGATATCTGGGAATTCTGGACAGGAATAAAGAAAATAGATAAATCACTTCCGGTAGGTGTGGTTCTGACGTTATCAGCAGCAGGAAGTGAAACCAGTGATGCGGCTGTGCTGACCAATGAAGAGATTCATATCAAGAGAGGTTTATCAACAGATTTTAATCGTCCTATATTTGCAATTATGAATCCGGAACTGACCTTCACTTTGCCAAAATATCAGGTGGGATGTGGAATTGTAGATATCTGTATGCACACACTGGATCGCTATTTTACAAAATCAGAACACAATGAACTGACGGATGAGATTGCAGAAGGATTGCTTCGCACGGTAATCTGTAATGGAAAGATAGCCATAAAAGATGCCCATAATTATGATGTGGGCGCCAACGGCAAGTCCGGCGTTCTGTGCGGTTGGGAAGCTATGAAGAAGGTCGGCCCCAAGGGTAAGGTCGTGGGCGTCGTCCGCAACCCCAAGCAGGTCCCCGGCCTGATGGAGCTGGGCGTGTACACCGACGTGATCGTGGCCGACTGCACCAAGCCCGTTGAGGTCATGGAGGCTGCTCTGGCTGCCAACGACGGCAAGGAGTATGATCTGTCCATCTGCTGCGTGAACATCGAGTCCTGCGAGATGTCCGCTATCCTGCCCGTCCGCGATGACGGTCTGGTGTACTTCTTCTCCATGGCTACCTCCTTCACCAAGGCTGCCCTGGGCGCCGAGGGTATCGGCAAGGACGTTACCATGATCATCGGCAACGGTTATACCAAGAACCACGCTCAGATCACCCTGGACGTGCTGCGTGAGAACCCCAAGCTGCGTAAGCTGTTCGACGAGAAGTACTGCTAAACGAATTTGACCGAAGCTGGGTGTCCCCTTCGGGGGACTCCCAGCCTTTGGCGTACCTAAAACAACGATTTTTGTGAAGGAGAAACGACATGAAAACTCGCAATGGTTTGTTTGCTGACGTTCCCGAAAATCTGTGGAACGACTGGCATTGGCAGGTCGCTAACCGCGCTGAGACGGTTGAGGATCTGAAGAAGTACATGACCCTGACCCCCGACGAGGAAGCCGGCGTTGCCAAGACCCTGGGCAAGCTGCGCATGGCCGTCACCCCCTACTATCTGTCCCTGATCGATCTGGACGATCCGTTTGATCCCATCCGCAAGATGGCTATCCCCCGCGCTGAGGAGCTGGAGTATGCCGACTATGAGGATGCCGATCCCCTGCACGAGGATACCGACTCCCCCACCCCCGGCCTGACCCACCGCTATCCTGACCGCGTGCTGCTGCTGATCACCGACCAGTGTTCCATGTACTGCCGTCACTGCACCCGTCGTCGTTTTGCCGGTCAGAACGACTGCGAAGTGCCTATGCAGCAGATCGACAAGTGCATCGATTATGTGGCCGCCCACCCCGAGGTCCGCGACGTGCTGCTGTCCGGCGGTGACTGCCTGATGGTCGAGGACGACACCCTGGAGTACATCATCAAGCGCGTGCGCGCCATCCCCCATGTGGAGATCGTGCGTCTGGGCTCCCGTACGCCCGTTGTGTGCCCCCAGCGTATCACTCCCGAGCTGTGCGCCATGCTGAAGAAGTATCACCCCGTGTGGCTGAATACCCACTTCAACACCCCCAAGGAGTTCACTCCCGAAGCCGCCAAGGCCTGCGCTATGCTGGCTGATGCCGGTATCCCCCTGGGTAACCAGTCCGTGCTGCTGGCCGGCGTGAACGATTGCTCTCACGTGATGATGGAGCTGGTCCACGGTCTGGTCAAGATGCGTGTGCGCCCCTATTACATCTATGCCTGCGATCCTTCCCTGGGCCTGAGCCACTTCCGTACCCCCGTGTCCAAGGGTATCGAGATCATGGAAGCTCTGCGCGGTCATACCTCCGGCTACTGCATCCCCACCTTCGTGGTCGACGCTCCCGGCGGCGGCGGCAAGACCCCCGTTATGCCCAACTATCTGATCTCCGAGACGCCTCGTAAGGTCATCCTGCGCAACTTCGAGGGCGTTATCACCTCTTACACCCAGCCCGAGCACTATGTTCAGGATTGCCACTGCGACGTCTGCACCGGCAAGAAGAAGGTGGAGAAGACCGGCGTGGCATGGGTCGCCGAAGGCACCAAGCAGCGCTATCTGGAGCCCACCAAGCTGCTGCGTAACGAGCGTCACGTCAAGAAGTAAGAGAGAGGAAAAACTATGGAAAGCAAACTCGGCTTGAATTTTGAGCTGGTCAACCGTGCCCGTGCCTCCGCCGCCAAGATCGCGGACGACACCCAGCACTTTATCGACCAGCACACCACCGTCACGGTGGAGCGCGCTGTTTGCCGTCTGCTGGGTATCGATGGCGTCAACGATATGGACGTTCCTCTGCCCAACGTGGTCGTTGACCACCTGATGGCAAACTCCCTGCTGCCCGTGGGTGCCGCGTGGGCTATCGGCAACGCTATGGTGGAGACCGGCAAGGATCCCCAGGGCGTGGCAGAGGCCGTGAACAGCGGCGAGCTGGACCTGAGCAAGGTCCCCGCCCATTCCGACGCGGAGATCCGCGCGGCCATCACCCCCGTGGTGAACGCTACCGTGGCGCGCATCAACAAGAACGTTGGCAAGCGCAACGCCTACCTGAAGGAGTGGGGCGATAAGGAAGGCCCGTACCTGTACATCATCGTGGCTACCGGCAATATCTACGAGGATATCACACAGGCCAAGGCCGGTGCCAAGCAGGGCGCCGACATCATCGCCGTGATCCGTACCACCGGTCAGTCCCTGCTGGACTATGTGCCTTACGGCGCGACCACCGAGGGCTTCGGCGGCACCTACGCCACGCAGGAGAACTTCCGCCTGATGCGCGCGGCGCTGGACGAGGTGGGTGAGGAGCAGCACCGCTATATCCGGCTGTGCAACTACTGCTCCGGCCTGTGCATGCCCGAGATCGCCGCTATGGGCGCTCTGGAGCGTCTGGACGTCATGCTGAACGATGCGCTGTACGGCATCCTGTTCCGCGACATCAATATGCAGCGCACCATCGTGGACCAGTACTTCTCCCGCGTCATCAACGGCTATGCCGGCGTTATTATCAACACCGGTGAGGATAACTATCTGACCACCGACGACGCTATCACCGCGGCCCACACCGTGCTGGCCTCCCAGTTCATCAACGAGGCCTTTGCCAAGACCGCCGGTATGCGCGAGGAGCAGATGGGTCTGGGTCACGCCTTCGAGATGGATCCCGCCGTGGAGGATACGTTCCTGTACGAGCTGGCGCAGGCCCAGATGGCCCGCGAGATCTTCCCCAACGCGCCCCTGAAGTATATGCCTCCCACGAAGTTCATGACCGGCAACATCTTCCGCGGTCACATTCAGGACGCCCTGTTCAACATGGTGACCATCCTGACCAACCAGAAGCTGTGCCTGCTGGGCATGATGACCGAGGCTATCCACACCCCGTTCATGTCCGACCGCGCGCTGTCCATCGAGAACGCGCAGTATATCTTCCGCACCATGAAGGATCTGGGCGATGAGCTGACCTATAAAGAGGGCGGCATCATCCGTACCCGCGCCAACGAGGTGCTGACAAAGGCCACCGACCTGCTCTCCGAGATCGAGAAGCTGGGCCTGTTCACCACCATCGAGAAGGGCATCTTCGCCGACGTGAAGCGCCCCAAGGACGGCGGCAAGGGCCTGGCCGGCGTGGTCATCAAGGACGACAAATACTTCAACCCGTTCATTGAAGTCATGAAAGGCAAGGTGGGAGCATGAGCAGCGGACTGTATAATACCCATAAGATCGATTTCGATACAACGCTGGATCTGACCCGCCTGAAGCCCTACGGCGACACCATGAACGACGGTAAGGTACAGACCAGCTTCACCCTGCCCATCAAGGACGATGAGCGCGGTGAGGAGGCTGCCCGCCAGATCGCAAAGAAGATGGGTCTCGAGGAGCCCAACGTGGCCTATCACACCGCGCTGGACAAGGAATTCACCTTCTATGTGGTCTATGGCAGCTGCGTACACTCCGTGAACTATGAGGATATCCATGTTATTACTGTGGAGTCCGATGTGATGAGCATGGAGGATACCAATGAGTACATCAAAGAGCACATCGGCCGCAAGGTCGTGATGGTGGGTGCCTCCACCGGCACCGACGCTCACACCGTGGGTATCGATGCCATTATGAACCGCAAGGGCTTCGCCGGCCACTACGGCCTGGAACGCTACGAGATGATCGAGGCGTATAACCTGGGCTCTCAGGTCCCCAACGAGGACTTCATCAAGAAGGCGCTGGAGCTGCACGCGGACGTGCTGCTGGTCAGCCAGACCGTTACCCAGAAGGATGTACACATCCAGAACCTGACCAACCTCATCGAGCTGTTGGAGGCCGAGGGCCTGCGCGATAAGTTCGTCGTATGCTGCGGCGGCCCCCGCATCACCCATGAGCTGGCCAAGGAGCTGGGCTTTGACGCCGGTTTCGGCGCCGGCAAGTATGCCGACGACGTGGCGTCCTTCGCCGTGACCGAAATGGTCAAGCGCGGCATGAAGTAAAACCATACGGCACCACTGGGTCAACTGCATAGGCAGATGGCCCAGTGGTTGCTGTCATAAAAAAGTAGGAGGAACAGAAATGGCAAAGAAACCTGTATTGACTGCCAAGGAAGCGGCGGCCATGATCCCTGACGGCGCCACGATTATGTGCGGCGGTTTCCTGGCTTGCGGCCAGGCCCGCGCTATCGTCAAGGAGCTGGTGGCCCGGGGCACGAAGGACCTGACCCTGATCGCCAACGATATGGGCCGCGCGACTGGCCCCATGGGCGAGGAGTTCTTCGGCATCGCGGAGCTGATCCACAACCATCAGGTCAAGCGCGTCATCGCCACCCACGTGGGCATGACCCCCGAAGTCGGCCAGCAGAACACCGAGGGGACACTGGAGGTCAACCTGCTGCCCCAGGGCACTCTGGCTGAGTGCATCCGCGCCGCCGGCGCCGGTCTGGGCGGTGTGCTGACCCCCGTGGGCATCGACACGCTGGTGGAGGAGTCCCCCTTCTGCCTGGGCCGCCACACTGTGGACGGCAAGGATTATCTGCTGATGAAGCCCATCCACGCCGATTTCGCCCTGCTGGGCGCCTATAAGTGCGATGAGTACGGCAACTGCTGGTACAAGGGCACCATGCGCAACTTCAACGTGGTGATGGCCACTGCCGCAGACACCGTGATCGCCGAGTGCGAGTATATCGTTCCCGTGGGCGATATTGAGCCGGAGAACGTCCATACCTACGGTATGTGCGTGAACTACATCGTGGAAGGAGACAGAAAGTAATGGAAAAGTCTGAGATCAAGGGCTTTATTGCCAAGCGCTGCGCCAAAGAGCTGAAAGATGGCGACGTCGTAAATCTGGGCATCGGTCTGCCCACCCTGATCCCCCACTACCTGCCCGAGGGCGTGGAGCTGATCATCCACGCTGAGCTGGGTATCGTCTCCGCAGGCAAGGCACCCAAGGAGGGCGACGAGAACTACGATCCGTACCACGTTGTGGACGCCGGCGGCAGTCCCGCTTCCGTGGCCTATGGCGGCGGCTTCATCGACTCCGCCAGCAACTTCGGCCTGATCCGCGGCGGCCATGTGGACGCTTGCTTCCTGGGCGCGCTGGAGGTCGATGCTGAGGGCAACCTGGCCAACTGGATCATCCCCGGCAAGAAGATGCCCGGCATGGGCGGCGCCATGGACCTGTGCGTGGGCGCCAAGCACTGCATCGTGTGCATGGAGCACACCGCCAAGGGCAACCCCAAGATCTTCGAGAAGTGCCGTCTGCCCCTGACCGCCTCTCACTGCGTGAACAAGATCATCACCGAGATGTGCGTGTTTGAGGTCACTGACAAGGGCCTGCTGATGACCGAGATCAACCCCGAGTTCACCGTGGACGATGTGAAGGCCGCTACCGCCGCCCCCATCACCGTCGCCGCTGACCTCAAGAGCATGATCGACTGATCATTCCCATCATAAAAAAGAAGCACCCGCGCGGGTGCTTCTTTTTGCGCTGTTTTACATGGATTTTACAAAAGATGGCCTGCGAACTTGACATTTATACCGTACAATATAGATGGACAATAAGGTGACATCTGAGAAAATGTAAAGTTGAGGGAAAGAAAATGGATATTTTTCATGCGCTGACCATGCTGGGCGGGCTGTGCCTGTTTCTGTTCGGCATGAATTTCATGGGCCAGGCGCTGGAGCGCCGGGCCGGCGGCAAGCTGCGGACGCTGCTGGATAAAATGACCGGCAGCGTGGGTGCCGGTTTCCTGACCGGACTGGGCATCACCGCCATCATCCAGAGCTCATCGGCCACCACCGTCATGGTGGTGGGCTTCGTGAACTCCGGGCTGATGACCCTGCGGCAGGCTATCAATGTTATCATGGGCGCCAACGTGGGCACCACGGTGACGGCCTGGCTGCTGAGCCTGGCGGGGATCGACGGCGGCAGCGTGTGGCTGCAGCTGCTGAAGCCCACCGCCTTTACGCCGGTGCTGGCGCTGATCGGCATCATTTTCTATATGTTCTGCAAGGACAGCCGGAAAAAGGAGACTGGCTCCATTCTGCTTGGCTTTGCCACGCTGATGTTCGGCATGGACACCATGAGCGCCGCGGTGGCGGGGCTGAAGGACGTGCCGGGGTTTGCAGAGCTGTTTTTGGCCTTTACAAACCCGCTGCTGGGCGTGCTGGTGGGCGCGGTGCTGACGGCGATCATCCAGTCGTCCTCCGCCTCGGTGGGTATTTTGCAGGCGCTGGCCTCTACCGGCCAGGTCAGCTACGCCGCCGCGGTGCCCATTATCATGGGCCAGAACATCGGTACCTGCGTCACGGCGCTGATCTCCTGCGTCGGCACCAACAAAAACGCCAAGCGGGCCGCCGTGGTGCATCTGATGTTCAATGTGATCGGCGTGGCGGTGCTGCTGACGGTGTTCTGCATCGTCAAGGCCATCTTTGCCCCGGTACTGCTGAACAAGGCGGCGTCTATGGCGGGTATCGCTGTGGCCCACTCGGTGTTCAATATCCTGTGTACGGCCATACTGCTGCCCTGCGGCGACCTGCTGGAGAAGTTGGCTATCCGCCTGGTGCCGGATAAGGCCCACGCGGCCGATAAAACGGTGGAGCTGGACCAGCGCCTGCTGACCACACCGGCCGTGGCGCTGGAGCGCTGCCGGGTCGTCACCTGCGAGATGGCGGAGGTTGCCGTGCGGGCGCTGCAAAACGCCCTGCGGAGCTTTGACCACTACACCGAAGCGTTGGCCTCCGCCATCCGGGAGGATGAGAGCCGCTGCGACCACTACGAGGACGTGCTGGGCACCTATCTGGTAAAGCTCAGCGCCCAGAAGCTGGGTGAGCAGGAGAGCGAGGAGTCCGCGGAGCTGCTGAAGGCCATCGGCGATTTTGAGCGTATCTCCGACCATGCGGTGAACGTGCTGGAGTCGGCGGAGGAGCTGCGGGAGAAGGGGCTGGCCTTCAGCGACGAGGCGAAGCGGGAGCTGAGCGTGCTGTCCGCCGCGGTCAACGATATCCTCATACGGGCGCTGGACGCCTTCCGGCAGCAGGATATGACCGCCGCCCGGCAGGTGGAGCCGCTGGAGCAGGTCATCGACGATCTGAAGGAGCAGCTGCGTACCCGGCATATCCTGCGGATGCAGCAAGGCCAGTGCAGCATCGAGGCAGGCTTTGTCTGGTCCGACCTGCTGACGGATCTGGAGCGTACCTCGGACCACTGCTCCAATATCGCCGGGTGCGTGATCGACGCCGCCCACCACGACCTGAATATGCACGCCACACTGGATGCGGCACGGCATCAGGACCCGGACTTCCGGGAGCAATACCGGCGCTGCGCGGCGAAATATCAGGTGTAAACAAACGAAGTCCCTCCCGCCGGGAGGGACTTCTTCTTATGCGCTTACAGCCCGCGGGAGGCGCGCTCCCGCGCCTCGGCCTCCGCCCGCTGGCGGCAGACCTCCACCCAGTCGGGCAGCTTGTCCAGCTCGGCGGCAAAGGTGGCCAGCTGGCCGGGAATAGCGATCTTCTGCGGACAGACAGCGGCGCAGGCGCCGCAGCCCAGGCAGGCGTGGGGCCACTTGTCCTTGGGCAGCGCGTCCAGCTGCATTTTGATGGTGCCGCCGCTGCCGGTGCGGAGCTGGTTGTACTTGTGCAGCAGATCCGGGATATCCAACTGCTGGGGACAGCCGTCACAGCAGTAGCGGCAGGCAGTGCAGGGGATGGAATTCTTCATCTTGTCCGCCGCAGCAAAGAGGATCGCCTCCTCAGCGGGAGAGAGGGGGTCAAGGTGCTCAAAGGTGGCCACGTTATCCGCCATCTGCGCCATGTCGGACATACCGGAGAGGACCATGTGGACGTTATCCAGTCCCTGGAGCCAGCGGAAGCCGAAGGAGGCGATGCTGGCGTTGGGGCGAAGGGCGTGGAGCTGCTGTTCACTGTCGGCATCCAGGGCGGCCAGCTTGCCGCCGCGGACCGGCTCCATGACCCAGACGGGGATATGGTGCTTTTCCAGCAGCTCGTATTTCTCCCTGGCCCGCTGGATGGTCCAGTCCAGATAGTTCAGCTGGATCTGACAGAACTCCATCTCCTTGCCATAGCGCTCCAGAAAAGCGGTGAGGCAGGGAAGGTCCGCGTGGGTGGAGAAGCCCAGGTGCTTGATACGGCCCAGACGCTTCTGCTCCACAAAGTAGTCGATGATGCCCCACTGGGGGTCGGTATAGATATCCACATCGTTTTCATAGACATTGTGCAGCAGGTAGAAATCGAAGTAGTCCACCTGACATTTCTCCAGCTGCTGGGCAAAAGTGCCCGCCGGGTCCGGGTCGCAGGTGAGCATATGGCCGGGGTATTTGGTGGCCAGGTAGAAGCTGTCGCGGGGATGCTTTTTCAGGCAGCGGCCCACCACCGTCTCGGACAGATTTTGCATATAGGGCCAGGCGGTGTCGAAATAATTGACGCCGTGGGCCAGCGCATAGTCCACCATCGCCTGGGTGGTGTCCTCGTCGATGGCGCCGTCCGCCGTGGTGGGCAGACGCATGGTGCCGAAGCCCAGCAGGGACAGGTGCAGGTCCTGAAAATCACGATAGATCATGGCATTGCCCTCCTTTTTTGTGGTGCTATTTTACCGCGAAAAATGGCGGAGCGCAAGAGTGGAATTGGCCGTGCAGTACGCCTGCGCCGCCGCTGCACCCGGAAGAGGGCCTACGGCGTGATGGAGACGGTTCTGGGCGACAGACTGCACCAGCTGAAATGCGGGCTGGAGATGACCTTCTGAAAAACAGACCACCCCCGGCTCCTCGCCGGGGGTGGTTTTGCTTGCTCAGGGCAGCAGTGTTTTCTCCAGGAAGTCGTAAACGGCCTCGGCGGTCTGGTGGACGGAGTCCAGCAGGACGTATTCGTCGCTGCTGTGGTAGTTCTCGCCGTCGGCGCCGAAGATGATGGCCGGCGCGCCCAGCCGTGTGCCAAGATAGTTGAAATCGCCGATGCTGGCGAAGTAGGAGATGGTGGGTTCCTTGCCGGTGACCTTGCGGATGGACTCCAGCAGGGAGACGGTCATGGGTTCGTCCTGGGGGACGGTGTAGGGCATGAAGCCCCGGGAGCCCTCAGACGGTGCTTCGCGGAAGCAGATCTCATACCGCCCGGTGATGCCGGCGCGCTGCACGGCCTTTTCGATCTCGCGGACGATGGTGTCCGGGCTTTCGCCCACCACGATGTGCCAGAACAGGCGGAGCACGGCGAAGTCCGGCACGCTGCACGCGCCGCCGTCGGCGCTGATGCCTACCACGCAGCAGGTGCCCTTGCCCAGGTGCGGGTCCTCAACATAGTCCACCTGCTCCAGGGCCTGCGCCACCTTGGCGGCGTCCAGCAGGGCGCTGTGGCCCTTTTCCGGGTTGGCCGCGTGGGCGGACTTTCCGTAGAAGCGGATCTCCAGACCGTAGCCGCCCCGGGCGCCCAGGCAGACGTCGGGGAAAGGCTTGCCGTCGAAGCCGGCGCTGGGCTCGGTGATGATGGAGAAGTCCACGTCAGAGAGATAGCCGTCCTCGATGAGGGCATTGGTGCCCAGGCCGTAGGGGCCCTCCTCGTCAGAGACCAGCGCCAGCTTGATCTTCCCGGCGAAGGTCTTGTGGGCGGCGGCGAAGCGGGCAGCCGTGACCATCAGCGCGGCGCAGCCGGATTTCATGTCCAGCGCGCCCACACCATAGAGCCTGTCGCCGTCCAGCTCGCCGTAGGGATCGCGGGTCCAACCGCCGCACAGCTGCACGGTGTCCAGATGGCCGTTCAGGCAGATGACCGGTCCGGGTCTGCCGCCATCGATAACGGCGATGACATTTTTTCCATGGAAATCTGTGACCTTGGCATCGTGGTATTCGTGCAGCTGGGCGGGCAGTCCCTGCCGGCACAGCCAATCCCTGGCAAAGGCCATGATCTCGTCCTCGTGGAAATATTCGCTTTTGATGGCCGTGAGCTGCTGCAAAAGTGCTGTGACCTCAGCTTTTTCTATCATCAGTATGATCGCTCCTTTCTGCTGTGGGGCCGGAAATATGCGCTTTCTCCGTACAGTATAGCGGGCAGGCGTTTAACGCCTGTTGGTCCGGGCGTTTTTCACTTATTGCTCCACGCGCCACAGTGCGCCGAAGTACCACGCACCCATGCCGTCGGACACCACGCCGGTCACGTCGCCGCGCAGGGCGTAGGCCTGCTCCTTCTCATACAGCGGTATCACGTTGGCCGTGTCCAGCAGCAGCCACTCCGCATCCTTCAAATAGGCGTCCCGCGCCTCGGCGGAGGTGCTGGCCGCCGCCACCCGCATCAGAATGTTATAGGCGTTCATGTAGATCAGCGCGTAGTTCCGCGTGTCGCCGCTGCGCCACAGGTCCAGATAGGCTGATGCATCGTTGTACAGCGCGTCCAGCTCCGTCAGGGCCAGGGTGAACGCGCCGCTGCTGAGCAGCTGCTGATACGTCTCCGCATCCTCGCCCTGCAGGGTCACGCTCAGTCCCAGTTTTTCCTGCCACACCTTCTGCAGCCGCTGGGCCAGCGCCGTCTGCGCCGGTGTATTCCGGTACAGCAGCGTCACCGTCCCCAGGCTTATCAGCGCCTCCGGCCGCCGCAGGCCCGCCTGCGTCATCAGCTCCAGCGCCTGACTGCACCGGTCCGTGTAGGTATCCGCCTCGCAGTCGATCACCGCGCCGTTGACCGCCCGGAACTCCTCGCCCCCGGCGGTGCGTATGCCGTGAGGCACCAGCCCCTCCGCGGCGGCATAGTCCGCGCCCAGAGCGCCGGTGAACATTCCTCTGTACGAAATCCGTCAGAGAACCGCGGAAATTCCAAAGGACCGTCCGGTCTATCTGCATTGCCGTACCAGCCAGAGAAGCTACAATGCCATCATGGCCTTAAAGGGAATGGGATTTGACAATCTTGTAAATATCTCCGGTTCCTTCCTTGGAATCAGCTATTATGAGTATTTTACAGACAAGGCAACGGGGCGCGACAGGATTGTAACAGAGTATAACTTTATGTAGCAGCAAAGCAATCGGCAGGCGGTGTAAACCCAGGGGAAAGGCCGCCGGGTGTAACGAAAGAAAATAAAAAGGGAGTTAAGGTATGGAGAACGTATTTTTACAGCAGTTTTTAATGATCAGCGACATCAGAACCATTGCATTTCTTGTGGTTCTTGCAGCTTTGTTTTATCTGATTCACGTTTTATACCACAAGAAGCATATGGACTTTGCAGTGGTTGTTATGATTGGTACAGGACTTGGCCTGGTGCTTGGTCTGGCCATTCAGTATGTAGCAGGTTTCCCGGACGCTCCCATGGAGGTTCCCTTTGTAGCTGAGACAACCACCTGGTTTGCAATGGTTGGAAGCGGCTATATCAACCTGATTAAGATGATCGTTGTTCCCCTTGTTATGGTTTCCATCATGCAGGTTATCATCAACATGCAGCAGGGCAAGACCATGGGCCGTCTGGTACAGAAGACCATCATGGTTACCATGGGCATGGTTGCAATCGCTTCCGTAACAGGTATTGTAATCGGCATGCTCTTCGGAGTAGGCAAGGGCGCAGCTTTAGTTGAGGACGGAACCGCAACTGCAAAGGAAATCACACCGGTGGCAACCACCATCAAGAACCTGATTCCCGGAAACATCGTAAAGGCAATGGTAGACAGCAACATCATCGGCCTGGTTATCTTCTCAGCATTCCTTGGTCTGGCTATCTGGTGGATTAACTACGAGAGCAAGGAAGCAGCAAAGCCGTTATACAATTTAATCAACGCAGCTCACAAGGCAATGATTAACATGGCACTTCTGATTCTGGACTACATGCCATGGGCAGTTATGGCGCTGTTGGCAAACACCATCGCACAGAGAGGTCTTTCCTCCATCCTGGAAGTTGGCAAGTTTATCATCGCTCTGTACATAGCAGCAGCAATCCAGTTTGTAATCCAGTTAATCCTTCTGACTGTAAACGGACTGAATCCGGTTGTTTACATGAAGAAATCCTTCGCTACCATGCTGATGGCATTTACCTCCCGTTCCAGCGTTGGCTGTCTTCCTATGACCATTGAGACACTGACAAAGAAGCTGGGTGTTGACCAGGGTACTGCAAGCTTCGTAGCAGGCTTCGGCACAACCGCAGGTATGCAGGGCTGTGCAGGTATCTTCCCGGCACTGTTAATTATCTATGTATGCAACGTAACCGGAACCCCAATCGACATCACCATGATCGTTATGACCATCTTCGTTGTAACCATCGGCTCACTGGGCATCGCAGGTATCCCCGGAACAGCTACCATGGCAGCTTCCGTAGGTCTGTCCGGCGTTGGTATGGGCGCACAGTTTGCAATGGTAAGCCCGATTCTGGCCATTGACCCAATTATCGACATGCCAAGAACCATGTTAAACGTAACCGGTTCTCTGACCAACGCACTTGTAGTTGACAAGCTGATGGGAAGCCTGAACGAGAAAGATTACAACGACATGAGCTTAAACACTCTGGAAAAGAAGTAATCCCATAGAAAAAAATAAATAAGCCAGTCCACTCCCCGGAGAATGCCTGAATAAAAAGGCTTCTCCGGGGTTTTTGTTGGGGTTAAAACGTGGTTAGCAATTCCTTCGTACTTCTTATCAAATGAAGACATTTC
>OGXW01002288.1_pt1 | contig 13714 bp, 9 predicted proteins | sample 1576341 | NCBI WGS metagenome assembly OGXW01 (sample SAMEA3541592, study PRJEB24748) | human gut metagenome | biome: human gut; feature: human-associated habitat; material: faeces | place: China | collected 2012
GAAGCAATTGAAAAATATGGTGCGTTGAAGGGCGGCCTTCTGGCTGTATGGAGGATACTTCGATGTAATCCTTTTTCCCATGGAGGCTATGACCCTGTACCGTAAAGACAGGAATGTACTTGAAAATTGAATATTGAATTGATCGAGAAGGAACCTCCTGTCAGTTATGGATTCTAGGAGGAAATGAACTTGGAAATGATTTTAGCGACAAAGAGCAGCACTCCTATTATCGGTCAGCTTGCGACCGTCATGGGATGGATCATGGATGGTATCTACAGACTTCTGAACGTTTTTGGCATTCAGAATATCGGTCTTTGCATTATCATCTTCAGTATCCTTATTTATGCTCTTATGACTCCACTGCAGATCAAACAGCAGAAGTTTTCCAAACTGAGTGCGATCATGCAGCCGGAGCTTCAGAAGATTCAGAAGAAGTATAAGGGAAAGAACGACCAGGCATCCATGCAGAAGATGCAGGAAGAGACACAGGCTGTATATCAGAAATACGGCGTATCTCCGACTGGAAGCTGCGTACAGCTTGCGATTCAGTTCCCTATTTTGATGGCATTATATCAGGTTATCTATAAGATTCCGGCATATGTTGGAAGTGTAAAAGATATTCTTGCATCCGCAGTTACCAGCATTACAGGTGTCAGCGGATATACAGAGATCCTGCAGCAGTTCATCACAGATAATAAGATGACCAGAGTTCAGCTTGTTATGGATGGAAGCAATGCCACAAGCAATTCTGTAACAGACTTTTTATACGCTTTATCACCGTCCCAGTGGAAGACTCTTGCTGAGACAAGCCAGTTTTCCGGATTTACGGATACACTGAACAGCACAGCAAAAGAGATTTCACATGTACAGAACTTCTTTGGACTGAACATCGCTGATCAGCCGCTGACTTATATCAAAGCCGCTTTTGTAGGCGGATCTATTCTTATCGCAATCGCTGCAATCCTGATCCCGATCCTTGCATGGGCGACTCAGATGATCAACTTAAAGCTGATGCCTCAGGCTGCACAGCAGGGAAGCGGAGATGCACAGCAGGATGCGATGATGAACTCCATGAAGACCATGAACACAGTAATGCCGCTGATGTCAGCCGTATTCTGTTTCACATTCCCGGTAGGTCTTGGTATTTACTGGGTTGCAAGTGCAGCAGTTCGAAGTGTACAGCAGCTTATCATTAACAAACACATGGACAAGATTCAGGTTGAAGATCTGATCAGTGAGAATATGAAGAAGATGGAAAAGAAACGTGAAAAAGCGGGACTTCCACCTCAGAAGATCACCAATCAGGCTCATCAGAGTGTGAAGAATATCAATAAGATTGAAAAAGGCAGCAGCAATACAGATGCAGCTACCAGAGCACAGAAAGTAGAAGAATCTTACCAGAAAGCATCCAATGCAAAAACAGGCAGCATCACAGCCAAGGCAAACATGGTAAAGGCATTTGATGAACGTAATAAGAAGAAGTAGTCAGGAACGGAGGGGTTGGCATGGAGGATTATATCCAGTTTTCAGCGAAAACAAAGAGTGAAGCAATTACAAAAGCATGTATCGAGCTTGGCGTATCCAGTGACCAGCTTGAAATTCAGGTAGTAAGTGAAGGCAGTAACGGATTCTTCGGAATCGGAAGTAAGCCTGCTATCATAAAGGTTCGTAAGGTTGAACCGGTTTCTGAAGAAGAAGAGATGAAAGAGATCGTGGAAACGGTCAAACTTGATTCTTTCAAGGAGGAAGCCCCTGTTAAAGAAGAGAAAAAGCCGGAGCCTGTGAAAGCAGCAAAAGAGGCGAGAGAGCCGAAAGCAGTTTCTCCGAAACAGGAAAAACCAAGACAGCCGAAACCTGCAAAGGAAAGACCTGTAAAAGAAAAACAGCCAAAAGAACCAAAACAGTTCAGAGAGCAAAAGGAAAAACCAGCGAAAGAGAAACCGGTGAAACCAAGTAAGCCTGTAGAGATTCTTACAGATCCGGAAGAAATCAAAGAAGTGGAAAACAGAGCGAAAGTTTTCCTTCGTGATGTATTCGCTTCCATGAATCTGGGTGAAGTAGAGATCACTTCTGAATATAATCCAGCAGACGGAAGTCTGGAAGTTGATTTTGAAGGCCAGGATATGGGTATTCTGATCGGTAAACGCGGACAGACACTGGATTCCCTTCAGTATCTGACAAGCCTTGTGGTAAACAAAGGAAAATCAAATTACATCCGTGTAAAACTTGATACCGAAGATTATCGCAAGCGCCGTAAAGAAACTCTGGAAAATCTTGCAAGAGGAATTGCTTACAAAGTTAAGAAAACAAGAAAAACTGTTGTACTGGAGCCGATGAATCCTTATGAGAGAAGAATCATCCATTCTGCTCTCCAGGGAAATAAATTCGTGGAAACAGTCAGCGAAGGTGAAGAACCTTACCGCCATGTAGTGGTAAAATTAAAAAGAAATTAAAAATCAAGTGTAAGAAATACAAAAAAATGTTATTCTAGGTGAAAGCATGAATAACACGTAACAACGTGTATGCTTTTATCGAGGGTAACATTTTTTTGTTTATATGATATCCGGAGTCAAAAGGTATTTTACTTTGCTCCTGATATCTGTATAGAGAAATATTTGCAGGAGGGAAAAATGGAAACGACAATTGCAGCAATTTCCACAGCCATGAGCGCATCCGGAATCGGGATCATCCGCATCAGCGGAGAGAATGCCATGGATGTGATTTCCCGTATTTACAGATCAAAAGGCGGGAAGAAAAAGATAAAAGAGGTTCCCACACATACCATACATTATGGATATATTTATGACGGTGAGGAACTGATCGATGAAGTTCTGGTGATGATCATGCATGCACCGAGAACATTTACAGGAGAAGATACCGTAGAAATCGACTGTCACGGTGGTGTATTTGCCATGCAGAGAGTTCTGGAAACCGTACTGAAAAACGGTGCAGAGATCGCAGAACCGGGAGAATTTACCAAGAGAGCATTCCTGAATGGAAGGATGGATCTGTCACAGGCTGAAGCGGTCATGGACGTGATTCAGGCAAAAAATGAATATGCACTGCGCAGTTCCATGGATCAGTTAAAGGGTTCCGTGCAGAAAGCAATCCGTGAGATCAGAGAAAAACTGATCTACCATATTGCATATATTGAGTCTGCGCTGGATGATCCGGAACATATCAGTCTGGACGGATATCCGCAGGAACTTCTGGAAGTTGTGGATAAAGAACAGCAGAAAGTAAAACGATTGTTGAAAAGTTCTTCTGACGGAAAAATGATCCAGGAAGGAATCCAGACAGTCATCCTTGGTAAACCAAATGCAGGAAAATCTTCCCTTCTGAATCTTCTGATCGGAGAAAATCGTGCGATCGTGACTGACATCGCAGGAACGACCAGAGATATTCTGGAGGAATATATCACATTGCATGGAATTTCCCTGAAGATCATTGACACTGCCGGAATCCGTGAGACAGAAGATATTGTGGAGAAAATCGGCGTGGATAAGGCAAGAGAGATTGCTCAGAAAGCGGATCTGATCCTTTATGTTGTGGATTCTTCGGTTCCGCTGGACGAAAATGACGAAGAAATTATTTCCATGCTGTCTGGAAAAAAAGCAATTATCCTGTATAATAAAACTGACCTGAAACCGGTGATCCGGATGGATACGCTGGAAGAAAAAACCGGACATGCGGTGATTCCTGTTTCCGCAAAAGAGGAGACTGGAATTACTGAGCTGGAGGAAAAAATCAAAGAGATGTTCTTTGGCGGAGAGCTTTCCTTTAATGATGAGGTTTATATTACAAATGCCCGTCATAAGGCAGCTCTGGAAGAGGCGGACAAAAGCCTTGATCTGGTCAGAAATAGCATTGAGATGGGAATGCCCGAAGATTTCTTTTCCATAGATTTGATGAATGCTTACGAAAATCTGGGTAAGATTCTGGGAGAATCTGTTGGAGAAGATCTGGTTAATGAGATTTTCAGTAAATTCTGTATGGGTAAATAATTTTGTAGTTTAGCGGATAAATTGCATGTATTGATTGTACTGATTGATTAAAAATGAAAAAATCGCCTTCGGCGATTTTTAAAAAAAGTATGTAGAGTCATATAATATAAAAAGGAGACAAAATGAAAACTTTAGTGGAAGATTATGATATTGTCGTAGTTGGGGCCGGCCACGCCGGCTGCGAGGCTGCGCTTGCAGGCGCGCGCCTGGGTCTGAAAACCATTATGTTTACTGTCAGCGTAGACAGTATCGCTTTGATGCCATGTAACCCAAACGTAGGCGGAAGTTCCAAGGGTCATCTGGTACGTGAGCTGGATGCACTGGGCGGCGAAATGGGAAAAAACATTGATAAAACATTTATCCAGTCAAAAATGCTGAACTGTTCCAAAGGTCCGGCCGTACATTCTCTCCGCGCACAGGCTGACAAACAGGCTTACAGTAACGAAATGAGAAAAACTCTGGAAAATACCGAAAACCTTACAATTAAACAGGGGGAAGTAACCAAACTTCTGGTAGAAGACGGGAAGATCACAGGTGTAAAAACTTACTCAGGAGCGATTTATAACTGTAAAGCAGTTGTTTTATGTACAGGAACTTACCTCAAAGCAAGATGTATTTATGGTGATATCAGTAATTACACAGGTCCAAACGGACTGCAGGCTGCCAATTATCTTACGGATTCTCTGAAAGAACTGGGAATCGAAATGTTCCGTTTCAAGACCGGAACACCTGCACGTATTGCCGGAAATACCATTGATTACAGCAAAATGGAAGAACAGTTTGGTGACGAGAGAGTGGTTCCGTTTTCTTTTTCCACCAACCCGGAGAATGTTCAGATTGAACAGAAATCCTGCTGGCTGACTTATACAAATGAAAAAACACATGAGATCATCCGTGCAAATCTGGATCGTTCTCCATTATATTCCGGAATGATCGAAGGAACCGGCCCACGTTATTGCCCGTCTATCGAAGATAAAGTTGTCCGTTTTGCAGACAAAAACCGTCATCAGGTATTTATCGAACCGGAAGGTCTTTATACGAATGAAATGTATATCGGAGGAATGTCAAGTTCCCTTCCGGAAGATGTTCAGGAAGAAATGTATCATTCCGTACCGGGACTTGAACATGCCAAAATTGTAAAAAATGCTTATGCAATCGAGTATGACTGCATCAATCCACGCCAGTTATATCCGACTCTGGAATTTAAAAAGATCAAAGGTCTTTTCAGCGGCGGACAGTTTAACGGAAGTTCCGGATATGAGGAGGCTGCTGCACAGGGACTGATAGCAGGTATCAATGCTGCCATGGAAGTAAAAGGACAGGAACAGTTGATCCTTGACCGTTCGGAAGCATATATCGGTGTACTGATCGATGATCTTGTAACAAAAGAAAATCATGAACCATACCGTATGATGACAAGCCGTGCAGAATACAGACTGCTTCTCCGTCAGGACAATGCAGACCTGAGACTTCGCAAAAAAGGTTATCAGGTAGGTCTGGTCAGTGAAGAAGAATATCAGAAAGTGCTCAGAAAAGAAGAAGCGATCGCCAGAGAGATTGAGAGAGTGGAACATGCAACGATCGGAACAACAAAAGAGGTTCAGGAACTTCTGGAACAATATAACAGTACACCATTAAAATCAGGAAGTACACTTGCAGAGCTGATCCGTCGTCCGGAACTTTCCTATGAAGCAATCGCACCACTGGATAAAGAACGTCCGGAACTTCCATGGGATGTCAAAGAGCAGGTAGACATCAATATCAAATATGACGGATATATCCGCAGACAGTTAAAGCAGGTAGAGCAGTTTAAGAAACTGGAAACAAAGAAAATCCCGACAGATCTTGATTATGAAAAAGTTGGAAGTCTGAGAATCGAAGCACGTCAGAAACTGGAAGAGTACAGACCGATTTCCATTGGTCAGGCATCCCGAATTTCCGGTGTTTCTCCGGCAGATATTTCTGTTCTTTTAGTATATCTTTCAAGCAACAGATAGAAAACAGATTGAAGAAACGCGGAAAAAAATAATCGATAATAACAGTAAATTACAAAAGAATATATAAATATATAAAATAAAAATACGGTTTAATGTACTTCAAATAAAGATGAAGAAAAAAATGGAAGAAAAATAACAATAAACAATAAAAAAGTAATTTAAAGTACAATAAAAAGGAAAATGAATAGCAAACATAAATAAAAAGTACCATAAAATAACCACGTTAAAACAATAAAGAAAATAACAAATAAATCATGTACGAAGTAATGTACAATAAAGACATAAAGAATAAGGAGAAAAACATGACTTATAACCTGACAACATTGGAAAATGGCTGTAAGGAACTGGGAATCGAACTTAACCAGAAACAGAAAGATCAGTTTATTCAGTTCTATGAATATCTGGTAGAAAAAAATAAGGTTATGAATCTTACAGGAATTACAGAATTTGAAGAAGTACTGACCAAGCATTTTCTGGACAGTCTATCCTGTGTAAAAGCAGTAGATATGACGAAGGTAAAAACAATCATGGATATTGGTACCGGAGCCGGATTTCCGGGAGTACCGTTAAAGATTGCGTTTCCTCATCTGGAAGCATGTCTGCTGGATTCTCTGAAAAAGAGGGTTAATTTTCTGGAAGAAAGTTTTGCGCTGCTGGGACTGGAAGGAATCAAAGCGATTCATGGAAGAGCAGAAGAGTATGCAAAAAATAAAGAATACCGTGAGAAATATGACCTCTGTGTATCCAGAGCAGTATCGAATCTGGCAACTTTGTCTGAATACTGCCTTCCTTATGTAAAAACAGGCGGAGCATTTATTTCCTATAAATCAGGAACTGTACAGGAAGAGGCAAAAGAAGCGGAAAAAGCAATTAAGATTCTGGGAGGCCAGGTAAAAGATATCGTCTATTTCAAACTTCCGGATTCAGAAATTGACCGTTCTCTTGTTATTATTGATAAGAAGAAACCAACACCGGGGAAATATCCACGTAAAGCAGGAACTCCTTTAAAGGAGCCGCTGGCTGTCACAACACACTATAGCGATCCTCTAAAATAACGCATCTTAATCCAGTCCATCAGAGGGTGAAATCCTGCGTCAGATATCTTTGCCGTGCGTCAGCACGCCTGCAGATATCTTCCTTGTCTTTCACCCTCTGCTGAACTGTCTTAAATGCATTATTTACGAGGATTGCTATAATCACACAAACATCACAAAATAAACACACTTTTATCCTAATTTCATCACAACTTCATCATAAACTGTTCTTATAGAGATGTCCTTGGGTTCCCCCATTCTCTGTTTCACCTGAGGACACTCTCTATTTTTATCCTTGTACAACGTTTGCAGAATAATGAGATTGCGCTAATAATACGATGTTAATGATAATATTCATTTTACTGTGGCGATGTACGGACCGGAAAAATTATTTCCTATTTAAAAATAAAATTTTAAAATTAAAATCCGGTAATTTTATAAGAGGAGGAGAACACATTGATTGAAGTAAATAATCTGGTCAAACGATATGGTGATCATACAGCGGTTGACCACCTTTCTTTCACAGTAGAGAAGGGCAAAATCTATGGATTCCTCGGCCCTAACGGTGCGGGTAAATCCACTACGATGAACATGATAACAGGATACATTGCATCCACGGAAGGAACTGTCAGAATAGACGGACACGATATTCTGGAAGAGCCGGAGGAAGCAAAGAAATGTATCGGTTATCTGCCGGAACAGCCGCCTCTCTATTTCGACATGACCGTTCTGGAATACATGAAATTTGTGGCTGATCTCAAAAAAATCCCAAAGAACAAAAAAGCGAACATGATAGAAGAAGTCATGGATATGGTAAAGATTTCGGATATGAGAAACCGACTGATCAAGAACCTGTCCAAAGGTTACCGCCAGAGAGTGGGGCTGGCAGAAGCAATCATGGGATATCCGGAAGTTATTATCCTGGATGAACCTACAGTCGGACTTGACCCGAAACAGATCATAGAAATCCGAACTCTGATCAAAAATCTGAAAAAGAAGCATACTGTGATCCTCAGCTCACATATTCTGTCAGAAGTAAGTGCAGTATGTGATTATGTATTGATTATTTCTCATGGAAAACTGGTAGCCAGTGATACACCTGAGAATCTTGGAAAACTGGCAGAAGGTTCCAACACACTGGAAATGCTGATCAAAGGTGAAAAGACACAGATTCAGAATGCACTGGAAAGTGTGGAAGGAATCAACAGTGTCAAACTTGAAAAAGATGAGAAACAGAATCTCTGGAGTGCAACAGTTTCTACTGAGGAACAGAATGATGTAAGAGAAAAGGTATTTTATAAGATGGCAGAAATCAACTGCCCGATTTATGAGATGAAATCTAAGAAAGTATCTCTTGAGGAAATCTTCCTTGAACTTACAGCAGCAGATAAACCAATATCTGAAAAATCTGTGGAAGCAGACCTGGCTGCATCAGAAGAAAAAGGTGCCAGTGAGGATTCTGCCTCAACAGGATCAGAAGAAACAGCAAAATCACAGAAAAATGATGAAGGGGGAGAAAAATAATCATGACAGCGATTTATAAAAGAGAGCTGAAAAGTTACCTGACATCAATGGTTGGATATTTATTTATCTTTTTCATTCTTGTACTTGCAGGTATTTACTTTTCTGCATATCAGCTCTCAGCAGCATATCCTAAATTTGAATATACCTTAAGTGCCATTACCTTTGCGTTCCTGATCGGAGTACCGATCCTGACCATGCGTGTACTTGCAGAAGAAAGGAAACAGAAAACAGACCAGTTACTTTTAACTGCACCGGTTTCCGTGGGAGGCGTTGTAATCGGTAAATATCTGGCACTTGTAACTGTATTTGCAATCCCTATGGCAATCATGTGTACTTATCCACTGATCATGTCAAAGTTCGGAACTGTCGCTTTCGCATCTGCCTATACAGCAGTTCTGGGATTTTTCCTTCTTGGATGTGCAAATATTGCAGTCGGTGTATTTATGTCAGCACTGACAGAAAGTCAGGTAATTGCAGCGGTACTTACATTTGTACTGTTATTTGCATTTTACATGATGAACGGAATTTCTTCTTTCTTCTCCCAGACATCCATGTCCACATGTGTAACATTTGGATTACTGATCCTGGCAGCGGCGATCATTATTTATACGATGATCAAAAATGTTCTGATCTCTGCGGTGATCGGTGTGATCGGGGAAGTGGCACTGGTTATCATTTATATGGTAAAATCCAGCATTTTTGAAGGCGGAATCCAGAAAGTCCTGGATGTCTTTAACCTCAGCGGACACTTTGACAATTTTACAAGCAACATTTTTGATATCAAAGGAATTGTATATTTTCTTTCAGTGATTGCAGTGTGTCTGTTCCTTACAACACAGTCTATTCTGAAGAGACGCTGGAATTAGTGGGGAGGTGAAAGAAGATGAAGCTGAAAGAAAAAATGAAAAACAAAAACCATAAAAAATTTGACAAAAAGAAACTGATCGGTACCATCAGTAAGAAGCATATCAAAAACGGTTCTTACACAATGGTAATGTCTGTGATATTTATTGCGGTTGTGGTAGTGATCAATATGATCGTAAGTGCGCTTCCGTCCAAATACTCAGAGATTGATGTCAGCAGCGAGAAACTTTATACAATTGGTGATGAAACCAAAGCAATGCTGAAAGATCTGGATAAGGATGTAACCATTTATCAGATCGCACAGAGTGGTTCTGAGGATGAAAACATCACAAATCTTCTTAAAAAATATGAAGATGAATCCAAACATATTAAAGTAGAATTAAAAGACCCGGTTGTAAATCCGAAATTTGTAACAGAGTACACAAGCGATAATCTTTCTTCAAACAGTCTGATCGTGGTATGCGGTGACAGAAATAAAGTTGTTGATTACAATAATATTTATGAGAGCACCATGGATTATCAGACTTACAGCTCTCAGACTACAGGTTTCGATGGCGAAGGTCAGATCACAAGTGCGATCGGCTATGTAACATCTGAAGATCTTCCGATCCTCTATACGCTTGAGGGACACGGAGAAAAAGAGATGGATTCTACAATTAAAGAAGATATCGAGAAAGCAAACATGGACATTCAGTCACTGAATCTTCTGACAGAAGGAAGCGTTCCGGACGATGCAGACTGTCTGTTTATTGATTCTCCTTCTACAGATATTTCCGAGGATGAGAAGAATGCCATCATTGATTACCTTGAAAATGGTGGAAAAGCGATGATCTTCTCTAATTATACAACAGAGGATCTGCCAAACTTTGATGCAGTTCTGGAAAACTATGGAGTTCAGCGCGCAGAGGGAATCGTATTTGAAGGTGACAGTCAGCATTATGCAATGCAGATGCCGTATTATCTGGTCCCGACAATCAATAGTACAGATGCAAGCTCTGAGACTGCCTCCGGCGGATATTATGTACTTGCTCCGTATGCACAGGGAATCAAAAAGATGGATGATGTGAGAGATACTGTAACTATCAACAGCATCCTGACAACTTCAGATCAGGCATATTCCAAGACAAACCTGAACAGTGACACATTGGAGAAAGAGGATGGAGATGAGGACGGCCCGTTTGATCTGGGTGTCAGCATTACAGAAACTCTGGATGATGGCAAAGAAACACAGATTGTTTATTATTCAACATCTAATCTGATGGAGTCACAGGTGAATCAGATGGTATCCGGCGGAAATGAAAAACTGATCATTGAATCTCTGAAATGGATGACAGATACCGAGGAGAGTGCGACTGTATCTATTCCGTCCAAGAGCCTGTCTGTATCTTATCTGACACTGACAGATTATGACGCAGCATTCTGGAAAATCTGCACGATCGCACTGATCCCTGGATTCTTCCTTGTTGTTGGACTTGTAATCTGGATGAAGAGGAGAAAAGCCTAAATGAAGAATAAAACTGTAAAAATGATTCTTGCAGTTGCAGTTCTTGTTGTCTGCTGTGGGGCATACGCAGGTGTAAAAAACTACGTGTCCCACCAGGAACAGAAAGAATCTGAGGAAGAAGAGGAAAGCAGTACAACTGTTTTCTCTGCATCTGCGGATGATATTGAGTCTCTGGATTTTATGATTGATGATACAGAGACGATATTTGAAAAAAATGATGATACCTGGGTAAAAAAAGATGAGAAAGATTTCCCGGTAAACCAGACTACTCTGGACAGCGCAGCATCTTCTGTGGCATCCATAGAATCTGACAGAGTGCTGGAAGATGTGGATGATCTGGCAGAGTATGGTCTGGATTCCCCGTCTAATACGATTAAGATTGTATCGAAAGTGTCTGATTCGGAAGAAGATACAGAAGAATCAGAAGATACCAGTGATTCAGATTCTGCTGAAAGTTCTTCTGATGCAGAGAGTTCTGAGGATATTGATAATACAGAGGAAAGCAGTGAAGCTACAACTACAACAATTTTGTATGTAGGTGATGAGAATCAGTCCACCAGTCAGTACTATGTGCGCAAGGACGATGATAAAAAAACTGTTTATCTGGTAGATTCCTCCTGTGTGGAACCATTTGCCAAAACGCTTTATGATTATGCACAGGAAGAAGATTTCCCGGCAATCTCCAGTACAGATACGATCAGTAAGATTACAGTAAAAGGAGAAAAGTCCTACGAACTGTCTAAAAACGAAGATACAAGTTCATGGAGTGTCAGTGGCGACGGTGATGAGGAAAAGGCAGACTCTGCGACAGTAAGTTCCCTGGTTTCTTCTTTTGGCAGCATGGCGTATGATTCACTGGTAAATTATAAATGTACCGATGAGAGTGAGTATGGTCTGGATGATCCATATGCTACAATTACGGTAGATTATCAGGAAGAGAAAGAGACAGAAGAGGATAGTGATACAGACGGAGAGAAAACATCAGACAGCAGTGATTCTGATGAGAGTGAAGATGCATCTTCTGACGATGAAACAGTGGAAAGCGCTGAGGATACTGATGCGGAAGAAGAAGCAGAACCGGAGATGGTTGATGCGCAGCTTGTGATTAAAGTTGGAAATGTGGCAGATGATGGAAACAGATATGTAATGGTAAATGACAGTAATGAAGTTTATACCATGTCTGAAGATACGTTATCAGCACTGACTGATAAGTCAGAAGAAGATTTCTGGGATATGACAGTAAGTTATGTTTCTGTAAATAATCTTGCTACTTTGAAGATGAACTATCAGGGAGAAGACCATAAGGTCAATGTTTCACGTGAAACATCAGAAGACGAGGATGGAAATGAGACAGAAACTGTAACTTATAAGCTGGATGGAACGGAAATCGACAGCACTACTTTTACTACCTTCTATAACAAGCTTATTAATATGGCAGCGCAGAAACGCCTCACAGATAAGTTTGAGCCGGAAGGTGATCCTGAACTGACAGCAGCGATGACAGAAGAGGATGGAGACAGCTTAGAGGTTAAATATTATAGTTATGATACAAACTACTATGCGGCAGTTGTTGATGAGAAAGTATATCTTGTCAATAAGATGAATCTAAAAGAACTCTTTACTGCTCTGGATACGCTGGTGGCATCTGAGGATGAGAGCGCAGATGAGCAGGGAACAACGGATTCAGATTCAGAAGATACAGAGGAACAAACTTCTGAGGATACGACAGAGGTAGAAGAGAGCAGTTCTGAAGAAGCGGATTCTTCTACAGAAGACGATAGTTCCGAGACAACGGACAATGCGGAAACTGATACAGAAGAGGCTGTTGAGTAAGTAATAATATAATTATAGCAATCCTCGTAAATAATGCATTTAAGACAGTTCACCCTCTGATGGACTGGATTAAGATGCGTTATTTTAGAGGATCGCTATAAGAAGAAAAGACTCTTTACTTTGATCAGAGGATCATAGGTAAAGAGTCTTTTTTGTAACTGTGAATCAGAAGAAGATTTTAAGCTGTTCCATAAAACTTTCCGGCTGTTCGATATGAGGGACGTGTTTGGAACCGTGGATCGTTACTGCTTCTATTGCCGGGTTGGCAGAGCAGTATTCGTCTGTGATGGTGTTTCCGTTTGGTTCTGTTTCGCCTTCTACAATGTAGATGCTGTTATCCAGTGATTTGATGGCATGGCTGATGTTGATGTTGAGATATCTGGAGGCCATGCTGGAGTATAAAAATTTGGCATAGCAGCCGCCTTTGTGTGCACCTTCGTAATAAGCATCTTCCATTTCGGTATTTACATGGAATGGATTGTAATACATTTTCTCAATGAACAGATTTTTGACATTTTCCTTTGAAACAACCATATGATAAATTAATGTTCCGAAGATTGGAACTTCCAGTGCCAGTTTCAGAAGCTGGCATCTTTGTGATGGCAGCTGTTTTAAGCGTGTGAGGCTCGGTGGATTTACAAGCATGATTTTGTTGAACAGTTCTTTTTCATTATGACATGCCATGGTAACGAAAGATCCGGAGAAACCGCTGGCAATCACGTCTGTTTTTTCACCGATTACTTTGCGTATGAAATCGCAGATCATCTGGACATATACGAAGTTGGTGTAGGTAATTCCTGGCTTGTCGGAACGACCGCATCCGAGAAGGTCGATCGTGTATACTGTGTGTTCGGAGGCAAGTTCATTTTCAATTTTATTCCATTCATATCCGGATGCTCCCGGAAGTGTGTCGTGGATTAAGAGGACCGGGGAGCCGGTTCCTTTTTTTGTATA
>OGXW01002294.1_pt1 | contig 13694 bp, 3 predicted proteins | sample 1576341 | NCBI WGS metagenome assembly OGXW01 (sample SAMEA3541592, study PRJEB24748) | human gut metagenome | biome: human gut; feature: human-associated habitat; material: faeces | place: China | collected 2012
GCCGTCTATGGGATAGCCCGCCAGCGAGCCGACCAGCGTAGTAGCCGTGCCCACCTGCAAGTCACCTGCGTTATAGCAGTTCTCCAGCGTCAGGTTCTGGTTGCCGTACTGACTGGAGGTATGCTCGCCCTTTTCGCCGCCCAGGATGCCACCAACGATGGCGCTGCCCGCCACGGCGCCGGTATTATAGCAGTTGCTTACCGTGACACTGCCCGTCGGTGCAAGACCGATGATACCGCCTGTGCCGCCCTTTCTCAGCAGCACTCCCCCGGTATCATTGGACACCGCACCCTGATTGGCGCACTGATTCAGCGTGATGGTAACGCCGCTGTCACCGGCATTGCCCACGATACCGCCCACACCGGCCGCCCGGCCTGCATAGACCGTGCCGGTATTGACGCAGCGTTCCAGCTGCGCACTGGCACCGATAAAGCCCACGATGCCGCCCTGGCCGCCGTTACCGCCGGAACCCCCCAGATAGTAGGCGCCCGGCTCGAAGGCGGTATAGATCCGGCCCTCATTCCGGCAATTCGTGATCTCATGGCTGCCGCTGCCGGAGAGACGGCCTACCAGACCGCCCACTGCGGAATTCTGGGCTTTCTGATCGTTGACGAAGGAGACGGAGATGTCTACCTGCGACACGCAGCTGCGGATGGTCACGCCGCCGCCCTCGCCGCTGCCCAGCACTCCGCCGATGATATAGCCTGTCGTCGTATCGTAGGATCTGGCACCGGTCAGATCGATATTGCCTCGTACTGTCAGGTTCTCAATGACCGCATCCTGTGCTACGCCGAACAGGCCCAGCTTCTGGCGGCCACCCAAAGATGTGATATTCAGGCCGGACACCGTGTGACCCTGTCCGTCAAAGGTGCCGGTATAGGCACGCTGACCGTTGCCGCTGAGGACGCCGATAACCGGCCACTGGCAATAGCCAAGGTCGATATCTGCTGTCAGCACTGCGCAGTAGCCCTCGCTCTCCATCTGGTTATTCACCGCATAGGCCAGCCATGCCATCTCCGGTGCCGTGCCGATCTGGTAGGGTTCGTCCTCTGTACCCTTGCCATGAGGCTGACTGGTGGTGATGCCATTCCAGCCGTCCTCGGCACGGGCGGAATCCAGCAGTTTCTTCAGCTTGCCGCTGGCGGAGGTATATGCCTGTTCGATGGCAGCCAGGCCTTCCTGCCGCGCCTGCTCGATGGCGGCATAGTCGCTCAGATCGTCCAACTCCACTGCTGCCGCCGTTTCAATGGCGGTTTTGCCGCGCTCCAACGCATCTGTCAGCAGCTTCTGGCGTTCTTCATCGAAGCTGCTGATGTCGCCCAGCTGGGCTGTCAGCTCCGCAATGTGCTGCTGCGCCAGTGTATCCAGCTCCTGCTGCGCCGTATCGCGGGCTTTTTGCAGAGCCGCCGCTGCCGCCGCGTCCATATCCGGTGCCGTCTCGCCCTCCGTGAAGGTGGCTGTCAGGTCGGTCAGTGCCTTTCCGGCGTCGGCCTTGATGATCTCGATTTCCTCTGCGGAGGCAGCCTGATCCAGCTTCAGCTTCCAGCCCTCATAGGCAGCCAGCAGCGCGGCCATGTCTTTCTGAGAATACTTCTTATTGGTGATAAATCTGTTATATAGATCCAGCTGAACTTTCGTCGGGTAGGTGATGACCCCACTCAGACTCAGTTCATTACCCTCACCCAGATACTTCAGCCGGATATTATCAATGTCCGCAATGGTTTTGGCGGCCTTGATCTCTTCCTCTGCCGCCGCCAGCAGCTCGTTGACCTTCGCCTGTTCCTCAGCCGCGTACACGCGGCTGTCCACATAGGCGTGGAGATCGGCCAGCAGCTGCTCACCACCGGCATCCGTACCGCTCAGCACCGTGGCAAGCTGCTCCTCACATTCCTGCACCAGCGCGTCCGTGTCGCCGTCGGTCAGTTCGATGCGCTCTATGTACGACAGCACAATGCCGTTATAGCGGATGCTCTGCTCCGTACCATAGATATTGTAATTCTTGTCGCCGGGACGGATCAGCTTTACCAGCAGCCGCGCCGTGGCGGCGACCTTATCCCAACTATCGCCATTCATGGTAAAAGCGGGCATCACGCAGGACACACGGGCCGCGTCGTGGCTGTTGGTATTCGCCACGTCCACCATGCCCCACAGCATATTGGCAGACGCACTCTGCACATGCCGGATCTCGCCGCCGTGCCAATCGCCCACGATACCGCCGACACCCTGCGCTGTGGCATCATCGTTATCCGTCACATTGCCGGTATTATAGGCATAGGAAAGGGTGCATGGGCCGGTGAGGCCGGTGTTGCTGCCGGTATCGATACAGCCCACAATGCCGCCTGTGCCATAGTTCATGGCGGGGGAGCCGTTGCTGCCGCTGACAGGGGCCTTGTTCAGCACGTTCATGATGATGACGTCCAGCACATTGCCGGAAATGTAATTTGCTTTGCCAACCCAGCCGACGATACCGCCCACGCGGCTCTCGCCCTGTACAGCACTGCTGTTCTCGCACAGGCGTACCTGCGCGTAGTCTGTCAGCAGGCCTACAATACCGCCCACGCCCTGAACGCCATTGACTGCGCCTTCGTTGCCGTTGGTGCAGTAGCGGATCACTGCATTTCCACATGCTACACCTACGATGCCGCCTGCGTAGTTGATATTCTTCTGGCTGCCCACCGTGCCGTAGTTGTTGCAGCTGTCCACGATGGCGTCCTCTGCTGCTCTTCCCACGATGCCGCCGGCTACAGCGCTGTAGTTCATACCGGTGTTGCTGATAGCCACTGAAGAGGAACACTGGAAGATCGTGCCTTTGCAGTAGCCTGCGATACCGCCCGCCCCTACATTGTCGATACCATTACCGGAAACACTTGTTATGGAGATCGTACCGGCCACGATCAGGCGCTCTACAACACCGGACGCTCCGATCACACCGAACAGGCCCGCATAACTTTTATCGGATACTTGCAATCCATTGACTGTGCTGTTGCATCCGTCAAAGGTGCCCTGATAATTCTTCTTTTTTCCGAAACTGCCGATGGGTGTCCAAAGGTGCCCATTCAGGTCGATATCAGCCGTCAGCTTGGCGCACAGCGTTACCTTGCCGTTCTTGACCTGATCCGCAAACCACGCCAGCTCTGCACCGGTGGCGATAAGATACGGATCATTCTTCGTACCGCTGCCGGAGGCAGGCTGGGTCATAGTCTTACCGTCCCACTTATTCTCCTCCGGGACGTCGTTGGCCTGTACGGCCACCTGTAAGTCCTCCACGATCTTCTGCATGGCAGCCTCACAGTTTTCGGCCAGCGCGTCTACTTCCGCTGTGGTCTTGCAGTCGTTCAGCGCCGTCAGGGCCGTGGCCTGCTGCTGTTCCAGCGCCTCGCGGGCCGCGTCCAGCTGCTCACGACCTGTCATGGTCAGGGACAGCCAGACGCCCCGGCTGCTCTCATCAAAAGCAGCTTCTTTTTCCTCCAGCTGTTTCAGATACTTCTCATATAGCGCCTGGATGCGCCGGATGGCGGCCTGTTTTTCCTCCGCTGTCAGTTCCGTATATGTTTTGCCTGGGATGGCCGCCATATTCGCCATCAGCTCCGACAGCAGCGGCAGCTCCTCCACCGTCCGTGCGGCGGCAATGGCCGCCAGCGCATCGTTATAGAGCTTCGTCAGTGCCGCCCAATCCTCCGGTTCATAGGAGGCTTCGTGGTATTGGCTCCATACCTCCGCAAGCTGAGACTTCAACGCCTCTTTCTTGCTGTCCCGCTCCGTATCTGGTGTCTGAGGCTGAGTCAGCTCCCAGCGCAGCAGCGGCCAGCCGCCGTTCTCCGCCGTCAGTAAGAAGCCGTTGGGATCATCCGCCGCCGTGCCGTCGTTCAAGGCTGCCAGCACGGTATTTATATCCATCTCCTCGAACTGGCCACCGGCAGGGACAGCGTCCGTCCCGAACGCCTTGCCCGACCAGAACAGTGCTTTGCTCTCCACGCTGAACGTACCTTCGCCGCACAGTGCACCGGCTTTTTCGCCGCTGACGGTCTTTACCTCACCCCAGCCCGACAGGGAGAAGATTTCCGTATTTTCCACAGCTGACGTTACGGCGGCATAGCTGTACGATGCCGTACATTCTGCCTGCTCCGCCAGCTGGCCCATCAGGCCCCCAGCGCACACGCCGCCCAGCACGTCGCCGTACTGATAGCTCCGCTGGATCGTGACACTGCCGGACAGAACGCTGCCCACCAGACCGCCCGCGGCGGCGCTGTTCAGTGCCTTTACCGTACCCGCGTTCGCGCAGCCCGTCAGGGTCAGCGTACCGCCGGTGACGCTGCCCACAAGGCTGCCTACATGGCTGTCAGAAGTGGAGACGCTGATCTGCACCTCACTGCGGCAACTACTCACTATGGTATCACCGAACACCATACCGGCTAGTGCGCCCACGCTCTGCGCGGGGCTGTCCTCTGCGACGGCCAGCTCGCCGGCAAGCCGCAGGTCCCGGATCGCCGCGCCGTTCAGGGCGCGGAACAGTCCCCACGACGCAGCCGTATCCTCCGCCGTGACACGGAGCGCCAGCGTCACCGAGTGGTATGCGCCGTCAAGACTACCAGTAAACGTCTTGTCATAGGGCACGTCCACCGCGATGTCCGCGCCGAGACGGTATGTGCCGTCCGGCTTCATGGCGGCAAATTCCTCCGCCGTCGTAATGACCGTTGCCTCCTGCGTCGCCGCGGTGTCGGACGGTTCCACTGCCAGTGCCGAGACCGGCAGCAGGCTCACCGTCATGACACAAGCCAGCAGCAGGGCTATGATCCTGTTTCTCATCGTGTATCCCTCGTTATGCCGACGCTTACAGCCACTTGGCGTACAGCGTCATGCTCTTCTCTACCTTGTCGTTGTCAAAGTCCCAGGGCTTTGTGCAGGCGGTATCCTGATACCAGCCGCCGAAACCGCAGCCCTCCTTCTCCGGGACGGGAGGACGGGTCAGCCTCTCGCCGCGCTTGGCCTTGCGGCTGCCGATGGCCGTGCCGCCGAAGGTCTCAAACTTCACCGTCTTCCGGCCCAGCAGCAAGAGCAGAACCACCGCCAGCAGCACCGCCCCCAGCGCGAGCCAGCCCCACAGCGGCATATGGAAACCCTGAGCGGGCAGCTGGGAGGCGTCCACCCACTTGGCGTACAGCGTCATGCTGCCCTGCACCGTGTCTTTATCGAAATCCCACTCCCTGGTCATATCGAAGTCACTGTACCAGCCGGCCAGCGCGAAGCCCTCCTTGGCGGGGTCCTCCGGGCGGGTCACCTTCTGGCCCAGCTTCACCTTCTGGTCCGGGACGGAGGTGCCGCCGTTGCTCTCGAACCGCACAGTGCATTCGTCCGTCACCACCACGGTCACGTCACGGCCAGTGGCGGCGTAGCTGTCCATGCCGCCCTCGACGGCCACCTGCATTTCCGTGTTGCGGATCACAGAGGAACCGGAGGTGCCGATGACCTTCAGCTGGAATGTGCCGATCATGGTGGAGGCGCCCCAGTTCTCGCCGCCGCCCATGGACACGAAGTTCATGTAGAACGACCGCAGGCCGCCCCGCAGGGCGATGTCCGTCGTCTCGATGGAAGCCGCCGTCATGGCGCTGTTCTCCACCAGCTCGAAAAATTCAGGGTCGTAGCACAGCTCGTCCTGCATGGCGTACATGGTGTAGCCCTCGTCCGCGTCGGTACGCTTCAGGGCCAGTGCCACCGTGACGATATCGCCGGTGGCGGCCTGCTTCGTGTCGCTGCCGTCAATGGACAGCTCAAATAGGTATGACTGGCTCTCGTCCACGGCCATGACCGGGACGACTGACGCCAGCAGCGTCAGGGCCGCCAGCAGTGCGCATAACAGTTTCTTCATTTCGTGGTTCTCCTTCTGCTTCTTTTTATTCAGAAATTCGTTTCTATTCCTCTTTTTCCGCGTCTCAAGAGACACATAAACAAACCTCCGAAAAACGGGGTATTTCCCCTGCCCCTTTCGGGGCAGGGGAAATCATGCACGATATGGACAGTATTCGCCCTATAAGAGGGGGTTACTGGATCTTCGCCACAACGGCGGCAGCATCCTCCACAGTGACTGTTCTGCTGTCGTTCATATCGGCAGCCAGGAACATTGCCATGGTGGTCGCATCGAAGTTGTCGTACTTGGCTTTGTAGATGTTGTACACCAGCTGGGCGTCGTTGATATCCACCAGTCCTGTGCCGTTCACATCGCCGTCGACATTGAAGGTCTGAGCAGTACTGTCCACCTCGGTGATCTGACCTGCCTTCTCGGCCTCGGCCTTTACCTCATCCAACGTCTTGTCGGAAATGACCAGATAGGCATAGGCACCATCATAACGCTCCGCGTTCTGGAACATGGCGTTATTGCCATAGGCCAGCACCTTGCCGTCAGACAGCTTTGCGCTGTCAGCCAGTTTGGCGGTAATCAGGAACACGGCTTTGCCATCCAGCTTCACATACTGGGTAACTTCAACGGTGTACTTGGTCTCGATGAGCTTCTTTTCCACGGTAACGGTGATCACATCACCCGCGGCGATATCCGCACCCGCGATGGTGTAGGCGCCATCGCCATTATCCTTGACGGCAACCGCGGTATCGTCTGCCGTTGCTGCCGTTACGGTGTACGCATAGCCGTCTTCCTTAGTGATGGTGAAGGTAAAGTCCTTACCCGGCCCTGCGGTCTGGGATGTACCATTCACAACATCGGCCGAACCGCTGCCCTTGAAGTTGATCTGAGCCTTGTTTGCTTCCTTGGTCACGGTAATGCCCACGTCGCCTGTGATATCCTTGCCGTTGATGGTGTAGGTCTTGCCATCTGCATCCAGCGCAGATGTGACCGTCTTACCGCCCGCGGTAATCGTTACGGTGTAGGCATAATTATCGGTCTTGTTCAGCGTAAAGGTGTAATTCGTGCCATAAGTGGCGGTATTACCATTCAGGGTGACGTCGTTCGCGCCAGCGCCAGCCTTGGTGACCGTGTAGGTCTTGCCCACAGCAGTGATGGTGATGTCACCGGTGATGTCACCGGTGATCTCACCGGCGGGGATGGTGTACTTACCGTCTACCAGCATCAAATCCTTGAACTCGCCATCGCCGACCTTGTACTTCACATCCATGTAAGTGCCGTCCAAGCCGTTTACCAGCTTGAAGGTGTAATCCTTGCCGGCCTCGGCTTTGGGATTACCATCCACAACATTTGTATCTCTGTTCACGGTGTAGGTCTGGCCCACGGTGATGGTGGCAGAGCCGGTCACAGTGGCAGCAGGGGCATTCTTCAGTGCGTTTTCGGATTTATCGATCTTGGCCTCGGTGACCTTTACCTCGCTCTCGCCGGCAGCAATTCCGGTGAAAGCCAGCTGCAGCGCATCGGTGCGGTTCTCACCATAGAACTGGATACGCAGGCTTCCGTTGGCATCGGTAACCGTTGCGTCGGTCGGCAAGCCGGTGCTCTTGGTCTTATCAAAGTTGAGCACATTGGCGTCATAGGTCAGCTTCATGTCAACAGCGTTGTAATACGCCACATTGAGGTTGCTGATCGCCAGCTTCACCATCGCCGTATCACCCGTATTGATTTTGGCGTTGACCGCGGACACCGCTACCGTGTAGCCTTCGGCCGCGGGGGCTCCTGTGACCGTGAGGGTGGCCTGCTTGCTCGTAATGCCATTGATGGGATTTACATTCTGCGTATCACTTGCGGTAACTTGTTCAACACCCAAGGTATATGTGCCGGGTGCAAGGTCGCTCGGAATGGAAAAGACAACTTTTGCCCAAGTGGTAATATCGCTTTCTGCACCGGCCAGATATGCAGCCTTCTGTGTTCTCTTATTCGATGCGCTAAGAGTAACATCACCATTCTCGAAACTCTGAACCGTAATAGAACTGTCCGACGCAGTAGCTTTGAATCCAAAACTGCTGATAGACAGTGTATCCGTTGTACCTACCGTCATTGTGACGGTGCTTCCTGCTGCAACCGTATCATTGTCAAGCGACAGGGATAGTTCAGTCGCGGCGAAAGCTGTTACGCAGCACAGGCTCAAAATCAAGCTCAAGCTCAATAATAGGCATAAAAGCCTCGTTGTAAGGTTTCTTTTCATGCACGTAGTCCTTTCGTTTTCAGTTACCAAGCAAATGCGGTTTCATTGACCCATGCGTTCATGATTGCAGTCGCATTGTTCATGCTGATTGCTTCTGCAGCATTGGTGACATTTGCTGCAAAGATTCCGATAGCGGAAATCTCTGTTTCATTGACCCACGCGTTCATTACCTGGGTCGCGTCATCCATGCCAATCACACCATCACCACTGACATCGCCCTTCAGCGCCACGATGATGCTGTCGTCTGCTGCCAGTGTCGCGGCAAAGCTGTGGGTGCCGTCTGCGGTAGTGGCCGTCAGCTTCTCATAGCTGCCGTCGGCCTTCTTCACCAGCACCACGCAGGCCACGTCATTGTCGCTTGCCACGGTAAAGATGTTCTCAGCGTCCAGCTTCCAGCCGGCCGCGGGAGCGGTGACGGTAATGGTGGGTGCATCCGCGGAAGTACCGGCCTTGAAGGTGGTCACACCGTTCTCAGTAGTACCCTCATTAGTGCCGTTGCCGATCTTAATGTCAGACTTGTGCTGAGTCAAAGGCACTGTCTTGGTGGACAGCGTGTAGTTGCCCACATTGGTACCGTAGGTATAGACTGCCTCGGGCTGGCCATCGTCGTTGGTACGATACGTCACCACATTGGTCACGTCGCGTTCCATGCCGTTGGCCAGCTTTGCCACGATCTTGCCGCCGGTGACCTGAACTTTGCTTCCGTCCACATCTACGCTTTCGGGAGCTTCTGCCACCACCAGCTCCTTGACCGCGCTGGTCAGGGCGATCAGGTTGCCGCTGTCGTTCTTGAAGTACAGTGTGCCGTACTCATCCACCACGGGGCTGCTGATGCAGTACTGCGCCAGGGGGCCCTCCGGCTTGAACACCACGGGTGCGCAGTTGCTCTGACCGTTTTCGGAGATGCCATTCTTCAGGGCTGTCTGATTCGCGCTGTCGTTGATCACGCGCATGACGCCGGGGGTGTAGTTATCCATAAAGTAGACGTTCACGCTGCCATCCTCGGTGTTGGTGGACAGCAGGCCGCTGGTCTGAGGATAACCCTGAGTGATGGCGGTGTATGCCACGCTCCAGCTGTTCAGATCCAGCACCGCGATGTGGTGGCCGCTGTAGGCGGTGAACTGACCGGTACCGGACACGCCCACATAGGCGCGGCTCTTATACACCACGGGGGTGGAGGTGCTCATGCCGCCCAGATTGATGGCCTGAGAGCCGGAGAGTTTGCCGTTATCGCCAAGGACTTCGCTGTAGAAATAGCCGCCCTTGGAGGTGAAGTACACGCGGCCGTCCGCGTAAGCGATGTTGGAGCGGATATCGCCGGTGTAGCTTTCCTTGGAATCCACGATCTCGCCGGTGCGCTTGTCGAACACCACCAGCTTGGCGGTCTGGGAGGTATAGCCGCTCTGGCCGTCGTCGGTGCCGACGACCACATACTTCTCGTTGGCGTAAGCACCGGCCCAATAGAAGCCGCCCTGACTGGTATAGCGCCACAGGGCCTCCTTGGCGGAGGTGCCCTCATAGTCCGCCGTCAGGCACACGAAGTTGGCGGCACCGCTCTCGCCGTTCCAGAAGCCCACATACACATACCCATCAGAGTAGGTGATGGGGGAGTTGGACTGGCCCTTCAGCGGATCCTGATAGACCCACAGGGACGTCAGATCATCGGCGCGGAACGCCTGCACGCGGCCCTCCTTCAGCGCCACGAAGATCATACCGTCGGCATAGGTGGGCGGGATGATGGCGAAGTCGGAGTTGCTGGCCATGTTGGCGGAGGCCACGGTCTCGCCGGTGGCGGGATCCAGCTTCAGCAGTCTGCTGCCCGCGTAGGCGTACATGTAGCCGCCCACGAAGATGGGGGAGCCCACCGCGTCGCTGCCATAGCCGCTGCCGCTGGCGCTGGCCCACAGCAGCTCCACATCGGAGGACTCGGTCTCCGCGTCGATCTGGCCGGTGGGGGTCTTGACGCTGGTGATGGCCATGTTCTGGTCATTGCCGCGGAAGCTGGGCCAGAAAGCGTCATACTTCGGCAGAGAAATCGTCGGCACGGTGCTCAGCGTCACGTTCAGCACGCCGTCGGTCAGGTCGGCGGAGCCGGACAGGGTGCCGGTCTTGGTGACGTAACCCTTGGCCACCACAACGTAGCGGTAGCTCTTGTCGGTGCGCAGGCTGTACACGCCGTTCTTGTCGGGGGTCACCAGCGTGTCGCCCTGATAGACGCGCACCTGCGCGCCGACGGCGTTGGTGGTGATCTTCGCGTCGTAGATGCCGATGCGCTCCACCGTGTAGGTGTACACGGTCTTGACCGCGCCGGTCTCCGCATCGGAGACGGTGATGGTGAACTTGCCGTTCTCCAGCTTGTCCAGCGGGATCTTGCCGTTCTCCAGCGCGGGGCTGTAGGTCACGGTGACGCCGTTGCTCAGGGTGGTGGTCACGGTGGGGGTCAGGGAATCGACACTGCTGGGTACGCCCAGTTTGTAGTTCAGCGTCTCGGGCGCGAAAGCCGCATTCTGCTCCAGCCCCTCCTCGGCAAAGGTGACGGTTTTCAGCGTGGGCAGGACGGTCAGCTTGAAGGTGTACACCGTCTTTGTGCCGCTGACGCCCTCCGGCGGGGTCACGGTCAGGGTCAGGGTGTTCTCGCCCAGCTTCAGCAGATTAGCGTAGCTGATGCTCGCGGAGGTCGCCGCCGTCATATCCGTGGTGGCGGCGATGGCCTGAGTTCTGTCCCCGATGGCGGCGGTGATGGTCGCGCCGGTCTCGGCGGGAACAGCCCAAATGAAATACTTGTGATACGGGGACATTCCCAGTCCGTTGGCCGTCACCTGCGTATCAAACCGATCAAATGTATACCCAGTTTTGTCCTGCTGGAAATCATTGACGTCCAACAGGATCGTACCCGTTGTTGTTGCGTCCACCTCGCCGGAGTTGCAAGCGCTCAGCCGCAGCGCGGTCAGGCCGTTAGCGCTGGCTGCCGCCGTCACGGTGACGGGATAGGTCTTGCTGTGGGTGCCGTCCTCCGCCGTAACCGTAAAGTCCACGGGGCCATTGGAGAAGTCAACCGTGCCGTCGGCGGGACTGATGGTAGCACGGGGACTGATGGTGGTGGTGATCTCCACCTTGGTCAGATCCGTGCCATGGGGCAGCACAAAGTAATAGTCGCCGCTCTTATCCAGCAGGGCCGTATTGCCGTTGACGGTCAGACCCGTCAGGTCGCAGGCGTAGTTCTTCAGTGTCTCGAAGCTATCGCACACCGGCAGATTCTGACTTTCGCTGTCTCCCTGCTTCCACGTCACGCCGCGCAGGGAGATGTTGGTATACTCGTTCAGCTTGTCCACAAATGCCGGAGCCTGCATGGCGTTTAGGGTCATGCCAGTAGCATGGTCGCCCGCGTCATAGTCGCCGACGGCGGGCAGGATGCCCACCTGCTGATAGTACAGGCTGCCCAGCGCCTTTTCATTATCGCCGCTGCCTACCAGACTGCCAATCAGGTGGCCCGCCACAGGCTCGGCCTCCTCAGAGCCGTACTGGACGGAACCGGCATGGTAGCTGTTGAACACGCCAACCTTATCCGTATAGCTGTCGATATTATAAGCAATACCCACAAGACCGCCCACGGTGGTCTTGGTGACCTTGACGGTGCCCAGGTTATAGCAGTCCTCCATGATGCCTTGCAGCTCGCCCACCAGACCGCCGGCCTGTTTACCGGCACTGACCGTACTGTAGTTGGCGCAGCCGGAAATGACGCCGCGCTCCTCGTCCGCAGAGTTGCCGAAAGCGCTCAGTTCCGCGCAGATGCCGCCGACTTTCGTGCCGGAGGCGGTGACGGTGCCATAATTGCGGCAGTTTACGGCGTTATAGCAGGTGGCTGCCAGACCGCCGACCGTGCCGCCGCCATCGACCGTAATATTGCCATAGTTAGCGCAGTTGACCAAATTTATTGCAAGCTTGACAAGGCCACCAATGTAGGCGTTGGCGTTATCCCCGCTTGTGGTCTGCGCTGTCACGGTCGCGTAGCTGAAGCAGTTTTCGATGCGGCCGACCTGATACGCCAGCGTGCCGCTCCAGGAACGAAGCTTAAACGTGCAGGTCTCGTCCAACGTCAGATTCTTCAGAACGGAAACATTACCAAACAGGCCTGCATAGCGCGGGTCACTCTGTTTGCTGTAATCGAAGGTCCAGTTTGTGATTTTGTGCCCGCCGCCATCATAGGTGGCCTTGAAGGGGTACGAAACGTCGGCCCTCGCAATAGTGCCGATTTGATCCCAGCTCTTCACGCCGGTCATATCAATGTCCGCCGTCTGAAGAAAATACTCACCCTCATAGGTTTTCTTGAAACGGTTGACATTGGTCTGAAGGCCCCGCAGGTCTGCCAGCGAACTGATCTTATAGGGGTTCGCCTCCGTACCTGCGCCCTCAAATACATATTCTTTCGGCGCTGGCTTTGTGAGAATAAACCTTACGTCAACTGGGATTTTATCACCATCTGTTCCATCCGGTGGAACCAGCGTCAGTGTAGTATCTGCATAATAGTCCAATCCGTTTCCGTATGCCTTTATCGCTAGCGATGCGGGCGAATTGATCGTACCCAACGTGGAGGTCACAGTCGGAGAATTGAGTACAAATTCTTCGACAACAGGCATTTCTCTTTTCATTTTTACGGAGAAGTCATTCAAATCAATCGTTCCAGTGAACACTTCTCCATCTGCTGCAATTGTAATTTCAGTCCCTTTTGCCCACGTTTTCTGCAGATCGGGATAGTAACACACGGTTGCCGAACCGCTCCATCCATAGCCGAGTTTTATGCCCTCACCACGTGCACTCTGGCCCGGTGTTATATTCAGGCCAATGGTCAGTCCTTTGGCAGTTCCAAATGCAGCAGCTTCAATGGCAGTTACCGAACTAGGTATCCTGACCGTTCCTTTAAGTGCCGCTCCATTAAAAGCCGAATCACAAATCACTTCCAAACCTTGCGGAAGGTTAATACTCGTTAAAGCGCTACAATCCTCAAATGCAGATACACCGATTTTTTTGAGACCTTGTGGAAAAGTGATCTTGCTTAATGCAGCACATTCTCTAAACGCACATTCGTTGATTGTCTCAAGCGTATCGGGGAACTCGACACTTTCAAGGCTCGCCGCTTGATAAAAATTCCATACACCAACATTTGTTACTCCAGACTTGATTATAAGCGAAGTAACTTCTGTTGTAATATCTTCGCCCCAAACCGGCCAATCATCCGCATTATCCGCCATCGCGCCGTTACCTCTGATGGTCAGGGTCGTGGTGTCGGCATCATACGACCAAGTGACGCTGCCGTCACCGGCGGCACTGCAATCGCCGCCCGTCGTGGCCCATGTCACCGTGGGCAGCAGGCTGAACGTCATCACAAACGCCAGCAGCAGCGCCAACAGCCGATGGGCCTTGTTGCTTCTCATGTTGTTTTCCTCCTTGTGGTTATAGTCTCTATCTCCAAACGCCGCAGCGTGATAAAGGGATCAGGGCGGATCACGCCGCCGGTATCGAGTCGATGGGTATGCGATAAGAGAGGAGGTGGGAGGGGCGGCTTTTCCCCTCCCACCCTTATGGAAAGCTGAC
>OGXW01002300.1_pt1 | contig 13686 bp, 13 predicted proteins | sample 1576341 | NCBI WGS metagenome assembly OGXW01 (sample SAMEA3541592, study PRJEB24748) | human gut metagenome | biome: human gut; feature: human-associated habitat; material: faeces | place: China | collected 2012
GCTGGTAAATAGAGTTCCTCATAATCGTATTCCTGCACGCTCTCAGTATTGGATTGGCAAGTTTGAAAATGAAAAGTTTATACCAGATAATCCAGTACCTCAAAATTTGGAAGTGATTAATAGATTATTATCTCCTTCTATATGGCAATTGAGTGATACTTCGACTGTTGCCATTGCTATTATTCCGGATGAGATATCAGAAAGCGCTAATTATAAACAGGGGTGGGCACACTTGTATAGCATACCTAGAATGCTGTCTTTGAAGGATGGGAAAAAACTAGTACAACGTCCTTATTCAGGATTGAAGAGCTTAAGAGGTAAACATGTGGGTATAGAAAAAAGACGGTTAACTGGAACTTCTGTTAATTCTATATCCAATACGGAGCACCAAGTGGAGTTGTGTATAGACTTTTATCCAAAAGATGCAACAAAGTTTGGAGTGATTATCGGGAAAAATCCAGCAGGAACGGAGCAGACCTCAATCTATTTCGACTTGAATATGCAGGAGTTGGTAATCGACCAGACTCGTTCTTCGCTACGGGAAGGAATTCCTCAACGCATTCGTAAAGATAAATATAGCGTAAAGAAAGATGAGGAAAAAATTAATCTTCATCTTTTTATAGATGGATCTGTGGTGGAAGGATTTATCAACAATGAAGATGCGTTTACTACAAGAGTTTTTCCATTGTATGAAAACAGTACGCAGATAGAAATCTTTTCTGATGGGAAAAATAGTGAGGTAAAAGCAGACATCTGGCAACTGGAGGATGCTAAAGTAAAAACGAATTTTTAATTAAGAGGATAATCGTATCCTCACCGGAATGACAATCACGGCATTTCTGCTGAGCCTGCGCATAACCATGGCCAAGGCTCTGCTCAGCGGCACTACCTATCCGGCAAACCTCATAGCCGAGCATTGCGGCATGAATACGCCTTCTTACTTCGGCGTGGTATTCAAGAAAGCCACCGGGGTGACGCCGGAAGGATACAGAAAAGAACGGCTTAAGAGCGGCCGGATATAACGAAAAATCAGCATATTAAATATGGACGCAAAGAACAACAATGACAATATAGCGAAGGCCCCGACGGACCGTGAGGAGTGGATTGCGGTGCGCCGCAGTGCGCTGTATGACTATTTCAACCTTCCGGAAAAGAACAAGGCTGAGGCAGAAGCTCTCTTCGACAAGATGCGTGCCTTGACGGCCGAATGTGCCGACCAGGGTGAGTTCGAGACACGGCTGGCGCAGTCGCCATTGAATAAGGAATACACCGACCTCTTCACCAAAAACAGCCGCCACGTCAAGACAGGCGTCGGCATGGGCGGCAAGAAAGGATTGTACGCCGGTCTGGCAGGCAGCATGGCGGCTAATTCGGCTGTGAATATTGGCAAGCAGCAGTTGCGCAACCGCGCACGCGGGTGGCTCATCAACGCTCTTCCCGACGAGGTCTCCGACTGGCTCATCTACAAATGGTATAACATACCCGTGCTCGGCGAAATCAAAACCTTCTTCAACTTCAAGGACACGCTGCGCCGCTGGTTTGGCAAGAAACCGTATGTCAGCGTCCGCGAGCAGCGTGCCGCCGAAGAAGAAGCGGCAAAGGCTCAAGACAATGGCTCAAATACGCATAATTAAGACCTCATGAGAAAGGTCTTTGGATTCATTCTCCGCTTCAAAGAGCTGTTTGCAATTGCTGTCATCGCATTGCTTGCTCTCTTTCTTCACGGTTGCTCCACAGCCAATGCCATGGGCGCATGCGCTGTGGCCGACAAAGCGCATACGTATGCAGGCACAGACACCATGAGCATCTATTACCCTATAATCGAAAAAGCTGCCGACATCATATCCGGCGGCAGGGCTCCTGACGACAACGATGGATGGACGGGTCTCTCAAGCATCATTACAACAGAGGTTGAAGGAGAGTCCGGCAAGTGGCTGCACGAACTCGGCTGGGCTATCCGGGATATCAACGGCGACAATGTGCTGCTTATCGGTATAATTACCAACCACATTGACGGCGGACAGGGAAATATGATTGTGGCACTGTACAACATCCGCAACGGCAAAGCCCGGAACCTCATCGACGCCGGTTATCGCGACGCGTGGTATCTGATGTGGCCGGGCGACTCATTCCTCGAACTGGGGGCGGCAAGTGCCTCATGCTCCATCTGTGCCCAATATCGCTATTTGCCGAATGAGACACCGCAAATTGCCTGCGACCATTACAACTTTACGGGTCTGAACGAAGCCGGCGACCATGTCTTCTATCACAGCTACCTGCCCGGCGCAGACCCGGAAAAAGCCTCCAGACTCAACTGGGAATGGCAGGATTGGAACCTCAATGAAAAGAATCTCGCCAACCAGACAATATATATACAGCTGACACCATTCGAGACTTTGCGCCCCGTAACAGCCTTTCAGGATGGAGATACGGTGAATTTCACCACATCCACCGATGTCTCGGATTTCAGGGTATGGCGTCTGTCAGACATCAATTATACCGACAACGGCACGATGACCTGCAATAAGACCTCGATGGGCGGATGCGACCGGCTGAAGGCTTTGGAGAACTTCAATGTGTTCATGCCTTTCCATGGCGACACTCCTATGTATGCCGTTTCATACATAGACATGCTCGGTCATCCGGTATGGAAAGCGGTGATGCTCAGCGGCATGGACGGCAGTGTGCAGCTTTGGGATATTCCTTGATTAAAGAAAAGAGTAAAGATGAACGAGATAACAACCGACATCAATGACTAAGCAAGGCAAGAAGAATCAAAAAGTTAAGCTGAAGGATGTGCTTGAGGTGACGTTGTGGTTTGGCCTTGCAGTCATAGCCATAGTCATTGGCATAGCCTGCCTTTCGGGCGGCGGCGAAGAAGAGAAGGTTGCAGCTCAGATACCGGCCAAAATTACCGGCTTTGTCTATGACCCCGAACATCAGCTTGCCGACACCACCGTAGACAAGGTAAACACCCGGCTGCGAACTCTCATGCACAAAACCACGGCCGAGGTTGTGGTGGCAGTTGTGTCTGCTACAGGCAACCTCACCATTGAAGACTGGTCGCAACAGACCTTCGAGAGCCTCGGCATCGGCAAGAAGGATTTGGACAACGGGCTGCTGTTGGTTATAGCCACCGACCAACACAAGGCCCGAATCCACACAGGCTATGGTGTGGAGGGTGTACTCCCCGATGCAACCTGCTCCCGAATCCTGCACAGTCTTGTCAATCCCCAAATGGCGGCCGAGAAGTTTGACGTCGCCGTTGATTCAGCCACGCTTGTAATTGACTCTATCCTGACCAATCCCGCGAATACTGCGGAAATTATGTCGGAATATACCTCCGTACCGTCAGCAGCGAGTTCACTTGACCGCCAAAATCGCAAAGTGGCACATAAGGATGAAGATGTTGCAGCAGGTTATTGGACTCTTGGAGTAATTCTGTTGCTTATTCTGTTGATTGTAATTGTGCCGAAAATCTACACTCCACGCCGCGAGCGCTTCAAAAAGGGTCCCAAACCGCCGGCTAAGAGAATAAAATATCTTAAATGTCCTGAATGTGGCAGGCAGAAATATCACCTCACGTTTGATGTGGTGACAAAAGCACCGCGATACAAGCAAGAGGGTAAAGGAGTGCGCAGATATTCCTGCGATGCCTGCGGACACTCGGCTCAGGAAAACTATACCATAGGAAGGCTGAAGAAATGGAGTCTCGACGGAATCCTCTCCTTTATAGTCTTCGCCGCCAAAATGAAAAGTACCGGCGGCAACGATGCCGATACCGATGACGATAATTACTCAGGCGGCGGCAGTAGCTCTTCGTCGGGCGGCGACTTCAGCGGCGGCTCATCAGGCGGTGGCGGAGCTTCCTCCGAATGGTAAGACCGCCTGACCAGCCATGTTTCGCAATTAACATCAACGTGGCAAGAATGTGTTCAATTTGCTTCTAAAATACAGCATAATACAGAAAACAAACAACTTAATAACATAGACTTATGAAGAATCTACTGCAAATGGCCGTTGCGGCGGCCTTGCTTCTCGGATCGCCGGCGGCATACGCGCAGTTTGGCGGCATCGGCAAGAAGCTGAAAGAGAAAGCCAAACAGAAAGTGGAACAGAAGGTGGATCAGACCATCAACAAGACCGTGAACAATGCGGTTGACAAAACCGGTGAGGCAATAGAAAGCACAGTGAACAAGGCTGCAAAGAAAGGCAAGAAGAAAGTTGCCGAAAAGGCAGGCATAAACGCCGGAGAAGCAGGCAGCTCAAATGACGGCAAAACAGGTTCTGCCTTTGACTGGAAAAAGAACTACACTCCCGGCGCGGAAGCCCGGGCCAAAGACCCCAACGCCACGTCGGCAGAGGTGTGGAAAGGATTCAACAAATCTGTAGGACAGCTCCACGGCGCATACGAGAATATGGCCGATTTTACAGCCAATTATCAGCCTTATTACGACGAGAACAACAAGTATTACTGGGTGCTTGACGACGACAGCCAAAACCGTATCCTCAACGCGTTCCTCTCCGTTTTCAAGCTGCAGATGTCCTCAGACATTGACCATAAGAAGACGCTTGATATGTGGGGCGAAGTGGCCGACGGCATGGTGGTGCCTGCCGACGAAATGTTCCTCAATGCATATCAAACCCAGTACATAGCAGACCCCACATCAGACCAGGCTCTGCTCTATTACCTGTATGCCGATACCTATCTCAACAACATGCCTTTCAGCCAGATGAGATATGCACTCAAAGATGATTTCACCACCGAAGACGGCAATATCCTGCCCAAGAATTTCTACACTCAGAGAAAGGAACGCAGGCGTCAGGCCGATGAACTCGCCAATGAGCTGGCATCGTATGACTCCATGCTGAGCTGGGCTGAGAAGTATTTCGACAACGCCTATTCACAAAGCGACCCTTATGCCGCTTATTTCCAGTTGCTTATTGGGGAAAATATCCTAAAGAACTGCCTCCCGAATCACAAGGATTTCAATGAAAACGACACACGTTACCGCAAACTTGTGGCAAAGGTCGACGGCTCGAAAGGATATAAAATCCAGCAGGCGTTTGTATCCTCATTTGTCGATCCAAATCTAAGGCCTGACTGGATACCTAAAAATCCGGGTGATCCTGTTGCAATGCCCAAAGGGGTAACTGTAAGTGCTGCAGTTCAGAAAGAGGCTGAGAATGCCGCTAAAGCTTATGCCGGGAATTACTATAAAAAAGTGATTTTCAAGAATGGCAAATGGTTTGACCTGAAGTCTCATGAATGGCCATATAGGAAAAACGGCGAGCAGACCGCTGTATATATCATTGTTGAATATCAGGGCAAGAGCTATGTCCTTGAAACCGGCCTTACAAGAGGTGTCAAAGGCAACAACTACCGCATTCAGACGCCGGTAGGCAATATGGCGCAGCCTCTCAAGTAAATAGGTAGCATCTTTGGCTCTTTACCTGCCATTTTGCACCTCTTTCATCCCATTAAAGAGGCAACACAACGTAAAAACAGTTTTATCATAACACAAATAAAAAGTATGAAGAAAAGATTCAGAAAACTTCTGGCAGCTGCATCTTGCCTCGCTCTCACGGGCTTTATGGCAGCTTGCTCAGGAGGTTCTAAAAGCGCCGACAACAGTGCGGCAGAAACACAGCAAGCTGCCGAGGAAGTGCAGCAGACACCCTTTGAAGCCGCCGCTGAGATTGTAAAAGACCTGCCGAAGGACGATGACGCAATGACCCAAGCTCAGAGAATGGAATTCCTGGACAAAGCCAAGCCTCTCTGCGAGGAAACAAACGGTAAACCCGCAGAAATAGAGGTGGCTCCCGGTGTGGAGATAAAGCTCTCAAACGTGAAATTCGAAGACTGGCGCCCCGGCGACAACTCAATCAAGGTGGTTGTCAAGGCCGACTTCGACAAGAGTGTGGCAGATTGCCGTGTGCTCTGTCTCGACAATGAGAATAAGGTTGTATTCAACAATATGCTTTCAAGCAGCACGGATACAAATCACCAATTGGTAAGCGGTTGGGTGGCTCCTGACAATGCCTCGAAATGGGGCAGCGTGAAAAGGTTCGTCCTCGTTTCAAGCGAAGTAGGCGACCCTCTGAAAACCGGCGACGTATACAACCCGTAAGCACCTGAAGGCAACAAACCGGCACCCGGCATTTCAGCATGTCGGGTGTTTTTTATGGCAGGATGTTCCTCAATTGACATCGCCACATGAAAATTATGCCTATATTTGCCGGTTAAAACGACCCTGACGAATGAAAGCCCATTTCAAGTATTATATCGCTATCTTCATTACTCTGACTGTTGGCTTGTTCAATTTCAACAAAGCCAGCGCCACGGAGAAGGTTGATGCCCTGTTGCAACAGTTTGATCAGGCTCAGCCCAATCGGCAGCGAGCCATAGCTAAAAACTTGTTCAGACAGTTGGAAAAGGAGGAATTTCTTGATGAGCCGTTCTCCATTCCCGCACACTGGCCGGCAGACTCCATCCGCGCCGAAGTGTGGTCCACAGCCGGCCAATATTATTTTTACGACCAGGACTTCAAACGCAGCATATACTATTCCAATCTGGCGCTGCAAATATTGCAGGGAAGCCACGACACTGAGAGAGTGGCCGACTGCATGAGTTATCTCTCGGTGGCTTATACCCGCATCTCCGACTATGCCAACGCCATCAGCTATGCCAAGGAAGTACTTGCAATCGACAGAAAAAAGGGCGACCGCAGCAATATCAGCAGCAGCCTGAGCAACATCGCCGGCATTTATCTCTCTTCAAAACGACCCGAGGAAGCCAAGCCATATATCCTCAAGGCCATAGAAAATTCCACCGCCGCCAAAGACTCCACGCGCATGGCCATACAGATGGGTATTGCGTCTGAAATCTTCCAGAATCTCGGCGAAAACAGCAAAGCCCTCTCTTATGCCAAGGAGGCTTACGAACTCGAAAAGCGTCGCGGCCGGCGCGACAAAGCTGCCATACGCCTGTGCCAGATGGCAGCCGTGCAGATTGAGATGGGATTGCTCGCCGACGCACGCTCCAACCTGCTCAAAGCGCTTCCCGAACTCGAGAAATCGGGCAACCGCCAGTCGTACAGTATAGCTTGCAACCAACTCGGTAGCATAGCCCTCAAGAACGGCGACCTGTCAGCCGCGCGCGACTATTACACCCGCGCCCTCAGTTTCTTCAGGCAAAGCGGTGACTTCTTCAACGAAAGCAAAACCCGGCAGGGCCTCTATCTGGCTCTTAAAGAAAGCAATCCGCGTGCCGCCATGGAGCATCTGGAACGGTTTTCAGTACTCAAGGACTCAATCTACCACAAGGAGATGCAGGAGGCTATGAGCGAATATGACGCCCAATACAGAAACGAGTCGCTGAAAGACCGTAACGCACTGTTGCAGGAATCGCTGGCGTATGAGCAGCGGATGAAACGCACCATTATCTGGACAGCCACGGCAATACTGTTGCTTGCCGCTGTTGCCATCCTGCTGCTGGTAAAGCTCACCCGCCTGCGCAAGCAGCGCAACGATATATTGCGCCGGTCGGAACGCAGCCGCACTAACTTCTTTACCAACATTACCCACGAGTTCCGCACTCCTCTCACCGTGATTCGCGGAGCCGCCAACGACGCCTCGCGCTTTGCCGTAGACAATCCCGCGCTTCAGGAGGACCTCAACACCATAAAACGACACGAGCAGGGTCTGCTCAACCTCATTAACCGGCTGCTCGACATCTCCAGACTCTCGTCGGGCCATATCGAGGCGCCGGCTTTTCGCCACGGCAACATAACCGGGTTCATACGCATGATTTGCGAAGCCACCGCTTTCTACGGCATCGACCGCAACGTAAAAGTGGAATATGTCTCCAAGCCGGCAACCATTGACATGGACTTCATCCCCGACTATATGGAGCGGATTGTGCAGAACCTCCTCTCCAACTCAATAAAATTCTCCAATCCCGACAGTGTGGTAAAGGTTGAGACCACCGTCGACGGCGGCAATCTGCTGCTCACCGTGCACGACGACGGCATTGGCATGACTGCCGAACAATGTGAGAAGATATTCGAGCCATTCTATCAGGTAGAGGGGCGCAACCGCAACCATGGCACCGGTGTGGGGTTATCGCTCGTAAGCCTCTCAGTGAAGGCCATGAAGGGAAACGTGAAGGTGGATTCGGAACCGGACAAAGGCTCTACTTTCACCGTCAGTATTCCCCTGAAGAGCGATGCCCGGGTAGACGGCACTTTCACGCCTGACAACTACCAGCTGAGCTCAAACACTGTGTCCGAAGCTGCGCCTGCAACCGACAACCCGACCGACGATGACGCGGAGGAAGGAGTGCGTATTCTCATTGTGGAAGACACACCCGATGTGGCTCGGTATATCAAGAAACAACTCAATCCCGACTATCAATATTTCTTCGCCACAAACGGCCAAGAGGGTCTGGAAAAAGCCGAGACGCAGGTGCCCGACGTCATCATCACCGACGTTATGATGCCGGAGATGGACGGGTTTGAGCTTACCGAACATATCCGCCGTTCTGCGCTGCTCAACCATATCCCCGTGATTATCGTCACCGCCAAAGCCACCCACGAGGACCGCATGCGCGGTCTGAATGCAGGCGCTGACGCATACCTCGAGAAGCCCTTTCATGCCGACGAGCTCAACATCCGCGTTGAAAAGCTCCTTGAGCAACGCAGGCTGCTGCAAGAAAAGTTTATGGCCATGCTGCCGGCACCTTCCGAAACCTCCGAAAGTGCCAACGGCTCAGAGGCCACACCCCTCTCGGAGCGCGACCGCGAATTTTATGACAAATTCACCGGGCTGGTATACAGGCAGATGGCCGACGGAAAGATAAGCTACGCAGACCTTGCTTCCGACATGTTCCTCTGCCGGGCTCAGCTCGGCCGCAAACTCAAGGCAATCACCGGCCGAACGCTGACAGAACTCGTGCTCGATATTCGCATATCGCGGGCTAAGGAGCTGCTCCTCAGCACCGATTATCCTGTTGCCGACATCGCCATGCAGTGCGGCATAGACAATCCTCCTTACTTCAGTCAGCTCTTCCGTAAAGCCACCGGCCTCACCCCTCAGCAATTCCGCAAGCAAGCATAACCCCCTTTCGCTCCCTTTTGGCGCAGAGGTTGGCGGTTAAATTATCTCGTTCCCTTTCGAAGAATCAATACGCAAAGGGATAAAAAAAATCGGGAGTATATGGGGAAATTTTTATATCTTTGCGCATGGTTTCTGCCAAATTGCTTTTAACTTGGCGTGCATAAACAACTCTTGAACAATGGAGAAAGAACAGGCTGCAAAACTTCTTGACAAGGCCGCACTTATCTGCGTTAGCAAACATTCGGGCCAACGCGACAAAGTTGGCGAAGCATATTTCCAGCATCCCATGCGCGTGGCAATGCGCTGCGCCACCGCCGAGCAGAAAATGGTGGCACTGCTGCATGATGTGATTGAGGACTGCGGCGTTACGGCAGAGGACCTTCTTGCCGAGGGCTTCCCGCAAGAGGTTGTTGACGGCATTCTGTCAGTCACCAAACGCCCCGGCGAGAGCTATGAGGAGTTCGTGGAACGCGCCAAACAGAATCCGCTGGGACGCGTGGTTAAGCTCCACGACCTGGAAGACAATCTGAACGCTTTGCGTCTCGACCATTTCGACGCCGACATGGCCACCCGTTACAACAAATACCTTGCCGCCCGCCGCTCCTTACAATTCTAAGTGCTGTAAATCGTCATACCGATCCTGCGCCTCCCCGGGGACGTCGCGTTGTCCGGACATGGAGCATTTTTGTAAAGTGGAATAGTTTTGATAACTTTGCGGAAAAGATACCCACAACGCGGCATAACAGTCCGCAAGTGTGTGTCGGAAGCTTGATTTGGTGTTGAACTACCGGCATAAAATAACTGTAAAACAGCAATGTGACACTCGGCGCTGAAGCCTCATAAGTTGTTGTGTTGCCGCCATATGGCGGCAATGCGCTCGGCGCTGTGGTGGCTGGTGGCAGCAGTGTGTATGTCGCTGCCGCTGTCGGCTGCGGCCGGTTCGTCGGCCAACAACAAAGCGCTGATTGAAAAGCGCAAGCAAGCCGCCCGTAGTCTGCTCGACAAGGGCAACCGCTTCTTTCTGGTCAACAACATGGATTCGACCAGGGTATATTACCACAAGCTGTCAACGCAATACAACACGGCGCTCTCCGACGCAGAAAGGGAAGATTGTCTCAACGGCATATACGTCAGTTTCGAGGTCAATATGCGCCACGGCGATTATACGGGGGCTTTCGAAGATTTGTCGCTTGCCGACGAGATTGTGCGCAACCTTGATTTGCCCGACTATAAGCTCAATATGTATTACAGTGCCTTCTATGTGGTGTTGGCGGCGCACACGGAGAAGGCCAAGTTCTACGACCGTGTCATTGACTACGGACGGCGGGCATATCGCGGGGCTCTTCAGACCGATGACGGCGAAACGGCCTATCGTGCTTTCGGCAATATGATAACGGCTTCGCGCCAGAGCCGCCGAATGGCGCAGATGCAGCCCGAGAAGAATGTCATGGAGAGGTATGCGGCCCGGCATAGCGACTTTTATCCGCAATTGGCTGTGCTGATGCTCAATGCCGCCGAGGCTTCAGGAAACGGGGGGCAGCGGCGTAATTCCGCAGGTTGAACGACAGTTGCTGCTTGGGTGGCAACGCAAGAATCGCATTCTGCAGCTTCACGGCCTCCGCATCGGCGTAATCCACATATTCCTCATCGGCTATCTCCCGCACTTCCCACGATTCGTCATCATCAATGGAGATAATGTCATTGCGCCGTTTGCCTATCACCCTGAGAGCCTCATTGGTGGCGATTCTGTAAATCCACACCCTCAGAGAACTCTCGCCCTTGAAATTACCTAACGAGCGGAAGATACGGATAAAAGTTTCCTGAGTGGCATCCTGAGCATCAGAATGATGAATCACCATTCGCCGGATATGCCAATACACCCACTCCCGAGCCTCATCCATAAGCATCCGGAAGCCCGTTTCGGAGTCATGCCTTATGGCTCTAATTATTTCTGCCTCCTTTTTTATGAACATGCGCGCCGCAGAACGTAGAATTTCTTTTTCCCCTCAACAACACAGCGGATAGGTATCCTCCTGTCCAGGGCAAAAGCATCCAGCTCAGCCTCAGCCGCCTTCTTGTTGAGCGAGGTCATTTTCGCATATTGCTTCACCGAGAGCCGCGGATTGTGGCTCAGATATGCCAATGCCATCTCCAGCCGTTCTTGTCGACTGAACAGGTTGCATACCCGCCTGTTCACCACATGCTGATGCTTCGGAGCGCGAACAATCACCGCGCACGATGGCTGCCTGCCATGAGGCCGGTGCGGACGTCGGGCGTCTGCCTGGCTACCGGCTGCAATCATCAGAGCAGCCATTGCCATAATCTTCAAATTAGAGCTGATGTTCATGACTTCGTTTATTACTTTCTATATATCTGACCCGCCCAACCCGAAGAAGTAAAAAATGCCACCCGATTTTGATACGTTGGCAGGAACACCAGGTGGATATAATAAACGAAAATTATGATTCCCGAATAAGGGGATTCGCAAAAAATATCCGTATAAATAATCAGGATGTACCGGCAATTTTGGCACATCCTGATTTTATTGTTGAATTGGCTGTGGCTAACCTTCAGGGGCGCTGTTTCTCAGAGCTTGGTTGCGGCAGCAGGGAGTTCGCGTATCATGGTTATCAGCATCTTGAAGCGCTTCTCGGCTTTTACGGAGTGGTGCGCTCCGGCCGGGATAACGAAACATTCGCCTGCCTTGATGCGGTTGTCGGTGCCTTCAACGTTGAGAAGCATCTCCCCGTCTATTACCTGAATAAAAGCATCGAACGGTGCGGAATGTTCCGACAGCCCTTGCCCCATATCGAAGCTGAAGAGGGTAACGGTGCCACCCGTGGCGTTGATGAATTCTTTGCTCACCACACCGCCGTCGGCATAGCTGATGGCGTCTGCTGCCACAAAGATTTTTCCTTTTTCTATCTTTGACATTTTTGTTGAATTGTTTTTGCGGTTATCCAATCAGGGTCTGCAGGTCCTGGTCGACGGTGGTGATGGTGCCGATGTTGAACTTCTCCTGAAGCACTTTGAGAATGGCGGGGGTGAAAAAGGCCGGGAGCGTGGGACCGGTATGTATGTTCTTCACTCCTAAGCTCAGCAGCGCAAGAAGCACTATCACAGCCTTTTGCTCATACCAGGCAATGTTGTAGACTATAGGCAGGTCGTTGATGCTCGGCAGCTTCAGAGCGTCGCGCAGAGCCATTGCTATCACCACAAGGGAGTAAGCGTCATTACACTGTCCGGCGTCGAGCACACGCGGCACGCCGTCAATGTCGCCCAGCGGCAGCTTGTTGTAGCGGTATTTGGCGCAGCCGCATGTAAGGATTACGCAGTCCTTGGGCAGCTTCTCGGCAAACTCCGTGTAATACTTGCGCGAAGCCATCCGGCCGTCGCAGCCGCCCATCACCACGAACTTGCGTATTTTCCCCTCTCTCACCAGTTCGAGGATTTTAGGGGCAAGCGCCAGCACCTGATTGTGGGCGAAACCAGCCGTAATCTCGCCATGTTCTATCTCGGTGGGAGGAGCGCATTTCTGAGCCCGCTCTATGATTTCAGAGAAGTCTTTTGTGCCGTCTTCCTTCTCCGGGATGTAGTGTGTGCCGGGCATGCCAACCACTCCGGTGGTGTAGACACGGTCCATGTAAGTGGTGTTCGGGCGCGGAGGCACTATACAGTTGGTGGTGAAGAGGAACATGCCGTTGAACGTCTCAAACTCCTCAATCTGACGCCACCAGGCGTTGCCGTAATTGCCGGCGAAGTGCGGGTATTTCTTGAAGAAGGGGTAACTCTGGGCCGGCAGCATCTCGGAATGGGTGTAGATATCCACTCCCTTCCCGGCCGACTGTTCAAGCAGCATTTCCAGGTCCTTCAGATCATGACCGCTGATGAGGATGCCGGGTCGTGAGCCGGTGCCTATGTTTACTTTCGTTATCTCCGGATTGCCGTAGGTTGAGGTGTTGGCTTTGTCGAGCAATGCCATAGCCTTCACACCGCCGTCGCCCACATTCAGCACCAGGCTCAGCAGCTCTTCGGCGTCTATGTCGGGGCGACTAATTTCAGCTAATGCGTTTTCTATCACCACATACACATCCTCGTTTTCAAAGCCCAGGTTGAGCGCATGACGCGTATAGGCAGCCATACCCTTGCAGCCGTAGATGACGAGCTGTTTCAGCCCGCGGATATCCTCGTTTTTCTCATGCAGCACACTGAAGAACTCCTCAGCCAGCGTGCCACCGTGTTCCACCACGTCAAGGCGACCGTAATCGGCCTTGTCAATATGGAACGACACTTCGGGCATAAACGGCGGTTCCATGCCGCGTTTCTTCACTGTGCCCTCGAGCACATTTTTCAGAGCCAGGCCGCGAGTGAGATAGCCGTCGAGCATCTCGTTGCTGAAGTCAGCGTTGGTGATGGTGGTGAAGAGGGCGTCGATAATGAAATGAGAGGCTTGGCGCGAGGCTTCGCCCTTCTCGCGCAACTGCCGGTTTAAGATTGCAATGCCGCGGGTTATGTAGGGCTACTCAGAAAATAGCTAACTGATTATTTGTCAGTGTCATAGATTATTTG
>OGXW01002302.1_pt1 | contig 13682 bp, 9 predicted proteins | sample 1576341 | NCBI WGS metagenome assembly OGXW01 (sample SAMEA3541592, study PRJEB24748) | human gut metagenome | biome: human gut; feature: human-associated habitat; material: faeces | place: China | collected 2012
GGGTGAACCCGCTCGGCGCTGTCCCCTGCGCGCTGCCCGGCATAGTGAACCCAGTCGGCATCGTAAATTCGCCTGCGCCGCCGAAGTTCATGCCGCCGTCCTTGCCGCTGTTCATGCTGCCCATGTCCGATGTCGTAATGTCGCTGGCATCCACCAACGCATCGCTGTTCTGCTGCCCCTGCGAGGTGGACGGAATCGAGCCGTCCAACTGTCCACGGATGCTCTGTGCGCGCTTGTCGCAGAAGGTTTGCAGGGTTTCGACCGCCTTCTCGAATTCTTCCATCGTGTAGAATTTCGAGGAATCCTGTTCCAGATACGGTGTAATCATCTCCTGCACACGGGTGATTTCCTGCGCGAGCCAGCCGCTGTCGAAGTTTTCCGCAATAAACTGGCTGTATGCCTCATGGTACGCCGAAAGGGCGTCGTCATCAGCGAAAATCCATGCGATCAGCGGTCGCGAATCCACCGTGCCGCCGCTGACGGGCGAATCAATCGGCGAATTGACGGTGGAGGTTGCATCCTGCGCGGCAGAGAATCCGCCGAAGGAAAGGTTGTAGTCCCACGGGATGATACATAGCTGACCATCTTCCTCGTAGAGGTAGTAGTTATGCACCATCATGCCTGTGTAGCTGTCATCGTTGCAGAGAAAATTGTGCACGACCAGATAGCGAATGACTTCGTTCGTATCCACGACGCTTTCAATGTCCTCCTGCGCATTCAGCTTGCGGAGCGATTCAATCAGGCGCGCCTTGTCCTTCTTGCTGATTTTCGTCTTGGCGTTGTCGAAAATGTTGCTGTAACTGTCCGGGTCGTCGTCGGAATAAATCAGCTTCACGTCATTGCTGCCCATGCCGAAGCTGAAACCGCCGCCTGGCATGGAAAACGTGCGGCGCGTGGTTGTGCCGTCCGTATCCGCGTCAGTCGAATCACTGGTCGCGCCACCGAACGAGAAATTCGGCATACTTGGCGGATTCTGCGCGCGGTCGCCGCTGGACGGTGCGAAATCGCCGCCGGAGGGGAAATTCGCGGGGGCGCCGGAGGATGGCGCGAATTCATCCGCTGATGAATCGGGTGCGCTGGGCTGGCTGCTGCTGTCCGGCATGGTTGATGCATTGTCCGAAGCGTCGGAATCATCCGACACATCGTTGTGCGTGCTGAACTGGGAGAAGTCAAATTCCTTGCCGTTGCCGCGTCCGCCGCCGAAAGACAGGCTGTCCGGCTTGTACAGTTCGCCCTTGGACATGCCGTTGCGTTCGAGGAACCCTTCTTCGACGCCCTCCACCGCCAGATACAAGCCCCACGGCTCGCCGTTGACGCTCAACTGCACGAAGCTGCACAGCGGCGTTGGCACGCCCATGCGGTTCATCAGTGTATACGCCAGATAATCCTTCATCATCGTAGCGTCCTGAATCAGATTGTTCAGGCTCAACTTGTCAAGGCTATGGTACGTCATGCCCTTCACATAGTGGTCGAACTCCACCTTGAAGGAATAGCGCGTCGAACCCAGCGTCGCCACGGTAGACAGGGAAGTATTGCCTTTGGCGCGGATGGCGACGCTTCCGTACTTCTCGCCGTCGATGGTGATGCTGCATTCCATGTAGGTTTCGGTCGTCGCCGTATCAATCAGCTCATCCCAATTGTCCATCGTGATATCGATGGTATGCACATAGCTCTGGTCAAACAGCAGGTCTTCATAGCCCATCGTATGGCTTCCGTTGCCCTGCACGGCTTCCACGCGCCCCCACAAAAGCAGCGTTGCCACCAGCATCAGCACTGTCACCGACATGGTCACGCGGTTCAGGCTCTTTGTTTTCAGCATGGGTATCACCCCATATAGTCGCCGTTGTAGCTCACCAGCACGGCGCTCTGAACGCCCGGAATCTCGGACAGCGCGGTGATGAAGTTCGTGTCGTCGTTCTTGAGCGTCACCTCATATGTCAGCTCAATTGCACCCTTCTGCGCGCTCTTGCTCTTGACGCTGTGCTTGCCCGTGTTCGCCTTCAGGTACTCCGCCACTTTGCTCTCCGTCTCGCCGTCCACGCAGGAAACGACCGCGATAAACGGCTTCTGCGCTGCCTTGCGGTTGCAGAACACAACCAGAATCACGCCGATGATGATGCTGCCGATGACCGCCAGAGGAATCATCCCTGCCGCCAGCACGATACCGCCCGCAATCGCCCAGAACAAGAACGCAATGTCCATCGGCTCCTTAATCGCCGTGCGGAAGCGGACAATCGACAGCGCACCCACCATGCCCAGCGAAAGCACGACGTTGGACGTGACAGCCAGAATCACCATTGTGGTAATCATCGTCATGGCAATCAGCGAACCGCCGAAGGACTGCGAGAACATGACGCCCACATACGTTTTGCGGTAGACAAAGTAGATGAACAGCCCCAGACAGAACGAGAGAATCAGCGCAATTGCCATATCGGGAATAGAAACGGCGGTGATGTTTTCGAGGTAGGAGGACTTGAAGATGTCGTTGAAGCTCATGTTGGTATGTCCTTTCTATTTTTTTGATGATTATTGGTAGACCCGGCAGACGGCGTACTTCGAGAACGAGGCAGGCGTTCGGCTTTTGAGCGCCGCCGTGCGCCGGATGACATTGGGCAGATATTCGTCCCACTTAACTTCCAGCAGCGTCACGTCCTCCGCGATGGGCAGCGTCAAACCGCGTGGGTTCAGAAAATCCCTCGGCGAACCCGTGCGGATGTTCCAGTCAATGGTCACGCGGACATTGCCGGGTGCGTACACAAACGGAACGCGCTGATACGCCACGACAGTTTTGGGCATCAGGCGGTTCACCTTCATTTCCACATACAGCATTGTCAGCAGCGGGCGATTGCTTGTCACCAGCCACGCAATGTCACCGCTCAGGATGCGTGTGACTTCGTCCTGCGTCAGGCGCTCCTGCAATTTGTAGCCCACGCCGTCGCGCTTCATCTTGCATTCCAGCATGATGTAGCTAAGGTCGTCGTTGTAGTACCGGATGCGGAATTTGCGCCGCTCATTCACGCCGTCGAGCTTCTCGTGCAGGGCGGTATCCAGCGGGTCGTCAAAGTAGAGACTGCGGATGTCGTAGCACCCTCGCGCAGCGGCGTGCGCATCCAGCTTCGCCACGGCGCTGAGGTTCGCGCGAATCGCCGCTGCGTCGCCGGGAGAAATGATGTGCTTGATTTCGTGACGATAATCCATGTGCTTTGCTCCTTTCATGACATCATTTTGTTCTGCGGCTGTCTGACCGCGTCCATGTTCTACGATACACTTTCTGTGTGTTTTCCGTGTGAACATGTCCTGAATGTCCACTGAAATTACATTTTCATACATTTCTGCATTTTTGGACACCTTCCCAATTGTATTGTATCACCCATCCCCTCCGCCGCATCAGGACGATACTGCACTGTCTCGTCCAAAATCCGCTTCTCGGCTGCCTCCTTGCAAATATCCAGCACAAACAGTTGTAAAATCCTGTACTGTGCTGGATTTTTGCGGAAGTTGTGTTATACTGATGATAAGAGATTGTTCAGGGGGTGAACCCATGTATCGCGTGCTGATTGTCGATGACGAAATGCCGGCGCTTCGCTTTGTGCAGAGCATTATCGAGCGGTTCGCAACGAATTTTCAGGTCGCCGGCGTCGCTACCAGCGGGGAGCAGGGATTTCAGCTTCTGGAGCAGCAGATGTTCGACCTGCTCATCACCGACATCGGGATGCGGGGCATGAACGGCATTGAGCTGGCGCAGGCGGCGCGCGCCATGCAGCCGAATATCCGCATCGTCATCATCAGCGGCTACGGGAAATTTGAGTATGCGCAGGGCGCGATTCAAGCCGGGGTGGATGATTATCTGCTCAAACCCGTCAGCATCAGCAAAATGACCGCCATCTTGGAGAACTTGGAGAAAAAATTGGACGCGAACCAGTCCGACCTGAACGCGACGCTGCTGCCCGCCATCGCCTGCAAGCAGCCGTATTCGCAGGAGAGCGCCGCGCAGCTGTATCGGAACAAGGCGTTCCACTTCGCGCTGGTTCGCTGGGGCAATCTCGATATGCGGCTGCCGAAAACGCTGGGCGCGTCGTCGATGGTGTATCCGCAGGATGCGCACTTTCAGGTACTGCGCGGGCGGGACGAGGACGAGCGGATTCTGGTCGCAGCCGACGGGACGGTCGAGGACTTCCTCAGCAATCTGTGCGTCTACATGACCAAACCCGGTCATATGCCCACTTGGACAGCCGTCTATTCCACCCTTTCGCGCGGAATCGAGGCGCTGCCCGGCTTCGTTGATTTGTCGCTGGAACTGCTCTACCGCAATACTGTCATCGGCAAGCACCAAATCATCCGCTTCGCCGGGGAAAGTGCCAAGTATGAGCCGATGCGTCTGCCTGCCGCCGACTTGAAACAGCTGAATTATTTCATCAGCATGAGCAAATTCCACATGATTAAGGAGTATTTGAGCGCGCTGGCAGTAGCGTGGGAGCGGGAACAGATGCCGCAGGTGCAGGCATGGCACATGACAAGGCAGATTATCTGCGAAGCCGTTGCCGCCTATGCGCCGCTGAACAATCGGCTGGAAGAAACGCTGAATGAGTTCAGCGACCTCATCCGCTGTGCATCGTCCTACGGCGACCTGATGTACAGCACCTACGCCCTGCTGTTTGAGAACGGCAACGTCCGCGATCGCAAGCTCTCCACGCAGGAGCTGCACGACTACGCGGTGCAGTACATCCGGGAGAACTACGCCAAGCCGCTGAGTATGCAGAGCGTATGCGAGGAGGTCGGCATTTCACAGACGTATTTGAGCCGCCTCTTCCGCAAGTACAGCGACACGACGTTTAACGCCTTCCTGACACGCTGCCGCATGGAAGCCGCCATCAAGCTCTTGCAGGAAAAGCCGAATCTGCTGCTGCGCGATGTCGCTGTCTGCGTAGGGTACGAGGATTCGCGGTACTTCACCAAGGTATTCCACCAATATACCGGCAAGCCGCCGTCGCAGTTCACCGGGAAAGGGTAATCAGCGGGCGCACGCCTTAATGGGTGCGCTCGTATTTTTGCTGCCTACAACGAAGGAGAATGTTCCATGAAACTAAGCTGGAAAATGACGCTGATTTTCTCCATCATGATGCTCGCTGCCCTGTTTTCCATGTCCATGTATGCCTCCGAGCTGACGGTCAATGGGGCGAATGCCTTCACGAAGGCGCGCTTTTTCAGCATGAGTTCCAGCATCCAGCGCAGTTTGGAGCAGGATGTTTCGATGATGAGCATCACCATGCAGGAACTGACGGAGAACACCAGCTTCATGGCGGCGCTGAACCAGATGGTGCGCGACGACAGCACCGACCAGAAGGTTGGCACTGCCGCCCGCCGCGCCGCCTTGCAGCAGCTTTTGCAGTCGCCGCTGGTGGACAAGTTCGCCCGCGTGTCCTTCTACACCCGCGACGGCGTATTCCTCTCGAACTACATCGACAAAGACCAGCGCGTGGACACGGAAAGCGCTTCCTTCAAGCGATACATCCAAACGCTTCCGTGGCTGGATGACGCGGACAATACATCGGGCTTCGTCCTCCTCTCTCCACACCCGGATTATTTCTCCCCTGCCAATCAGGAACGTTCTATCTACGGCATTGTGCAGGCGGTGCGGCATCATGGGCGCATCATCGGCTATCTGCAAATCAGCGATGACGCCGAGACGCTGACCGATTTGATGACGTTTGTGGACAACAGGCAGGTTTGCGTTGAAGCCGTGTTCGACAACGGGCAGCGGCTCTTTTCCAGTATGGGAACGTTTCTGCCTTGGTCAGACGATGTGCCGGAAAATGCGTTTACAACCATTACACTGAGCAATGGCGAAAGCCGATCCGTGCTGCATACGCACATTGCGCCGCTCTCGCTGCATCTCTACATCAGTCAGGACGGGAATATCATCACCAATGCGGATGCACAGCAGCGAATCAATCTTTTCCGCCGCGCGCTGCTGATTCTGGCGATGGCAGGCGCGCTGATTATGCTCGTGTCGATGGGGCTGACCCGCTCCATCCGCAAATTGACGCGCAAGCTGCGGCAGATTCCCGACACCAGCATGGTGCATCCAGAAACGATTCAGCTCAATCAGCTGCTTTCCAACGTCACTTCGCCCCGCGACCGTGAAACGCACGAGCTGGAACAGGTGTTCAACCACCTGATGACGCGCCTGCACGAAAGCACCACGAACGAAATGACGCTGCGCGAAGGAACGCTGCAAGCCCAGCTGAATGCCCTGCAAGCGCAGATCAATCCACACTTTATCTACAATACGCTCAACATCATCTCCGCGAAATCCATGGAAAGCAGCAACTACGACGTCATCGAAATCTGCGACCAGTTTGCGCAGATGCTGCGCTATTCCACGGACATGTCGTCCCGCACGGCGACGATGGCGGAGGAAATCGAGAATGTACACAACTACTTGATGCTCGCCAAGGCGCGGTACGAAAACAACCTTGAATTTGCTATCGACGTGCCGGAGAATCTGGGCAGCATCACTGTGCCGAAACTGACGCTCCAGCCGCTGGTGGAAAACGCGCTGACGCACGGCTACAACGGCTACAACGAGCTGCGGAAGCTGACCGTCACGGGGCGCATCGAGGACGAGAAGCTCATCCTGTGCATCCGCGACAACGGCACGGGTTTTTCCGAGGACAGGCTGCAAAAGCTGCAAGAGGGCATCCGCCGCATTGAGAACGGCACACTCTCGATGGAGGAATCCGGCGGACACATTGGGCTGCTGAACACCTGCCTGCGCCTGCACTTTTACAGCAACGGGCAGATGCACATCAGCATTCACAATGACAGCGGCGCGGTGATTACGATGGTGATGCCCTGCGGGATGCAGGAAAACCAAGAGACGTGACGGCGGTTTTGCCTATACAGAGAGGAGACTTCCCCTTTCCGAGGAAGTCTCCTTTTGCTTGCCGATTATTCCACAATGGTAATGGTCTTCGTCAGTGTGCCAACCGTCAGGGTGTGTTCGCCGGGCTGGTCGATGGTCAGTTCCATTTCAACCACGCGCCAGTCTCCGCCGTTGACTGCCATGATCTTTTCCGCGATGACTTTGCCGTCGCAGACCGCCTGCACGGTCGTCATACCGTCGTCGCCGTTGTTCCACAGCAGGACATACGCCGTGAACGGCACACCAGCCTTGGTTTCCACAATGGATTCATAGCTGGTGCTGGTCGAACCGTTGGATTCCGTCACAACCTCATGCGTTGCGCGCGGCAGAACCAGCGTGTCGTAGACGAAATCCGGCTGCGCGCCGTACTTCATGCCGTACTGATACTGAATCAGCGGATCGCCCCAGTTGCCGGGAACGGTGTGGTTCTCGCTGGTCTTCATCATCGCCAGCAGCATCATGCGTACATACTGGTTCGCACCCTGATCGCCCGCCAGATCCTTCCACTGCGCATCGTCCATTGCTTCGTCGCGTGCCAGTTCCTTGACGACCATGCCTGCCGGCTCCGCGTCGCCGAAGAGCAGCTGTGCAAACACAATCGGTTCCGTCGTGGTAATGAAGCCGCTTGCGCCCGTGCCGTGGTCTGCCGGACGGGAGAAGGTCAGCGCCAGCAGCGCATCCGCGTTGGCAACCATGTAGGTGTTGGGGTCAATGTGGTTCGCCACGATAACCAGCTTCTTGCCGGCGTCCTTGGCGTCCTCGATGATAAGCTCCGCCGCGTCGTTCATCTGCGTGCAGTCCGCAATGACCACATCCGCATCGTCCATGTCCTCCACCACCGTGGCGAAGTCCGGAAGCACCTTCTTGTAGGCTTCCAGCGTCATGGCAGAAGCCGTAGAGCCGATGTAGACCTTGATGCCCTTGCTCAGCGGCAGGAGGTTGTCGTCGTTCTTGATGAGGATAGCGGATTCCGCCTGAAGCTGACGTTCCATCGCGACCACTTCGGGGTTGCGCGCCGCCATCAGCGTGTCGGTGTCGGTGATTTCCCACGGATTCGCGATGTATTCCGCAGAAGCCGCAATCGCCAGCGCCTTGTCCGCGTCAGAATAGGGATTCTCGAACAAATCCATCTCGAACTTGTCCTTCAGGACGCGGTAGCAGGTTTCGTAGCAGCGTTCTTCCGAAATCAGCCCCTGCTTGAGTGCTTCTTCGATGCCAGAACGGGACGCCGAACCGCCGTGACCGTCGCTCTCGTAGTCGCAGGCGAACGCGCCGATCTGATCCAGACCGTTGTTGATAACCATGGCGTAGCGTTCGGGGATAGACAGGCTCAGCACGTCGATGCCGTCCACCGTCACGCCCGTGGAGTTGCTGTCGCCCTGATCGCCCCAGTCGGAGACGATGATGCCCTCAAAGCCGAGCGTCTTGCGCAGGTAATCCATGGTTTCCTTATCGTAGTCCACATGGACGGTGTTGGTCAGACCGGTATTGTAGCCGTTGGTCATGACCCACTTCGGATTCGCGGACAGGGCGATTTGCCACGCCTTCATCCAGTTGTCCACCGTCTGCGCATCACTGCGCGCATCCGCAAAGGAGGAGTCGCCGCCGCGCGCGATGAAGTGCTTCATGCACGCTTCCACGCCGCCCCCGACTTGCAGGGCGAGGGTTTCTTCCTTCGTCATCGTGCCGGCGTATTCCGGGTCTTCGCCGTTCCAGCTGCCCAGCTCCTGTCCGTAGGGATGCAGGACGACATGGATGCCGACCGCGCGGCTTTCCAGCGAGTACGCTGTCCACAGCTTCTTGGACAGCTCCAAGTCATTCGCCGCGCCGAACGCATCATGCGCCACGTCAATCATGCCGCCCCACGCGTTGTATTCGCGGTCATTGGAAATGACAACCGGGATGCCCAGACGGCTGTCCTCCGCCAGCGCCTGCATCGCATTGTGGTACACAATCTGCTGCGCGGGCGTGCCGTTGGTGTTGTCCAGATGGCTGGTGATGTTCAGCACGTTGATGTAGTACCACATCGAGCGCGACGTGAACGACGAGCTTTCATCCGGCACGACGCTTTCCGTCCCGAACATGTAGCGTGAATCCGCAAAGTCAACGCCCATCGGGTTGCCGCAGGTGTTCACATGGTAGAAAAGCCCCGCTCTTTCTTCCAGCGTCATCTGGTCATAGAGGTCTTTCACGCGCGCATCCACATCCTGCCGCCAGTCCTCGTAGACATCCAGCTGACCATTGCCGTTCAAGTCCTTGAACTTGAGCCCATCCACCTCCAGAATGGTGGTGACGCCATCGAGATACCCCAATTCCTTCTGGGTATCCGTCTCGGCGATGACCGTGATAGCTTGATTCACCTGGTCGTAATCCGTGAACCGTGCTTGTACGGATTCTTCCGCCATCGCACTCATGCCGAAGCTGCTGGCCAGCATCGCTGCGGCCAAAATCGCGGACAGTTTTCTTTTCATTGAAAACAGTCTCCTTTCTTTCGCGAGTTCTGCTCGCTTTTGCCTCTATCATAGCGGATTTTTCCTTTTTTCGAGCAGTTCTTTTCAGCACTGATATGCGGAAAAAACGGTACTGAGAAGGGGAGAAGGGGAAAATGGAGGAGAGGACAAAAGCGGCAGATGATTACGCAACAACTTTTTCTACAAACAATCTGTGTAAACAGCTGATGTATCCCCAAAAGAAGACACGACGGTGCATTAATTGGCGGAATGTAAAGCAAAGCCCCCTCCAACGCATCTGCCCGCAACCGCAGGGAGAACACGCTGAAGGGGGTACTTTCAATGATCTTCATCCGGAACCACTGCCAGCGCCGTCAGCACAAACACCTCCGGTGCGCCAGCTGCTCGAAGCGCGCTCGCACATGTTTCGGTCGTCGAACCGGTAGTATACACGTCGTCAATCAGCAGAACTGGGGTCGAAATGCGCGCGGCGGCAGCAAACGCGCCGTGCAGGTTCTTCCGGCGCTGGGCGGCGTTCAGCCCCTGCTGGGTTGCGGTTTCGCGCGTGCGGATCAGCAGAGGCTGGCAGGGTAAATTGCGCCGCTGCGCAAAGGCCTCTGCCAGCAGTCGACCGTGGTCAATGCCGCGCGCGTCAAGGTGCTTCTTCGTCATCGGGACGGAGGTGACAACCGTGTCCGGCGGCAGGGCAAAGGGACACGCGGATGCCATGCCGTCCGCAAGTACCTGCGCGCATTCGGCGATGCCGCTGTATTTGAGCATCAGCACCAGCTGCCGCGCAATGCCGTGGTAGCTCCACACAGCGGCGGCGTTCGGCGCAAGCGCAGCACCCGACAGGCGCAAATCATCCAGCACAGCGAGGCAAGCTGGACAAATCGCGTTCGGCAGGGACAGCGCGCCGCAGGTCAGGCAGAAAACGTGCTGCGGGAACAGCGCATCATCCACATCGGTCAAAAGGCGGGTGAAAAACGCGCGAAGAGCGGGCAAAAGCGGCATGAAAGCACCTCACTCCTTCCCCAATTCCTCCTGATGCAAATCAATGGTGACGCTCGTGCCCTCCCCAATGCGGGAGGACAGCGACACGCGGCAATGGAGCATTTCAGCGGTCTGATGGACGAGGTACAGCCCCAATCCGGTGGATTTCTGCCCACCGCGCCCGTTGTAGCCGGTATATCCCTTCTCGAACACGCGCGGCACATCCTCCGGTGCAATGCCGATGCCTGTGTCTGCCACGATAATCGCCGGGGCGCTGGTCACGCGAATGCTGACGCGGCCGCGGTCGGTGTACTTGACAGCGTTGGACAGCAGTTGGTGGAGAATGAACAGCAGCCATTTGCTGTCCGTCAAGGCGCTTTCGGCGGTCGGCTCGTACTGCAGACGCAGCTTCTTGCGGATGAGCAGGGGCGCAAAGTCGCGAATCGCCTGCCGAATGACCGGGTCAAGCGGCACACGCGTCAGCACAAGGTCTTTCGTCGGATTGCCCAGCCGCGCGTAGCTTAACGCCATCGTGACGTACTGCTCCATTTGGAACAGTTCGGCCAGCATGGCACGGTTCTCCGGTGTGTCCTCGCTCTGCAATTGCAGGCGCATCACCGACAGCGGCGTTTTGATTTGGTGTACCCACGCGGTGAAGTAGTCCGTGCTGTCCTGCCGATAGGCTGCCAAGTCCGACTGCGCGGCGCGGATGTCGTGCAGCAGCCGCTGCATAATCGCCTGATCATCCGCTTCAGACAGTGTGCGCGGCGATGGCAGTTCATCCAGCAGAAGATGCGGCGCATTCAGCACATGCGCGCGCGCCTGATGCGCCCGGCGATAACGCACAAAGCCCCAAATCAGCGCAATCAGCCCCATCACTGCGCACAGCGCCGATGCGTACGCGACCGGTTCGGTCGGCAGATGATACAGCGAGAGCACCAGCGCGAATGTGCCTGCGAACAGCGCCAGCAGCCCCGCCAGTGGCAAATGTTCCCGCAGATAGCGCCGAATCATACGCTGCCCTCCTGATTCACGGCATACCCGCTGCCTACCTTCGTGACGATGAAGCCCGGCAGTCCCGCCGCGCTAAGTTTCTTCCGCAGGCGGTTGACATTGACGGTCAGTGTGTTTTCCTCAACGTACTCGTCCATCTGCCACAGACGGGTCATCAGTGTTTCGCGGCTGACGATGCGCCCGCGCTGCTCCATGAGTGTGCGGAGGATAATCAGTTCATTGCGTGTCAAGGGGATGCTCTGCCCATGGATGGAGAGGGCAGCACTGTCCAAATCCAGCACGGCCTCCCCGCAGGCGAGGATATTGCCCGTAGCCGGCATGTCATACGCGCGGCGCAGGACGGCATTCACCTTCGCTGCCAGCACAGCTGGGTCAACGGGTTTGGCAATGAAGTCGTCGCCGCCCATGTTCATCGCCATGACGATGTTGAGGTTATCCGACGCGCTGGAAAGGTAGACAATTGGCACGCTGGTGATGCGGCGCAGCTCCTGCGTCCAGTGATGACCGTTGAAGAAGGGGAGCATCAAATCCATCAGTACGATTTGCGGCTTCCACTCGGCGAACTCCTCCGTCACATGGCGGAAATCGCGGACTTTCTGCACCTCGTGTCCCCACGCGGTCAGCACCTGCGTGATGGCATCAGCCAAGGCAGCGTCGTCTTCGACTAATAGGATGCGGTACATGCGAGTCATCTCCCTGATGATGTAGTTTGGTGTTGGTGTGGTCTGTTTTCGTACCCGTCAGTCGCTTTTCTCCGCACTTTCGCCCGCCAGCGCATCGAGAATAGCCTGCAGCCGCTTTTCGCCGATGCCCTTGACATTCCGCAGCTCCTCCGGATACACGAACGCGCCGTGTTCCTCCCGGTATGCCACAATCCGCTCCGACAGCACAGTACCGATACCCGGCAGGGCGTCCAATGCGGCAGCGTCGCCGGTGTTCAGAATGGAATCCGGCGGAAGTGTCGCTCTTGGTGCGGTGCTTGTTTCTGCTGCTGGCGCTATCGGCGGATTCGTCGATTCGTCATCCAGCGAGTCAATGATTTTCGTTTGCAGCTCTGCTCCGATGCCCTGGACGTTCCGCAAATCTTCCGGGTACACGAATGCGCCGTGTTCCTCCCGGTATGTGATAATCCGCTCCGACAGCACAGTACCGATACCCGGCAGGGCGTCCAATGCGGCTGCGTCGCCGGTGTTCAGAATAGAATCTGCCGGAAGTGTCGGCACAGGGGCAAGCGTGAAGCCGTCGCCTTTTGACGGATAGCACTTCGGAGCGGAATGGACACGGACAGGGGCGGATGCATTCCATAAGAAGCAGCCAAGGCTTGTAAGAAGAGATGCCGTATACAGCAGCAGAAGCAGCTTTCGCACGCCCTGCCGCCATTCGCGCACAGCATCCCCCTCCGTCCAGCTTGTCGTCAGGAGCATTGTACCATACTTGGAACGAATGGACAAGGGTGCGCGGCAGAAAAAATAGGCGCAGCATGGGAAGGAAGATTCCATGCTGCGCTGGGGTGGCTGCTGTTTTCAAATGCAGTTTTCTTTAGGGACGGGGGATTTCGCCTGCGGGTGTGCCCTGCGGTTATATCCCCAGCGAAAACCCGCCTTGTATAAGGTAGAATAGCGCCACGCCGTCTACTGCGACGGCATCGTGCATTGCGTCGTAGCGGGTCAGCGCGACGGTGTGCACTGTGCCGTCAACATCTGTGAATGTCCACACGGTGTGGGGAGCGTCGGCAGCAGTCCAGCCGTCGGGAAGACGACCGGACATCGTGACCATCATCAGCTGATTGTAGGCAGCGGAAAAGGCAGTGTAATCCGCAGATTCGCCGTTTTTCGTCAGCGCGATATCGTAGACCTGATTCCCCTCGTCGTCCGTGACAAGTTCGTTGTTCTCGGCAACCTGTTCGGTGCGTGTGATGACCCATGTGTCCACGCCGTCCGCCGTTTCACGCGAAAGGGACGCAAGATTTCCCAGCGCCGTCAGCACCGGGTAGCGCGTGATGGTCTCCTGCCAGTCTGCGTTCATGACGCCGCGCAGCAAGAGCGTGCTGCAGCGGTAAATCCCGCCGTCGTAGAGCACATAATCCACCAGTTCGCTTTCCTGCTCGCCGATGACGAGGGTGATCGTGGATTCCGGGTAATCGGTCGCAGCGTATGAGCCGGTCGTGCCGACTGCGCCGATTGTGCCGGCGGCTTGGTGCAGGCGGATGACGAGGCGGGGCGTGTCCAGCCCGTAGCGGGCGATGCTCTCCGCCGTCGCGTCGGCAATGTATTCGCCAAGGCGGATGTTTGCTGCCGACT
>OGXW01002308.1_pt1 | contig 13661 bp, 11 predicted proteins | sample 1576341 | NCBI WGS metagenome assembly OGXW01 (sample SAMEA3541592, study PRJEB24748) | human gut metagenome | biome: human gut; feature: human-associated habitat; material: faeces | place: China | collected 2012
CGCTTCACCTTCCAGATCTTTATGCTCGACAAGGAAAGAAATCGGTTCATAACCTGCATTCAATGCACGTTCGATCACCTTCGGACTTTCTGCAATAAAAATACCTGGATCTGGTTCGTAATATCTGAGAAGCTGCACCTCCGATGTCCGTGCATATACATCTAATTCCGGTGCGGTAGTATCGTTGATTTCGATTATATTGTTCACGGTGTTCTCCTGTTTATTATCAAATGTAATCGTTCGGTTGATAAGCTGTACACCTTTCTTTGGTGTTTCGGCTCTCGCCTTACTTGTTTTATCTTACCACAAAGCCGTACCGGAATCCATTCTATCATTTTTTATTTTTCCGCACTCCAGATCAGATGACTCTTCGCGGCCAGTTCCTCCGCCTTTTTCTGGGCTTCCTGCGGATCATCCTGATAATCCCAGAGTTTACATGCTTCTTTTATATTTTCCGGATCCACATAGTAGACGTTTTCAATTCCTGACGGGAATGAGGTCTCATCTGTGACCGCATCATTGCTCCGGTCATGTGCTTCTTGAAAAATCTGAATCGACCAGAGTTCGTATTCTGTATCAGAATCTGACGGATACTGTCTGCGTGTCCACATTGTTTCAGACATCATGTAGAACATATTCTTCTGATCCACAGACAGAATCGATTTCAGCCTTCCCAGCGGACTGACTGTAGAATATACTTTGCCGTCTTTTACTGATATATTTGCTTCATCCCAGGAGATATAATTTTCCTTGTCATAATACCAGTAATGTCCGATTCCTCCTGCTGCCGCCACGAGAGCAACTGCCAGAATGACAGAGAGTATTCTTTTTTTTCGGATCCTGCGTCGGATTTTTTTGAGTGGCTCTGCCTCTGTTTTGTTTATCTGTACGGAATTACTGTCTTTTCTGCCTGCACTCAGACGATTTTCTCTCATTATTTCTTCCTGCATTTTTTGGCAGGTCGGACACCCTTTCAAATGTTCTTCTATAAGCTTTCTGCTGTCTTCACTCACCATGTCATCGACATAAAGCGGAAGCAGATCTTCAATAATATTACAAGTAATCTTCATGGCTTAATTCCTCCCTGATTTTTTTACAAGCTCTGTGATACGTAACCCTTGCCCAGCTTTCACTCTTACCGAATAACGAGGATATTGTGGTAAATGACAGCTCTCCGAACACACGGAGAGAAAAAACTTCTTTATATGGTTCAGAAAGTCTGTGCAGTACTTTGTGAACCTGAAATGCAGTATCTTTATCCGAAAAGTTCTGAAGCAGATCCTTCGAAAAAGTATCCTCCGTTTCTTCCTGAAGTTCCGGTGCATACTTTTTATTCTTCTTCAGATAGTCATAATATGTGTTCTTGGATATCTGACAAAGCCATACTCGCAGGTCGCAGTCGCCTCTGAAATCGTCGACTTTTTTCAGAGCTTTAAAAAAAGTTTCCTGCGTGAGTTCCTCCGCAATATGTGTATTATGCGAAAGCGAAAGCAGATAGCGGTATACGATGGTAAAATACTGTTCGTATACTTCCTGAATATTCAGCATTGGTGTTTTCCTCCTTCACATATATGACGATGTATGTATCACAAACGTTACAAAAAAACAGAGTGACATCTGAATTTTACTTACAGTTGCCACTCTATGTGTATACCACGCTGAAACATTTTCGTCAATCTTATCACTGGTATTCTTAGATGAGATTCTTATTTTCTTACTGTTCACTCCGTTCACAGCGACCTTATTTCTTTAGATTCTTTGGTCCAAATCCAAGAGGAAACAGTTCTTTCAGTGTGAATATCTCATACTGTTCTTCACTCGTTGCCAGAATGATCTGGAATTCTTCAGGATCACAGAATTCCATCATAACCTGCCGACAGACACCACATGGTGCCGCATACTCTTCCAGCTTCTTGTTCATACCTCCGACTATACAGATTGCATCGAATTCCAACACCCCTTCACTGACTGCTTTGAAAAATGCGGTTCTCTCTGCACAGTTGCTCGGTGTATATCCCGCATTCTCGATATTACAGCCACCATATACCATGCCATTCTTTGCCAGCAATGCTGCTCCTACATGAAAGTGAGAATACGGAGCATACGAATGATCCATCATCCGGATTGCTTCTCTGATCAGTTCCTGAATCTGTCCCTGTTCCAGTTTCTTCATTACCTTACTCAACTCTCTTTTATATGCATATCTGTTTTCTAATTCCTTAATCAATACATTAACTCTGTCTGTATTATGCCAGTTCCAGCGCGATTTCCATCATCTTGCCAAAACTAAGCTGACGTTCTTCGGCATCTAAAGCTTCTCCTGTGTACACATGATCTGAAATTGTCAGCATGCATAATGCTTTCTTTCCTGCTTTTGCAGCATTCATATACAGCCCTGCTGCTTCCATTTCTACTGCCAGTACGCCCATATTTTTCCACAGATCATTTACATTACTCATTGTATTATAAAATACATCCGTAGACAGAACATTCCCTACGATTACATTCGTCCCCTGACGTTTTGCAGTCTCAACAGCTCTGCTCAGCAATCCATAATCTGCAATCGGTGCGAAGGTTCCCGGCAGCCCGTATTGGTAAGCAAAATTCGAATCCGTACAGGCGCCCATAGCGATCACCACATCCATCAGCTTAATATTGTCCTGCATACCTCCTGCCGAACCAATTCGGATGATCTGATCTACATCATAAAAATTAAACAGCTCATAGGAATAGATTCCAATAGACGGCATGCCCATGCCGGCGCCCATAACAGAAACCTCTTTTCCTTTGTAAGTTCCTGTGTAACCAAGCATATTTCTGACAGCATTCACCTGTCTTGGATTTTCCAGATAGGTCTCCGCAATATATTTTGCACGGAGCGGATCTCCCGGCATTAATACCGTTTTTGCAAAATCTCCTGCTTTTGCATTATTATGTGGTGTTGGAATATTTGACATTTTGCTCCTCCTTTATTCTCATTTATTTTTTGTTGTATTAGTTCTTGATAGTTTCCAATATCTCCGCCATTGTTGAAAGCAGTATTTTAATATCAACCGGCTTGGCAATGTGAGCATCCATTCCTGATTTCAGGGCTTTCTGGCGGTCTTCCTCAAAAGCATTCGCAGTCATTGCTATGATTGGGATCTGTCCCCTTGTTCCTTCGAGTTTGCGTATTACCTGTGTTGCTTTATATCCATCCATATTCGGCATCTGAATGTCCATAAGGATAAGATCGTAATAATCCTCCGGTTTCCTCTGAAGAAGTTTGATACATTTTACCCCGTCTTCCACACATTCTGCTTCCATGCCATTTTCACGAAGAAGTTCCATGGCAATTTCTGCATTCAGTTCATTATCCTCTGCCAGAAGCACTCTCTTTCCTTTCAGTTTGTGAAGTATCGACTGCTTCTTATCCTTTGGTTCTTCCGGAAGCTTATCTTTTGGTACTGCCGGAAAGGACAGTGTAATCGTTATTTTGGTTCCCCTGCCACTCTCACTTTCAACCTCGATCGTACCTCCCATCAGATCTACCAGTGACTTTACAATAGAGAGTCCAAGACCTGTTCCAACTACCTTACTCTCTGTGCTTGTTCTTTCCCTGGTGAACTCTTCAAAGATGTGTGGAAGGTATTCCTCACTCATTCCAATACCGGTATCAGCAATCACAATTTTGAAAAATGTGTGTCCCTCCTCGGAATGATGAACTTCAGATATATCTACTGTGATATTACCTCCCTTTGGTGTATATTTGATGGAGTTGTTCACAATATTAAGCAGGATTTCCCTGACCTTTGTCCTGTCACAGAACACATATGGATGCTCTATCTTCAGTGTGCATATATATTGAAGATGTTTTTTCTGAATCTCCGGTTCAAAAACTGTCTGCAGTGATTCTGCCAGTTCTTCAAAAGATTCCACTTCCATCTTAAGTTCTGCTTCTCCACTTTCAATCCGTGCCATTTCCAGAACATAATTGATCAGCGAAAGCAGAAAAGAACTGGAATCCTTGATCCTGTCTGTGTATTTGAGGACCTTCTCTCTGTCATCCACATGTTTCTCCAGAAGTTCTGAAAAACCTATGATCGCATTCATTGGTGTACGAATGTCATGACTCATATTAAAGAGAAATCTGGATTTTGCTTCACTTGCCTTTCGTGCTTCTTCGACAGCTTTCTCCAGTTCCTCTTCATGAACACGCTCCTTGTTACGCCGCAGTACAATCTGCAGATAACCTTCCGCCAGCAATGCCGCAATTGCCAGAGAGATCAGAACCATCAGCCCCTTCTGAAGCCAGGTGATCCATCCATTCACCGGAGCAATCTCAAAATACCAGATATCGTTCGGTACCTTGCAGGCAACCTCCAGTGTGTCTTTCTCTTTCGGTTTTTCGCATTGTGCGAGTACTGTTTTTTTATCTGTACCCAGTTCGTTTTTCCATATCTGATAACTGTAGCCTGCATCCTCCAGCTTACTCAGTTCTGTCTGGGCGATAAATTTATTCCAGTCAATTACCAGAATAGAAAATCCCCAGAACTGCTCTTCTCCAGAACTGTCTTCTATATATATCGGATTAAACAGAAGTGCACCTACTCCTCCCTGTACCAGTTCATAGGGACCGGCAATCGTATATTCTCCACTGTCCTTTGCCAGATTTGCAGCTGCTTTTCGTTCAGGATCTTTAAGGACATCAAGTCCGATTGCTTCTTTATTTTCCTCAAAAGGATATACCTGTGAAATACATCCGTCCTTCGCAAGTTCATGTGCAGATATCACTTGATTCTCATCCTGCATCAGCCGCGATAATTCCGAAAATCCCTCATCTGTGATCTCGATACGTTCCTTGATCAGTTTTTCCATAAGCTCCGACTCCGTCAGATACTTATCCAGCTGCGCTTCCACCTTGCTGACTGTTGTCTCTGCAGCATAGGCAGCCTTGAGTTTTTCCCTTTTTTCCTGATCTTTATTTACAAGAAAAATGCAGCCCATTGCAATAAAAAAGGCAGTACAGAAAACCAGGAAAGTGCGAATTTTTATACCTCTTATATCCATAGTTGTATTCATATTTTTCTCATCTTTTCATGAAGTCTTACGAAGCATCATTCCAAGCTTCCGGACATCTATCGGTTTCGGAATGTATCCATCCATGCCCGCCTCCAGACATTTCCGGGCATTTTCTTCGGAAACCTGGGCTGTTATCGCAAAGATCAGAAGCGTTCCGGCATCCTCACGTTTCAAGTTACGGATATGTTTTGCTGCTGTTATTCCATCCATGACCGGCATCATGATATCCATAAGAATCGCATCATATCCGCCCGGCTCTGATCCGGCAAATTTATCCACCGCTTCCTTACCATTCCATGCCTTATCTACCTCTGCCCCAAGCTCAGTCAGATAAAACTCCGCAATCTCCATATTGATCTCATTGTCCTCTGCCAGCAGAATCTTCATTCCTCTGAGTATACTTTCCTGCAGATACTCCCGTGATTCCGTTTCATCCTGCTGATGAATATTCTGATCAATCTTAAACGATATACGGAAGATAAAGGCGGTTCCCTTTCCCAGCTTACTTTCTACCTCGATCGTACCTCCCATCAGGTCAATAAGTGCCTTTACAATAGACATGCCAAGTCCGGTTCCCCGGTACTTCGTTCTGGCATCATTTGTTTCCTGCGTGAACGGTTTGAACAGTTCATTCTCTATGAACTCTCTGCTCATTCCTGTTCCGGAATCCACGATCTTAAATTCAAAAACAGCAGTCTCTCCATCATCCGAAAGTTCCTGTACATAAGTATCGATCGTTCCGTTTTCTTTATTATACTTCACTGCATTGCTCAGAAGGTTGAGCATAATCCGACGAAGCTGCAGAGATGTACCATAGAGCTTTGTGTGCCTTATTGTTCCTTCGTGTCTCCTGTATGCAATTCCTGTCTGAATCAGCTGTGCCTCCATCAGTACATCTACTTCATCCATCAGTTTCTCAAGGTCAAAAGCTTCCTCCTTCGTGTCAAGCTTTCCTGCTTCCAGCTTGCTCATATCCAGCACATCATTTACAAGTTCCAAAAGATGACTTGTCGAAAGCTGTATCTTATGGAGGCTGTCATTTACTTTTTCCTCATCCTGACGGTTTTTATAAATGATATCAAGCATCCCCATAATACCGTTGATCGGTGTGCGGATGTCATGACTCATACGATTCATAAATTCCGTCTTGGCTCTGTTCTCGGAGTCTGCCTCCTCAATTGCTATTTTGAGACGTTCATTTTCTTTCTCTTCTTTCTCATGGAACTCCGATGTATTCTTAAACAGGATAATTCCATGAACAACTGTACTTTCCTTATCTGTCTTTGGATCATACACGATATCTCTGGACATCAGAACTGTTTTCTGAAGCCAGATCGGCGGTTCATCCTTGCCACTTTCACGATATTCAACCGTCACCTGCCTGGAGCCGGTTTCAAATCGTCTGAGCAGTTTCTGTGAAGAGTCTACGATCCGATAGTTTTCCATTGTGTCGTCTGTTACATACTTCTGCCGCTCACGACAGTACTCCGTGTAAGAACACGGTGTATGAACTTCGATTTTGATCTCCTCTGTGGTTGCGTCAAAGAAAACTCTCTCCAGCCGGTCGTTTGTCAGATCCACCGTATAAACTGCATGGGCAGTCTGCAGAAGTGCTTCCGCATAATTGCCATTTTCTACGATAGACTGACGGAGTTGTTCATAATAACGCGTCAGACTCTGCTGTTCATTAGCGGTATTCTCATCCGAATTCTGAAAGGCTTCAAACCCAAGCACAAAGTGATGCAGCCTTCCATCCTCTGTTTCATCAAGATACAGTACCGTCATTCTGCCGTGGTGAACCCCTTCATTATCCTCATAGTGATATGGAATTTCAAGTTTTCCTGCTGTTTCTGTAAGATACTTTTGCAGATATTCAAGCTGAAGCAGCTTTCTGAAATTTTTTCTGGTTTCTGCATCAGAAAGCTTCTGAATCACCTGCTCCACAGCACCGGAATAGCTTCCATCGTCTGCCAGAAAGAATTTTGAACCGGTTCTCAGCACATAATACTTATCCAGAAATGCATCACAGTACATACAGCTTGAGAATTCATAGCCTTCCTCTGTAATCTTTGCGAGAATACGACGACTCGTTCTCTGCTTCCGGGCCGCTTCTTCCATCCGTGCCTGGTTCTTATCGATATACATATTTTTATCTGCAAAACAAAACAGATCTCTCATCGTGCAACTGTCAAAATCACTCGACAATGCATAACCTGCCGCATAGCTGATCGGCAGCTGTGGATTCTTTCGAGAATAATCCTCCACATGATCTCTTATCTTTTGGAGGCATTCCCGGACTTTGCTATGATCCATTCCTTTAAGTACAACAAGGAATTCATCTCCTCCGTCACGCCCTGCAAAGAACTCCCTGGGAACAGCTTCCCGAAGCAGCTCCGCAAACCGACGAATATATTCATCACCCCTGTCGTGTCCCATATCATTGTTGATGATTCTCAGATTATTCAGGTCAAATACACAGAGTGCGATCAGTTCTTCCTCGCCGATCATTCCTGGAGCATTAAGGATCTCTTCACACTTATTCTTATTCGGAAGTCCTGTGGCCTCGTCCAGATATACTTTTTTCTGAAGGATTTTGTTCTGTGCCGCAAAGCGTAATGCCCTGACCAGTTCCATTCCAATGATCAGAATAAGTCCCAAAATATCTACAAAAACCACTTTTTCCAGATAATCCAGTGCCGTTGCCTTTTTTTGTGAATAAACCTCTGCATACCCTACTGCTTCATCACAAATCTGAAAAAACCGATTGCTCTTCTGAATAATCTCTGTATTTTCGTATCCCTTCTCCCTTACCAGGAGAATTTCACTTCTTAATTCGTCAAAATAACATGCAAGCTCATCCATTTTATTCTGAAAGTTCTTATCTTCCAGACATATAAAATTCAGTTCCTTACTGCCATACCTGAGACCCTCGATGTAGTCTGAGATTTCTCTGTATCTCTCATCCTGTGCTTCCTGGGAAATTTCCAGCTTGACCATGAGCTGTGTGCCGCCTCGTACCAGTCCTGCATAATTGATGACGCGGGCTGTTCCCTGTATCTTACCAACCAGGGAGATGATGATAAAAAATAATACGATCAGTATCGTTGTAAGAACCATCATGGCTGCCCGTAAGAAGTATGTCTGTTTTTTTTCCGTGCTCTTCATCAGATACCCGTCCTGTTGTTTATAAATAATTTTAATCTTTTAACTGCTATATCCATTGTATCTGATTCCCTATCTTTTGGCAACAAAAATGGAATCTGAGTTTCCCCGGATTCCATACTATCTTAGATTTTATACAATTCCAAATATGTGAATTTTATATAAATTTTATTCCGTTTTAATAGTTTTTCGTTGCTTTTTGCACAATGTCATTTTATAATGAAAGCTATAAAACAGCTTATAAATCTTTATCAGGAGGGTGAATTTTATGAATGAAGAACTTTTTAATGAAGCCACCAGATCAAATGTTTTATCCAAAAAGCTGATCGATCAGCTTCAGGAAAGCATGACCTACAGCAGTATTTCCTTTATCAACTGGACGATTGAGGTTCTGACTATAATCAAGAACCGCCTGGAACGCGGAGACAGAATTTCTGACGAAGTCAGCGGAGAAATTTATACAATTCACTCATTCCAGAAATTTGTCAAAGCAAATTTCTCTTCCTATATAACCAGTCAGGTGTTTAAGGAGATAAGCAATCCGGAAAAAATCTACTTCACACTTACCCCATGTGAGGACGGCTACAGTCTTCTTATGGCAGATTCCGGTGATAATAAGACTTACACCTGGATTTCCAGTATCAGTAAGAGATTTTCCCTCGTACAGATGATAGCTACCGGTATTGTCTATATCAAGGATACCCGCACCGATACCTATCAGCCGTTTATCTCCGGCAACGGTAAATACTGCCGTTACGATAAAGAAAGGGGAATCATCGTCGAAATCTGATCATCTCCCGAGAATTCTTCCGATTCCATAGGAGCCAAGGAATACTGCAATATCAACAGCCACGATCGTTGATCCGACCGGAGTGCCTGCCAGGATGGAGATCAGGATCCCACCCGCTGCACTGAACACAGACATCACTGCAGCACTGATCGTTACCGAACGAAAGGATTTGAACAATCTCATAGCAGAAAGTGCCGGGAAGATCACCAGTGCAGATATCAGAAGCGACCCTACCAGGTTCATTGCCAGAACAATGATTACAGCAATCACAACTGCGATCAGAAGATTATAGGCATTTGCCCTGGTTCCGGTCGCTTTTGCAAAGTTTTCATCAAAGGTCACGGCAAAAATCTTGTTATAAAACAGAACAAAGACCGCTACAACCACGACCGAAAGAATCGCACACAGCCAGACTTCGCCCTTGGTCAGTGTCAGAATGGATGTGGAACCAAACAGAGTACTGCACACATCCCCTGAAATATTCGGACTGGTAGAGAACAGATTCATCAGAAGATAACCGATTGCAAGTGCACCGACAGAGATCATGGCAATTGCCGCATCACCCTTGATTCTTGTGTTCTGCCCTGCCCGAAGAAGGAAGATCGCACAGATTACTGTTACCGGAAGAATGAATAACATATTGTTGGTGATATTCAATACGGATGCGATTGCCATAGCTCCAAACGCCACATGAGAAAGACCGTCCCCGATAAAGGAAAATCTCTTCAATACCAGTGTCACGCCCAAAAGAGAGGAGCACAGTGCGATCAGCACACCAACGATCAGTGCATAGCGCACAAATGGATACTGAAAATACATCTGAAGTGTCTCAAACATTTTACTCTTCCTCCTCTTCCTGTCCGGTAAAAGCTTTGCCCAGACTACTTTCAAGATATTGCTTCCTGGTTCCGAAGAAGCAGTTTTCGCCAATATGCAGGATATGTGTCGCATATTTTATCGCTGCTGCAATATCATGTGAGATCATGATAATCGTGATTCCGTCTTTTTTGTTCAAATCTCTGATAAGCTGATACATCTCTGCAGTTACTCTTGGATCCAGACCGGATACCGGCTCATCAAGAAGAAGGATTTTCTGTGCCGCGCAAAGTGCTCTTGCAAGAAGTACTCTCTGCTGCTGTCCACCAGAAAGTTCCCGGTAACAGTGATCAGCAAGATCCTGGATCATCATTTTTTCCATTGCCTTACTTGCAATACGTTTTTCTTCTTTGTTGTAGAATGGCCGAAACCCGCATCGGCTCTGGCAGCCGGACAGAACAATCTCTTTCACTGATGCCGGGAAATCTCTCTGTACCAGCGTCTGCTGGGGAAGATATCCAATTTCGTTTTTCTTTAGCCCATCTCCCAGCTCAATTGTACCGCTGATTGGTGCCTGTAGATGAAGCAGTGTCTTCATTAATGTTGATTTACCGGATCCGTTTTCTCCCACAATGCAGAGATAATCTCCTGCGCTGATGGAAAAATTAAGATCTTCCTGAATTGCCCTGTTATCATATCCCAGGGTAAGATTTCTGCATGTGATCTGTGCCATTATTCTCCCTCCTGTCATGGACAGTTGTAAATTTATCAGTTCAGTGCTTCCTTTAATACCTTCAGATTCTCCTCCATCACAGAAAGATATGTCGTACCATCAGCGATCTCCTGTGCTGTGATCGACTGCATGGAATTCAGTACCAGAATATTCTGATCTTTTGCCTTCGTGTTTTCTATTACTGTCTGTGCGATCCTGTCATCAGATTTTTCAATTGTAAATACACTGTTCAGTCCAAGTTCGTCGACCTTCCTGGCAAGAAAGGTAATCGTCTTAAAGCTTGCCTCTGATTCTGCCGAACAGCCGGAAAAAGCGGCATAGTAATTAAGTCCATAATCATCTGTCAGATAACGAAATGGAAAACGGTCCGCAAACAGAAGCGTATTTTGTTTCGCATTCTCCACTGTATTTTGATATTCTGCATCCAGAGCAGAGAGCTTTTTCTGATAAGCCTCTGCATTTGCCTGGTAGATATCTTTATTTTTGGGATCCATTTCCGTAAGAGTTTCCGCGATCGCATCACAGACTGTAGATGCATTACGAAGAGAGGTCCAGACATGTTCATCATATTCCTTCTCATCTTCATGCTCATGTCCGTGTTCGTTCTCCTGCATACCCTCAACAGTTTCCTCTTCCTTTATGGAATCCGCGAGGACTTCCATCAGGTTGATCGTCTTCATATTTTTATTCTGTACAGACTTCAGTGCATCTTCGATCCATTCATCTGACTCACCGCCCACATAGATCAGAAGATCACAGCCGGACACCTTCATGATATCCTTTACCGCCGGCTGAAAGCTGTGAAGATCTGTCCCATTATCAAGAAGCATCGTAAGCTCTACATCTGCTTCCCGTTCTCCAAGAACTGCCCGTGTCCAGTCATATTCCGGAAAGATTGTTGTCACGATCTTTAATTTTTTATCCGACGTGTCCTTTGTACCGGCCTCAGCTGTACGCAGTCCCGCAAAAGGAATGCTGAAGCTTACTACTCCCATAAAAATTGCCAGCATACCTGTGATCCATTTTTTCATTCTGTCTTCTCACTTCCTTCTATAATCAATTATGTTCTTATCTCCGGGCATCATCACCCTATTTCTTATCTCTGCAGTCCGCACAGATTCCATAAAAAACAGTTCTGCATGAATCCATCTGGAATCCATGATCCTCCATCAGATGCTGTCTCAGTTTAACCACATCCTCGCAGTGGAGATGGATCAGTTTTCCACATTTCTCACATTTACAGTGAAAACAGACGGTCTTATGACAGTGCTCCTCTGCACCAAGATATTCAAAGCACGCACTGCTTGTCCCGTCTACATTATATTTGGCGACCAGGCCCTGCTCTACCATCTTCTCCAGATTACGATAAACGGTTGTCGTTCCAATCGTAATTCCCTGCTCTTTAAAATAAGAACAGACATCTGCAACCGTCACATGCGTACCTTCTACTGTTTTTAGATAAGTCAGTAACTGTGCCATCTGTTTTGTCTGATAAGGTGCTTTACTTCCCATAGTATCTTCCTTCCGCCGGAATACCCGGCATATAAATCTATATTCGTAACTGTTCAGCAGCCTCACAGTTACGATTCAAAATGAAAACCGTTTTCATATTATAGCACAATCTGATGATGTGTCAATATGAAAACGGTTTTCATTTTCGTTTATTATATATTTTTTTTATTATTTTTCTGCTTTATTCATCTCTCTTACGATCTTACGAAGTTTAAGTACCATAGATGGAGCTACTGAAAGTTCATCTACGCCCATGCGTACAAACTGCTCGGTAAGTGTCGGATCTGCGCCAAGCTCACCACAGATTCCTGCCCATTTACCGCATTTATGTGCATTGTCCACAACCATCTGGATCATACGGAGAATTGCCTCATGATGAGGATTATAGAATTCATCCAGTTTTTCATTCTGACGGTCGATGGCAAGAGTATACTGGGTCAGATCGTTTGTACCAATGCTGAAGAAGTCAACCATTTCAGCAAGTCTGTCACTGATGATCGCTGCCGCCGGAGTCTCAATCATGATTCCCTGCTCCGGAATCTTGTACTGGATTTCCTGCTCTTTGAGTTCTGCCTCTACCTCAGCTACGATCTCATAGATTTTCTTAACTTCCTCTGTAGAGGTGATCATCGGATACATGATGGAGAGATTTCCGTAAACAGCTGCACGGAGAAGTGCGCGAAGCTGTGTTTTGAAAATATCTTTCTGTGTCAGGCAGATACGGATTGCACGATATCCCAGTGCCGGGTTGTCCTCATTGCCTAGGTTGAAGTAATCCACCTGTTTATCAGCACCGATATCCAGAGTACGGATGATAACCTTCTTTCCTGCCATCATCTGTACGGCCTGCTTGTAAGCCTGGAACTGTTCTTCCTCTGTCGGGAAATCATTCCTTCCAAGATAGAGGAATTCACTTCTGAAAAGGCCGATTCCACCGGCATCATTTTCGAGAACATAACCAATATCTCCAACGCTTCCGATATTTGCATAAATGTTGATCTTATGGCCATCTAAGGTCACGTTTTCTTTGCCTTTCAGTTCCTGAAGAAGTCTGAGCTTCTCTGCCTCTTCTTTCATTTTCTGCTCAGTTTCTGCTTTTGTGTCTTCATCCGGATCAAAGGTAACTGTTCCTGCAAATCCATCTACAACTGCTGTCATACCAGTTTTAAGTTCTTCAAGCTCCATCGGTACGCCGATCAGAGCCGGAATGTTCATCATACGGGCAAGGATCGCGGTATGGGAGTTGGTTGAACCATGAACAGTCACAAATGCAAGGATCTTATCCTTGTCCATCTGTACGGTTTCGCTCGGACTTAAGTCATCTGCAACAATGACAGACGGTTCAATAGAACTCAGATCTGCATCCTCCTGTCCGCTCAGGTTGCGTACAAGACGTTCGGAAATATCTTTGATATCTGCAGAACGTGCTTTCATGTAATCATCATCCATAGATGCGAACATCGCTGCAAAGTTATCGCCTGTGGTTGCCACAGCGTATTCTGCGTTGACCTGTTCTGTGCGGATCGTATTCTGGATTGCTTCCAGATAATCATCATCCTCAAGCATCATCTGATGTACTTCAAAAAT
>OGXW01002311.1_pt1 | contig 13653 bp, 12 predicted proteins | sample 1576341 | NCBI WGS metagenome assembly OGXW01 (sample SAMEA3541592, study PRJEB24748) | human gut metagenome | biome: human gut; feature: human-associated habitat; material: faeces | place: China | collected 2012
ATACGGAAATAAGCAAGTTCATAAATGCATATAAAAGTGCAAGCAGCAGACTTCTGAAGAAAGAATTTCCGCAGATAAGGCAAAAACTGTGGAAAGAACATTTCTGGAGCCAGAGTTTTTGTCTGCTTACAACAGGCGGTGCGCCAATTGAAGTGATCAGAAAATACATAGAAAGCCAGGGAGAAAAGGAACGAAAAAGGAAGTGACAGAGTGGCAAACAAAGCATATAAATTCAGAATATACCCCGATGATGAGCAGAAGATCCTGTTTGCCAGGACGTTTGGCTGTGTCAGAATGGTGTACAACCACTGGCTTGACAGAAAGATCCGGCAGTATGAGAAGAACAAAACCAATGTGACATACACGGCCTGCGCAAAAGAAATGGCGGAACTGAAGAAAACGGAAGAATACGCATTTTTGAAGGAAGTAGACAGTGTATCCTTACAACAGTCGCTTCGACACCTTGATACGGCATTTAAGAACTTTTTCAGACAGCCGAAAACAGGTTTTCCAAGGTTCAAGTCAAAAAAGCGTAACAAAAACAGCTATTCAACGGTCTGCATCAATGATAACATAGCCATATTCAATGGGTATCTGAAACTGCCTAAGATCGGACAGGTCAGATTAAAACAGCACAGACCTGTTCCGGATGGATACAGACTGAAATCTGTTACAGTAAGCCAGACATCAGGCGGAAAATACTATGCAAGTATTCTTTTTGAGTATGAGAACCAAGTACAGGAAAAGGAAATGCAGAGTTTTTTAGGCCTTGATTTTTCCATGCACGGATTATATTGTGACAGTAATGGCAATGAGGCTGCATATCCGGGGTATTACAGGAAGGCAGAAAAACAATTAGCCAGAGAACAACGCAGACTTTCCAAAATGCAGAAAGGTTCTAACAATCGCAGTAAGCAGAGGATCAGGGTGGCAAAACTCCATGAAAAGGTTTCCGGTCAGCGAAAAGATTTTCTGCATAAGCAGTCAAAGAAGATAGCCAATGATTACGATTGTGTATGTATAGAAGATCTGGATATGAAAGCAATGTCACAGGCATTGAATTTTGGAAAATCTGTTTCGGATAACGGCTGGGGGATGTTTACGACATTTTTGAAATACAAACTTGAGGAACAGGGGAAAAAACTTGTGAAAGTGGACCGTTTTTTTGCAAGCAGCCAGACCTGTTCTGTTTGTGGTTACAAGAATACGAAAACGAAAAATCTTGCTTTGAGAGCGTGGGAGTGTCCGCAGTGTGGAACACACCACGACAGGGATGTAAATGCTGCTGTAAATATCAGAAACGAGGGGATGCGGCTGGTAATTGTATGACCTTGGCTTAACATAATACAACCGTGGGACACACGGGGTTAGCTCGCTTATGCTTAGGACATTGGTACTATCGAACGAGAACCAAACCCACCGAGGTCAGGGAAGCCCCCACCTCTACAGGTGGGGGAGGATGTCACTCTGAAATATATTCTATAAACTTTTTCCCCTCTTCCGGATGTTTCGCATCAGAGGGGATACATAACAGTAGTTTCTCATCCTCCGGTTTCCGAAGTCCCAGTTTGTCCAGCACTGACTGGTCACTGAGTTCTACGGTTTCGCTGAACTCTCCACTCTGACGCTGGCAGTATTCGTAGAAGCTTTCCTGTATGATCATGGCATCCAGCTCATGGACATGCCAGTTAAGGAAGAATTTTTCATAGGAGCTTTCGTTTGCTTCCGGAATCTGCACATCGTCATAGGAGATCAGATAATCAGAGTCAAACACTACTCTGTCTGCTTTGACTCCAAGATAGTCTGCAAAATCTGCGGATACTTTGCTGTCTCTGTTCAGGTCGATTTCCTGATTCACTGCCACACACTGAAAAACAGGCTTTTGGTTTCCCAGTGTCAGGTGATAGATCAGGAGTATCACCAGCCCAAGAATGATCCCGCCGATCAGGAAATAGTGCCAGTAATACCGGCAGATATATGCCCGCTTTTCTTTCGGAGACATTCCTTTCATTTTCTGTTTTATTTTTGAAAACTATTCTTTCATCTGCAATACTCCAAATCTGAAAATTTTCTGTCAGTTTTCTGTTCGTTTCAGCAGCAGCTTTTTACTTATACTGTAGTGATCAGAGCCTCCATATCACCTTCCAGCTCATATTCACCGGAACCTGCTGTGATAAAGATGCTGTCACCTTTTTTCACTTCCATTGTCTCGCCGCTTGCAGTGATCTTACCTGCGCCGCTCATAACCAGTACACTTACGAAAGAAGTGCCGTCAGCCTCTCCTGTCAGTTTCTTTCTTCTCAGTCCGTCCAGGATCACTTTGTCTACTGTGAAATATTCGCAGGATGCAACGTGTGGTCCGAAATCCCTGTCAGTAGCTGCAGGCTCACGTTTTGTCACCTGGAGAGCCTTATCTACATGAAGTTCTCTCTCCTTTCCGTCCGGTCCTTTGCGTCCATAGTCGTAGACACGGTATGTAACATTGGAATTTTGTTGAATTTCAGCGATCAGGCTTCCTGCTCCGATGGCATGGATGGTGCCCGGATCAATAAAAAGTACGTCACCTTTATGGATCATTACTTTATTCAAAACATCTGTGAGAGTATGATTGCGGATACGTTCCTCGAATTCTTCTTCAGAGACTTCTTTTGCAAATCCGTAGAAAAGGCTTGCCCCTTCTGCCGCATCCATCACATACCACGTCTCGGTCTTTCCGTACTGTCCTTCATTTTTCAATGCGTAAGCATTGTCCGGATGTACCTGGATAGAAAGATCTTTTTTCGCATCAATAAATTTAATCAGTACCGGGAACTGCTCGAAGGACTGGCAGTCAGTTCCCAGAATCTCTTTCCCGTTTTCATCAATATACTGCTGCAGAGTTTTCCCTGCATATTCTCCGTTTACAATATAACTTGGTCCGTCCGGATGACAGGAAAGCTCCCAGGACTCTGCCAGAGGATCCCTGTCATATTCAATCCCAAACTCTGTTCTTAATCTTGTGCCGCCCCAGAGATAATCTTTACAGCTTGGTTTTAATTTTAAAAGTGCCATTTGTAAATTTCCTCCATTTACTTTTGGGCACGCCTGAGAGTTTCTCCTGTGTGCCCTTTTTCTTTGCTATCTGTACACTTCCCGGATTCAGTAACGTTGTCAGGAAGATTTCCTGCGAACGCTTTCTTTCTCCACGATCTTTCCGGAAACGATACTTAATCCCCGTCCGGAAGCCGGATTTTTAATCTGTTTCAGAGCTTTTTCCAGTGCCACTTTTGCCATGTCCTGTGTGTTAACCTCGTAACTGGTGATCTTTTTGTCCGGGAATCCCGGGTACAGGTAATTATCGAAACCAACTACGGAGATATCCTCCGGTACACGATATCCCTGTTTTTCCAGTTCCACGATCAAATTTCCGGCTGTAAGATCACAGTTGCATACAAAGACTTCCGGCATATGTTCCGGCAGCTTAATATTTATAGAAACACCTTTCTCATCACGATCTTCGATCAGCCATTCTTCCGGCAGAACCTGTCCATGTTCTAACTGTGCTTTATAAAAACCACAGTAACGGTCCATGATACTGCTGGTCACATGAATAGAACCAACATAGGCCATCTTTGTAAATCCCTGTTCAAACAGATATCCTGTCATCAGGTACATTCCATAGAAATTATCTGCAATAACTGCATCTTTAGCCAGCCCTTTGTCATAGAAATCCAGAAATATTACCGGCACATCAGTATGTTTCTTCATAAAATGAATATATTCTCTGCTGATTTCCCCCATTACGATCAGAGCATCCACGGTATGTTCTTCCTGAATTCTCGGAAGGATAAAATTCTCCTCCATATCCTGCTTCAGTATTTCCACTGCAGCCATGCAATTCTTATCAGTAGCAACCAAAGCAAGCTCCTGATACATTTTCCAGTAAAAAGTAGTATATGCCGCCAAATATTTCTCTGAAATAATGACACCGATATTGCGCAGGCCACCTTTATTTCTTTCACGCTTGGCTGCTGCCGTCATCTGATGATAACCCAGCTCATCTGCCACCTTTTGGATTTTCTCCCGCATCTCATCACTAACGCCCTTATTGCCGGACAGAGCATTGTGAACAGTTACAGTGCTGACTCCTACCTTTGCGGCAATATCAGCCATCCTTACTTTTCCCATTACATTATATGTCCTTTCTTATCCCCTTTACACAGTCACTTTCACAAAATGATACAATTTACTCTTAAAGTCTCCCCAGAATCCTTTTACAAGGAATCCGCACTTCATCAGCATCTCACCTGTATATTTCTCTTCTGTTCCTTCCAGTGCATAGACAGCTTCCGGATCAAATCCCTGAAGGAAAATTCTTCTGCTGTGTGCATTCGGAGTGCTCAGTACATGCACATAAGTTACCAGAACTTCGCTCCTATCTTTGGAAGCTACCGCCCAGCAGTCATACAGGTGATTTTCTCTGTAGGAAGCGATTCGGTAATAGTCACCTTCACGCACCAGTTCATGATATTTGTGGTACATCTTTGTCTGCTCCGGGATCATCTTTCTGTCTTCTTCCGAAATCTTTGTCACATCCAGCTCGTATCCAAAGGTACCTGCCAGCGCCACATGTCCTCTTGTCTCGAAGGGCGTCACCCTGCCAACTGTATGGTTCGGGCAGTCACTGACGTGAGCACCCATAGTAGACAGCGGATAAATCAGGGAAGTTCCTTCCTGGATCATCAGACGCTCAATCGCATCAGTGTCGTCTGAGCACCAGATCTGTGGACTATAGTATAACATACCTGGATCAAAACGTGCACCACCTCCGGAACAATTTTCCAGAAGAAGATCAGGAAATTCTGTAACCAGTCTCTCCTGCAGTGCATAAACGCCAAGCACATAACGATGGAAAAGTTCCTGCTGCTCTTCTGCACCCAGATATGTGCTTCCCAGGTCACTTAACTGACGGTTCATATCCCATTTGACGTAAACGATATTTGCACTTCTTAAGATAGAAGCTACGCTCTCATATACATAATCCAGTACTTCCGGTCTGGACAGGTCAAGAACATACTGCTGTCTGCTCTGTGTTGCTTCTCTTCCCGGAATCTGGATTGCCCATTCCGGATGCGCCCTGTAAAGATCAGAGTTGGGAGAAATCATCTCCGGCTCAAACCAGATACCAAACTCAAGACCAATCCTATTTACTTCATCTACCAGATGTTTCAGTCCGCCTGTGATCTTGTCTGTGTTAACTTTCCAGTCACCAAGAGAACAGTTATCGCTGTTTCTCACACCAAACCAGCCATCATCCATAACCAGCATTTCAATGCCGCAGGATTTTGCTTCTCTGGCAATCGCGAGCAGTTTATCTGTGTTGAAATCAAAATAAGTAGCTTCCCAGTTGTTGATCAGGATTGGTCTTTTTTTATGAAGATATTTGCTTCTGATCAGGTGATTTCTGTAGAAATCATGATAGCTTCTGGTCATTTTTCCCAGGCCTTCCTGAGAATAGACCATCACAACTTCCGGTGCCTGGAATTCTTCTCCTGCCTTCAGCACCCAGCCAAATTCCTCTTTGTTAATACCCATAACTGTGCGGACGGAATCAAACTGATTTAACTCTGCCTGTCCGATAAAGTTTCCGGAATATACAAAATGCATTCCATAAACTTTACCCTGCTGCTGAGTGGTTCCCGGTGTTACCAGTGCAAGGAATGGATGCTCCTGATGGCTGGACTCTCCCTTTGCAGAAGATACCATCTGCTTTCCGTAACGAAGCGGTCCCTGCTGAATATGACGCTCTCTCGCCCAGGAACCATGCAGAGTCAGCATCTCGAAATTCTCATTATCCATATCCAGGCATGCGCTGTAAATCTTTTCGATTTTAAGCTTCTGAGTTCCTTTATTCAGTAATTTCACGCTTCTGGTGATCACGTTCTCTTTTTCAAATACAGAATAGCTTAATACTACCTGCAATCCCAGAATTTCATCTTCGCAGAGGATATCCAGTGTCTGAACTTCTTCCTCTGTGCCGAAGGATGCCGGCAGTCCTTTGAGAGCCTTCTTGCCATTGTAGATTTCGTGGGAAACGTAGTGGATCTCGCATCCCATCTGACCAGCTTCATTGCGCACATTTAAGCAGCTCTCACGATAATCTCCGATACCGCCAGTCGGATATTCCATTGGAAAACTGTCCAGAAAGGAGGATTTCTCTCTCTTGTTTACAGATGGTGTGTACGGCGGCTCCTCCATACGCAGCATATAATTCTCTGTGGCTTTATATAACCGGTCTCCATAATAAATATGTCCCAGATATCCTTCCGGAGTGAGTCCCATTAAGTAAGTACTGGTTTCCGTATCCAGACGGAAAATTTTCTTGTCTTCATTAAACTGAACAGCCATGCCTGCCCTGCTCCTTTCTTTCTGTCATGCGGCTGCCAAAAACAGCAGTTCCGCGATCCTTCTGTATGCATTTTCTGAGGTTTTATTCGCTTTCAGTATACTTAATTTTTAATTCCAAGTCAACTTAATTTTTTAAGTTCTACAAACCCACCAAAAACAAGGCAGAAAAACTGACAAAAGAGACAAAGAAAAAACTTCTTTTCGAAAATCATAGCAGATTTTTAAAAAGAAGTTTTTCATATCCATTTATTTTCTGAAATTGCCATGATGAATGATCACGCAGGAATCATCGCAATCTTTTCCCACTGATAAGTTCCATTATCAACTGTCATTACTGCCATGGTGATTTCCTGGTCAAAGCGTCTTGGACCACAGCTTCCCGGGTTTAGCCACAGGCGGTTATCTATCATTTTTTCAAAGTATTTATGAGTGTGCCCGAAGATTACCACCTGTGTATCTTTTAAGTCCCAGTCTACGTCTTTTTTATTATGAGTCATGAAAAACTTTACGCCTTCTATGGTAAAATATAAAGTTTTCGCGATTCCTTCTGCCCAGTCTTTGTCGTTGTTTCCACGTACTACATAAATAGAGCCCATCATGCGCAATGTATCCAGAATTTCCGGTTTGTTTACATCACCTGCGTGGATGATGCAGTCGCAGTCTTTTAAGATTTTCAGGATTTCCGGTCTGAGAAGACCGTGAGTGTCTGAGATAATTCCTATTTTCTTCATGTATAAGTCCTCGTTTTAATCAAACAATTCAATCTTTCCATATTCCCCATCATATCCCGGAATTCTCTTTACATGTCCGGTTCTTACATTCTCTATTCCTTCTGCAATCCGCTCTCCTGCACAGGATTTAATGTCTTCTGCCGGTACGTTTCGCAAAATATCAAATTCTGTTCCCAGTTTCTGTAACATCTGTTCAAAACGTCCCTGCACTTTCTTGCTTGCAGTGGAGTATCCCATACATGCAGAGATTACCTCTGGTAAAGGTACAAGGCTTTCGTATTTCTTACCGTCTTCCTTCACAAAGCCTTCTTCTCTGTCTGCAAGCTGCTCTACTCTGTGGTCTACCCCCATTGTCAGCTTTTTCCCGCAGACAGGGCAGATTCCGCCAAGACGTTCTGCCTCTGTCGGGCTTAATGACACACCACATTTTCTGTGTCCGTCAAAATGATATTTACCTTCTTCAGGGAAAAATTCTACTGTGCCTTCCAGCCCTTTGCCAGTCTGTATTGCCTGATAAAGCCCTTCATAGGAACAATCAATATCTAAGAGATTCGCCTCACGTCCAAGCTTGGATGGAGAATGTGCATCAGAGTTGGATACAAGCTGATAACGGTCCAGACCTGAAATTCTCCAGTTCATAGCCGGATCAGAAGAAAGTCCGGTTTCCAGTGCGTGTACATATGGTGTCAGTTCTTCAAAACATTCCTCCACAGAATCAAATCCTGATTTTGCACCCAGCACGGAAAAGTGCGGTGTCCAGATATGTGCCGGGATTAAAATTCCTTCCGGGCAGACATCCAGCATCATTTCCAGAAGATCATGACTGTCCAGTCCCAGGATCGGGCGGCCGTCTGAATGAATATTTCCAATTTTCTCCAGACACTGTGCCATGGCATCTGCTGCCTCCAGACTTGGAAGCAGGATCACATTGTGTACTTTTCTGGTCTTTCCATTCTTCTTATAAATAGAGCTGATTTCTCCGGAAACAACAAATCGTGTCCCCTCGCCTGAGAACTTCCGGCTCTCTTCTTTCACATATTCCTCTTTAAGCCGATACAGCCCGTTTCCCTCCGGAATCAGTCTTTCTCTCAGTTCTGCTCTCCATGCCGGATGTGTGAAATCTCCTGTTCCAATCAGTGAAATCCCTTTCTTTCTCGCCCAGAAATCCAGATTTTCCGGTGTGCCTTCTTTACTTGTCGCCATGGAAAATCTGGAATGAATATGCAGATCACCTATTATTTTCATTAATATTTATCCCCTTAAATTCATATCAAAATATCTTTCTTCAGAAGGTAAAAGCAGTAATACTCAAAGGTAGATTTACAGCCTCCAGCCATTTTCTTTCAGCCACAGTTTATGTGTCTCATATTCCGGCATTACTTTCCCGACTTCCTCCCAGAATGCTTTTGAATGATTCATCTCTTTCAGATGGCAGAGTTCATGTACCACCACATAATCCAGCACTTCCGGCGGTGCCAGGATCAGTTTCCAGTTGAAGTTCAGATTCTTCTCACTGCTGCAGCTTCCCCACCTTGTTTTCTGTTCCCGGATAGTGATATTCCGGTAAGAAACGCCCATAAGTCTGGCAAAATAAGAGACTCTTTTGGTAATCGTTTCTTTTGCTTTTCGTATATAAACGTTTCTCTTTGCCTCACTCAGATTTGCACTCAGCGGTTTCTGTTCCCGGTATTCTTTTGTCCGTTCCAGGCATCCCAAAACCCACTCCTGCTTCTGATTTACAAATCTTCTGATCCGTGGCAGACCGGTTCGAAGCGGCGCACGGACAACTATATTTCCATCTCTGCGTACTTCCAGAGTCATGGTTTTTCTGTCACTTCTTATGACCTGATATTCGAAATTTTCACAGGTGAATTTTTCCTGTCTTTCCTGTATTTGCTGTGTTTGCCCTATTTTCTGTACTTCCTGTGCTTTCTGTGTTTTCTGTGTTTTATTTTCCATTGCGGATTCTTTCATCCATATATTTTTCCATTTCTGCTACCAGAATATCCATCTTTTCCTGTGTTTCCGGCAGTGCATAAGGGACTCTGTCTGCGATCCTTTTCACATAATCATGTTCTCGCATAATCTCATAAGTTTCCGGAAAATTGATGTCATAATACTGTGCGATATAGGAAACCCAGTAGTCCACTTTTGACACACGGTCAGCAGATAATACCGATTCTTTTGCCATACAGGATGCCCATACCTTCGGCGCGATCATGCCTTCTCCGGCACCTTTTTCATCTACTCCCAGAAGAGTTTCCATTGCCTCTTCCAGTTTTACTCTGCAATTATCCAGCTTGTCCGCATCACGGATCAGTTTTGCATGAAGCAGTGTTCTCTCATCTGTAATTCCTTCCAGTTTGAAATCACTGTGTTTCTCAATCGCTGTGCAGATCAGCTCATCAAATCTGTCATCTTTCACAAATCTGCGGATCATTTTCTCCGGTCCGAACAGAAGCTGTGCGCCATACGCCGCATGTTCCATCGTCCCCGGTTCAAAACTGTCAAATCTCTTGATCTGCTCAAATCTGCCAATATCATGCAGCAGCCCAATCACCTTCGCAAGCTGTACATCCTCTTCATTCAGCCCCATTCTTCTGCTGATTGCTTCGGCATCCTCTACTACTCCATAGGTGTGCACGATCTTCAGATGAATCTTATCATCCTCACGGTCATACTCATCCAGATATGCTTCAAAGGCAGTTTTCGCTGCATCAAAATCATTCATAAATTTCTGCTGTCTCATTTGTCTTGCCTTTCCATTGATAATTGATATTGTATATACGAATCTCTTCTCAGCCGAATCAGGTAAGTCCCCTGCTTCCATTGCACACATCCACCTGATTTATAGCGATCCTCTAAAATAACGCATCTTAATCCAGTCCATCAGAGGGTGAAATCCTGCGTCAGATATCTTTGCCGTGCGTCAGCACGCCTGCAGATATCTTCCTTGTCTTTCACCCTCTGCTGAACTGTCTTAAATGCATTATTTACGAGGATTGCTATAATTTGTAAGCTGAAAACCATTCACCTACAGCCGTCTTCTGTCTCCATTGAGGTCAGACCTTTTGTATAATCTTCATATACATGATCTGCAAAATATACCACTCCTATCTTAATATCTGATCCTACTGCAAGATTCGAGATGCCTCTGAATGCTTTATTTCTGGCATCCTGCTGACTCCACACAGAACGACTGTTATCAATCAGATAGATCACATTATAACCGTTCTGATTAAGATTGTCCGGCTGCACGATTTCGCTCTGTAGATTTACATCTTCTGCTTCCGGAGTCTGGGCATCTGTATTTGTCATATCTGTTTCCGCTGCATCTGCTGCATCTGACGCATATACAGCTGACACAGGAAAACTGCATACACAAATTGCTGCCAGAACTGGCAGCAATCTGCTGTATACTTTCTTTTTACCGCGAATAAAAATGTTACTTATTCTGTGTTCCATAATCCTTCCTCCCTCGTATGTAATAACTGTCCTTATTTTACCAATTCATTGCATATTTAACAATAAATTCGCCCTATAATTTGAAATTTTTATAAAAAATTGTGCTACTGTCCACTCCGTGCTCAGTAGCACAACTTCAATTCTTACAGGCAAATCACAAAATCCCTGCTCTTTCTTTCACTTCCAAAATCCGCAAAACATGTTCATTAATCTGCTATTCTGTAATCTCTCCCTGACTCACAGCATTCATAACTGCCATTACAGCCTCATTCAGGTCTTTCGGCTCGAGGAGCAGGTCGTTTCCCGCTTTGATTGCACGAACTGCTGCTTCTCCTCCTGTATAGTGTTCAGAAACAGCATTCATTTCCAATGAATCGGTGATGATCAGACCGGTGAAATTCATTTCATTTCTGAGAAGTTCTGTCACAACTTTTTCAGAAAGACTTGCCGGTGCCGTATTATCAATATTTTCAACAATCATGTGACCAACCATAACCAGATCTGTGCCAGCTTCGATTCCTTTTCTGAACACCTGCAATTCTTCGTTTTCTAACTGATCTCTGCTTTTGCTCACATAAGCAGTCGATGTATGTGTATCCTCATAAGTATCCCCATGGCCCGGAAAATGCTTCAGTGTAGTGCAAACTCCGCCTTCGTGAAAGCCCCTCACCGCAGCATCAACAAGATTTCCTGCCTCTCTAAAATTATTACTGTATGCTCTTTGTGCAATAACAGCGTTATTCGGGTTACTCCATACATCTGCGACCGGAGCAAAATTAAGATTAAATCCTAAATTATTCATATCGTTTGCAATGATTTTCGCATTACAGCTCGCTGTATTGATTCCGTTGTCCTTATATGAATACGGGGAGTCAACTTTTGTTGTTCCTACTGAATCCATGAGGCGGTTCACTTTACCACCTTCCTCATCCGTAGCAATAAATAAGGGAACTTTTGCATAAGATTTCGTATGACTGATCATGCTGGCAAGCTGTTCTTTGCTCAGCATATTGGATTTGGAATAGACGATTCCTCCAACAGGGTATTTCTGCAATGCGGCTCTGGTGGCATCACTGGCTACTGTTGCTGTGGTTACTCCGGTAATTGCTTCCGGTCTTACAAACATCATCTGATAGATCTTATCACTCAGACTCATTTCTGAAAAAATCTCTGAAGCTGTCTTTGTTACTGAGGAAGTCATCAGGTCAGAGGTTTTATCCGCGATCATTCTTCTTGATGGCTCATTGGTTTCTGCGTTAGTTTCTGTGGTGGTTCCTGTGGTAAATTCTGCATTTGTTTCTGTGGTGGTTCCTGTAGTGGTTCCTGTGGTGGTTTCCGCATTGGTCATCGTTTCACCTGATGCCGCAGTACTGTGAAATTCAACTTCCTGCGGTACTTCTGTTGTTGGTGTGTTCTGTCCGGATGTCTCTTGTGTACCGGATGTCTCCTGCGCAGCAGATGTTTCCTGTGTACCGGATGTCTCCTGCGCAGCAGATGTTTCCTGTGTACGCTGCGGCACATTTCCTGTTTTAATTTTCTGAGTCTGCTGTACTTCAGCAGCAGAAGCTGTCAGAGTTTCTCTGGCATTTTTAACAGCTTCTGTCACATTGTCTTTCAGATTTCCCCTGTCTTCACTCTCTGTCGGGTAAAATCTGATAAAAGCAGCCAGAAAAATAATCAGTAATACAAGAACTCCTGTTTCCATTCTCTTTCTTTTTCTTCTGTGTTTCATTCGTTTCATGGTTCATTCCTCCGTTAAATCTTTTTCTGATTGTAATATAGCACCCCCACTACTGTATTGGAATAACGCTAGATTGTGCACATTATGGGTTTATTTGTCCTATTTGTATCCTTACAATATATTCTGCAAAAAAAGACCAGCATGACAGTCTTTTTATTTTTACTGTTCATACTGGTCTTTTTTTATTTCTGTTTTCTGGCACGTAACTCTTCTACTCTGTCCAGAATCCGGTTTTTCAGTTCTTCTACATTGTCCGTTTTATATTTTAATCCTGCTGCCGAAATATGTCCGCCACCGCCAAAAGGCTGAAGCAGTTCATTCACATTCACCCATTTTCCGTCTGAACGGAAAGAACATCTCCATACATCTTTGTCTTCTTCATACATCGTAAATCCAAGTTCAATATCATCACAGTCACGCAGAATCGTACTGACACAGTGGATATCCTCATAGATGATTTTTTTCTCCGTATGTTCTCTGGCATCCATGATCACATATGCGACTTTTCCTTCCATTGCACGTCTGGCACTGCGGATAATATCTGCTCTTTTATTCAGAGTATCTAATGTGTCACTGTGCATGGTTTTCATAATTTCTCCATTGTCCACACCCATAGACATCAGATCCACCAGTGCCAGCAATGTACTTTTTTTCGCCCTTGCCATTCCACCGGTATCGTGAGCGATTCCAAGATAAATATAGTCTGCTGCTGTCGGATGTTCCTCTGCTTCTGCTGCTTTTCTCAGACATTGAGGATCAAGCATATGGTATACATTTTCCGCACAGGCTTCAGAAACCTCCGTCCAGTTTACATCACCATATCCTTCATTGGAAGCATGATGATCAACAACTATGCTCACTGTAGCGTTCTGATAATATTCCAGTCCGATCATACGCTCCAGGGTTGCATTATCACACACAATCACGCAGTACGGCTTTCCACCCATATCCGGTTTCTGAAAAGGATTAAATATTTTATCTCTCAGAACCATCTTCTTTGGTCCACGCTCCAGAGTCTCAGCCAGATAAGGCAGCACTTTATACTGCGGATAATTTACATGAATATAATGCGCAACACTCATCACGGACCCTGCCGCATCCCCATCCGGATTCAGATGCCCCAGAATCACTACAGTGTCGAGATCATGAGACTTCATCATTTCTTTAAATACAGAATCAAAATTAAATTTCATCATTTGGTCCTCCTTTTTTTATAAGCAATCGGATAAAAATATCCGCTTCGCTGCCTGTCTGATTCTTAAAAAACTACTTTTCCTGTCTCCATATCTATCACATCCAGATAAACCGCCCTGCATTTCTGCGGAAGTT